>Ga0164242_10004074_pt1 | contig 16473 bp, 15 predicted proteins | sample OricomgcompostMG_FD_108783 | JGI IMG/M metagenome (GOLD analysis project Ga0164242, IMG submission 108783) | Miracle-Growth compost microbial communities from Emeryville, California, USA - Original compost - Miracle growth compost (MG) ...
GGATCGGGCGCGTTCCACATCGACCAGCCGAGGCGACCACTCGGCGACCGCGTCGAAAACCGGAATCAGGCTTCGGCCGAGCTCGCTGATCTCGTACTCGACCCGCGGCGGCACCTCGGCGAAGTAGCTGCGCACCACCAGGCCGTCCCGTTCCAGCCGGCCCAGCGTGGTGTAGACCTGCCCGATGTTCAGCGGCCACGTCCCGCCGGTACGCCGCTCGAACTCCGAGCGCAGCTGGTAGCCGTACATCGGCTGCTCTGCCAGCAACGCCAGCAAGCCTTGCTTGATCGACATGCGTCCTCCTCGACGCTACTGAGTATGCATACCGCGCATACTGCGTCAAGGCGCGGCTGTCACGCCGGCGGTGGCAGGTCGGGGATTTCCTGGGTCGCGTACCAGAGCAGCTCGTGGTCCTCGGTCGAGCTGACCGCGAACTCCGCGTCGGCGTCCCCCAGATCGGCGGCGTCGACCTGCCCGATGGCCAGTCTCACGTCGTCCTCCGCCTCCTGCGCGTCGACGAGCGCCGCCGCCACGGCCGGCCACGGCACTGCTGCGGACAGTTCCACCGCCCCCTCGTCGAGATCGTCACGCACCGACACCGCCGCGTCCGGCGCATCCACCGCGAGGACCACCCGGCGCGGCTCGGATTCCTGCAGCAGTCGCAGCGAAGCGCGGGCTGCCCGTGCGGTGGCCGCGTATTCCAGTTCGTGGATGTCCGCGTCCGCGTACCACTCGCGCAGGCCGGGCGTGACCGCGTACCCGGTCAACGGTGCCGGGCCGGCCTCTGCCGCCTGCGCCCACCGGCGCAAGGTCCGCAACGAGGTAGGCAGGTACACCCTCATGCGCCGCGCTCCGCCCACCGTGTCTGCGCGAGCGCGTCCGCCGTGGTGCGCAGCGACGTGTCGAACACCTGCCGGCGGCGCGCCGGGTTCATCAGGTTGGCACCGATCGCCTGCAGGTCCTCGGGCCCGGGGCCGAGCAACACGACCTCGGTCCCGGCCTCGCGCACCAGCGCGGCCTCCTTCACCAGCCGCCGGGTGAACAGTCTGCGTGCGCCTCGTTCGAGCCGCTGCCCGATCGTGGTCGGTCGGTCGTACTCGAACGACGTCATCGGCGACAGCGCGAACACCACGTCGAGCTCCAGCGGCAGCACCAGATCCAGCGACGTCGGCGAGCAGGTTCCCCCGTCGACGTACGAGCGGTCGCCGATCCGTACGGCGGAGAACCAGCCGGGGATCGAGCAGGAAGCAGCCACCGCCCGGGACAGCCGGGTAGCCGGCGATCCCTCCCGGCCGAAGACGGTCCGCTCTCCGTTGTGGTAGTCCATCGCGACGATCCAGGTCCGCGGGTGCGGGGCCCACGCGATCGGTCCCGGCGGGGCGACCGCGTCGACGACCTCCTCCACCGCTGCGTGATCCCCTTGGCCCTGCGGCAACACGGACGACAGCGCTGCGAGCACACCGACCCGCCACGGTGGGAGCACCGATCGCAGCAGCAACCCGGTGCTCCCCAGCCGCCAACGCGGCCGCGACGGCACGGCAGCGGCTCGGGCGTAGTCGTAGTCGATCCGCTCGTCCATGGCGATGCCGGACTGCGTCGAGGCCAGGGAATCGGTCCCGACGCCGCAGCCGAGGGCGGCCGCCGTGATGGCTCCGGCCGACGTCCCGATGATCACCTCCGCCTGACGGGGGTCGCAGCCCGCCTTCTCCTCCAACGCGCGCAGCGCGCCGATGGTCCACGACGCGCCGAGCACCCCGCCCGCGCCGAGCACGATCCCGAACCGCCCCGGGCCGCTGGTCATCCGCACGCTCCCAGCAGTTCGGCCTGCGCGTCTTCGAGGCCCCGGGCCAGCACGTCCACGTCCGGCATCGCGTCCCGGTCGGCGTTGATGCCGAAGAACAGGCCGCCGTCGTAGGACGTCACGCCGATGCAGACGGCCTGGTTCTTCGCCAGCGGTGCGACCGGGTACACCGCCCGCACCCGGGCACCGGCGGCATAGAGCGGGCGCTGCGGGCCGGGCACGTTCGTCACGGCCAGGTTGAACACCCGATGCGCCATCGTCTGCGCGAACCGGGCGGCCATCGCGTGCACGGCCGGTGGCGCCAACCCGGCCAGCGCGACGACGGCGTCGGTGCCGGCGGACTGGCCGGAGTCCTTCACGCCTCGCATAGCCTGCGATACCCGGTGCAGCCGCGCCACCGGGTCCGGCTCGCCGATCGCCAGGTCCACGAAGTACGACGAGATCTGATTGCCGCCCTCGCCGGGGATGCCGGACGGGCGGACGTTGACCGGGACCATCGCGCGGACCGTGCTCGCCGACGTCAGCGGCTCGTCGCGTGCGAGCAACCACGTGCGCAAGCCGCCGGCGACCGTCGCGAGCACCGCGTCGTTGACGGTGCCTCCGCACCTCGCCCGGATCGTGGCCACGTCTGCCAGCCGGGTCGCGGCCATCCCGTACCGGCGGCGCGCGCCGATCGACGCGTTCAGCGGTGACGCGGGTGCCGGCCGCATCGTCGCCCGGACAGCGGACAGGACGCCATCGAACGTCCGCTTCGCACGGTCCCAGGTCGCGCGCACGTCCCTCGCCGCCGCGCACGTCAGGTCGAACGCGGCCGCCGGCCGATGGGTCATCTCCCGCAGCGCGTCCGCGACCAGGTCCGCGTCCTCCGGTTCCGGCTCGGGGGCCCACGGCGCGATCACGCCGCGGCGCTGCGGCACCGGCCGGGGATCCAGGATCAGCGCTCCGACGTCCATCGCGCTGCGACCGTCGACCATCGCGTGGTGTGCCTTGGTCACGATCGCGGTCCGCCCGCCGGCCAGACCCCTGACGAGGTGTAGTTCCCACAACGGCCGCTGCCGGTCCAGCAGCGCGGCGTTCAGCCGGCCTACCAGCTCCCGCAACTGCTGCGGCGTACCGGGTTCCGGGAGCGTGCAACACCGGATGTGCTCGGCCAGGTCGAATGCGCCGTCGTCCACCCAGACCGGGTTGCCGAGCCGCCCCGGCACCTCGCGAATCTTCTGCCGGTAGCGGGGGAACCGGTCGATCCGTTCCGCGACCAGTTCCCGCAGCAGAGCCTCGTCGAACTCCTGTCCGGCCGCCGGCTCCAGGATCGCGACCCCACCGATGTGCATCGGCGTGGTGGGTTCCTCCAGGTAGAGGAAGCTCACGTCCAGCGCACTGAGCCGGTCGGGCATGCCGTCATCGTGTCACGCGCGCGGGCACCGGATGATCAGGCCGGTGCGAGGTCTGGCCAGTCGAACAGCGCGGCAAGCTCGGTCAGTGTGGTGGCCGCGTCCGTGTGCAGGATGCCGACCATGCCGACCCCGGCCGCGCCGCGGATGTTCGGCCGGATGTCGTCGACGAAGACGCACGCCTGCGGCGGCACCCCCAACTGCCGCGCGATCAGCAGGAAGATCTCCGGGTCCGGCTTGCGCAACCCGACCTCGCCGGAGATGACCACCGCGTCGAACAGGTCGTCCCAGCCGTCGCGCTCGTAAGAGTTCGCCCATGAGTTCGACAGCAGCCCGGTCTTGAGGCCGGACGCCTTCGCGCGCCGCAGCACATCGAACATGTCCGCTTCCAGCACCGGCTCCACGAACATCCGGGACAGCAGCCCGTCCGGTACGACCCCGGTGCTGCCGCGTTGCGCCAGCTCGCGGGCCAGCACCTGCTCGAACTCCGGCCCGCTGATCGCGCCGGTCTCCAGGTCGTGCAGCGGGTTGTGCTCGCCGCCGGTACGCAGCCAGGCGTGCATCAGGTCACGCCAGTGCTCCGGGTCGACGTGCTCGGCGGCCATCCAGGTTTGCATGCTGGGCCGCACCGCCTCGGTGAGCACGCCGCCGTAATCGACGATCAGAGCCTGCAGCGGGACCTGGTCAGATGCGTGGGACGTCACCCGGGGAGCGTACGAGTAGGCCGTCGACGAGCGTGCGGGCGCCCCGGCCAACCGCGCCGGCGCCGCCGCGGGACCGGTGCCGGCCGGCCGGCGAGCTGGGCCGCGAGCTCGCGTACCGCGAGCCGCAGCGGGCCACCGGGGCTTGCCTCCGCGAGCAGCTTCCCGCCGGCCACCGCGTGGTCCGTCGCCCGCCGGTCTTCCGGCAGCAGCGCGAGTGGGGTGACCGACGCGAACCGACGGAGCACGTCGCGCACCTCTCGCCCCGGCTCACCCGCGATCGGTCCGGATCGCAGCCGGTTCACCACCACCGCCGGCGTCACCGCCGGGACCGCGCTCGCCAGCTCACCCAGACCGCGGATCAGCCGAGTCAGTCCGACTGGATCGGCACTGCCGACTGCGAGTACCCGGTCCGCCTCGGCCAGCACGGTCAGGGTGGCGCCGTGTCGTCGCGGCACCGCCAGGTCGTACGAGAGCTCCTCGTCCGCCTCGACACAGGACGAGCAGTCGACGACCACCATGGCGGCCAGCTCCCGGACCCGTTCCAGCACCCGGCTCACCGCGCCCGGCTGCAGCTCCGGCCAGCGATCGGCCCGCGGAAGTCCGGTGAGCACCCGTAGCGCTGCCGCACCGGCACCGCTGTGCAGCGGGACGGTACGGGCGTGGGCGGCCAAGGTCGCCAGGTCCAGGGCACCGCGGTTCGCGTCGCGGGCGGCGGCTGCCAAGCCGGGCACCTCGTCCAGCAGGCCGACGTACTGCGCGACCGAGGCGGCGCTCACGTCGGCGTCAACCAGCACGGTCGGCAGGCCCAGTAAGGCGAACTCGGCGGCGAGCGCGGTAGCCAGGACGGTGCGGCCGGGCGACCCGGGCGGGCCCCAGACCGCGATCACGGTGCCGCGACCGCGGTCGCCCTGCGGTGCAGCTACCTGGACGTCGTCCGAGGCGGGACGGGGTTCCCGCCGTCCCGTCCCGGTCGGTGCCGACGGGCGCGGCTGGGCGGTCACCTCGACCACCGCGTCCGCGACAGCGGCGGCGGTGGCGGACCGCGGCAGTACCGCCGCCGCCCCCATCTCGCGTAGCCGCCGGGCGGCATCGTCGTCCGCGGCCAGCGCGACGACGGCGACCCCGGCCGCCCGCAGCCGCGTCGCCACCTCCCGGTCGAACCTGCGCAGCGCGCCGTCGACGACCACAGCCTGCGCGACCCCGCTGAGCGCCGCGCCGAGAAGGTCCGCCAGATCGACGCACCGCCGCGCCACGGCGACGCCGGCTCCCGGGGCGGCGAAGGCCGCGACCAGCCGCTGCTCGACGGCGTCGTCCGGCACCGCGATCAGGATGCTGACGCTCATCCGGCGGCGCCCGCGCTGCCGGATGAGTCGGCCCGCTCGCCTCCGGGGCCGACCACCGCCGCCTGCCCCACGTCCCCGGCCTCGTCGCCGGCCGGGAGCTGGCGCACGAGGTCGATCCCAGCCACCTCGGACGCCCGTACCAGCGCACCGACGCTGTCGACCGGCACCCGCAGCCGGACCGCGACCCGGGTGCCGGTGGCGGTGTCGCCCGAGCCCAGGTATTCCGCGCCCCGCAGCACCGCTGCAGTGCGTCCCTGCTTACCGGCCGCGGCGTCATAGGTGGCGAAGACGTCCACCCGATCACCGGCTCCGAGCACCGGCAATCGGGTCGGGTCGACCGGGACCGAGACGACCCGCGCAGGCTTCGGGTCGGCCTCGGCGGCGACGACAGACCGCGGGAGCAGGTCACCCGCCGCCACCGCGGTCATCACCGCGTGCCCGAGCAACCCTGTCAGGTCCGCGCCCGGCCAGTAGTGGCCACCGACGCCGGACAGTCGCACCGCGCGCACCTCGAGGTCGCCCGCGGTGACGACGTGCCCGGCCTGCAGCGGCCGCGCGGCGACCACCACGTCGGTACGGCGCTGCGCCCCGGACAGCAGGCGGGCCCCCAGCAGCACCGACAGCAGCACCAACACGACACCGAGCACCAGCCGGCCGTCCCGCCAGCGTGGCAGCGTGATCCTCGTGGCCGGTGGCGACCCGACGGCTGCTGGCGCCATCGCTGCCACAGCCCCATTCGTGCCGTCCCCGCTCTCCGGCACCTGCATCTCGCGCCCCCTCCACGACCGCACCGGCGTACGGCCTAGCGAACCTCCGCCGTTCGCGTCCCCGGGCTAGGCCGAAACGACGAGCAGGGTACGTGATCATGCGCGCGGATGTGCGGCGCCGTCCACAACGGTGACGGCCGCGAATGCCCACAAACGCCGCTATGCGCGGTCAAGCGGCGGCAACGGCTGGCATGATGAGGTATCCGTCTCGTGCCTATTCCGCGGGAGCGCGCCGTGTCGCAGAAGCGCTTTGTGCAGCTCACTGACGTCGCCGAGATCCTCGACATCTCGATGAGTCAGGCACAGGCGCTCGTTCGTCGCGGCGACCTGCGGGCGCTGAAGGTCGGCGGTCGCGGCCAGTGGCGGATCGAGCTCACCGAACTCGACGCCTACATCGAACGCTGTTACGCCGAAGCCGCCCGGCACGTGCGCGACGGGCAAGAAGCAGGACAGGGCGCGGTCGACAGCTGATCCGGCTACTGCTGGCGCCGAATCAGCACCATCGCCGACCAGGGAACGGCCCGCGTCGCCTGCACCGCAGCCGGCCGTCGCGCCTCCCCGGCGGGGTGCCGACTGAAGTCGACATGATCCGCGTAGACCCGGTCGAAAGTTCCCTGTTCCCAGGCGCCATCGGTCGTGAATAGCCGTACCGCCACGCGTTCCTGCGCCAGCCCCCGGACGGCGCGACGCAGGTCCAGCCGGTGCCACACCCGGCCCTCCGGCGGGGCCTGCACCGGCAGGCCGAGCCCCTCCACCCAGCAGACCGCCGACAGCGGCAGCAAGCATTCGGTTGCCGGCCCGGCCGCGTCGTCACCGCCGAGCAACCAGTCCGGACCGACCTCGTCGATCCGAAGCGTCAGCGCGAGCGGGCCCCGCAATCCGAGCCGCAACCGCCGCCCGCAATGGCCCCGGAGCCGCTCGGACAATCCCTGTCGTCCGAGTTCGTAGCGCACCCGCTGCGCGATGTCCTCGTCGTGCTCCCGCCGCCGCTCACTGCCGAACTGGCCCTCCAGGTCGGCGAACAGCGCATCCCACCGCATCGAACCCCCGAGCACGTCCCGCCGCGCGGTCCGGCAGCGCGGTCGTCCACAGGGTACGGGGAGTCGGACCTTGACGACCGTCTACCAACTGATTATGAACGCAAACGTCATCAAATGAAGCCAAACAGCACGATGGAGCTGACGATGCAGCGATTCCGGCTCTGGGCGTTCGCCACCGCGAGCGCCGTCACGGTTGCGGTCCTCGCCGGTCCGGCTACCTGGCACACGGCGGCGGCCACCGCACTGGGGCACGACGGAGGCGATCGCGCCACCGCGTCACTGCTGCTGGTCGTGGCCGCAGGCGCGTGGCTGATCACAGGCTGGCTGGCACTGCTGTGCGTGCTCGACGCCATCCGGAGCGCGCCGGGGCGGGTCGGCGCCGCCGCGCAAGCCCTTTCGGCGCGCATCACGCCGCGGCTGCTCACCCAGTTGCTGCACTGCGGGGTGGCCGCCGGCACCGGATTCGGCGTGCTCGCCACCGCCCTGCCCGCCACGGCTGCTGCAACACCCGTCTCCTGCGCCGGCGCGGCCAGCACGTTCCCCAGCCTGGACCGCCCGGCGCCCGTCCCGTGCCCGACACCGTCGATGCCGGTGGAGCCGCTGCCGACCGCCGAAAGCACCGGTCCGACCGCCACCTACACCGTGCAACCGGGCGACACGCTGTGGGCGCTCGCCGCGCGCGAGCTGGCTCACGACCGGGTCGACGCCCCGCCCAGCTCGGACACCGCGATCGCACAGCGCTGGCCGGCCTGGTACGCGGCGAACCGCTCCATGATCGGAGCCGACCCGAACCTGCTGCGCCCCGGCCAGGTGCTGCAGCTGCCCGCGACCGGCGCCGTCACCACCACGCGCTGACCCCTCTCAACCCCACGGAGCTCAGATGCCCCTCACTTCAGCCTGTCTTGCATCGGATCCCGCCCCGTTGCCGTACGAACTGCCGGCGATCGCCTGTGAGCCCCCGCTGGTAGACGAACTGCACTGGCCGATTCCCCGGCCGGGCGCGGACCTCCTCCCACTCTCCATCCGCCGTTATCCGACCGCACCGGAGGACGCCGGGTGGACACCCGTGGTGGCGATACAGCCCGGCACCGGAGTGCCGGAACCTGGTCCCCGCCCCGAGCTGCGCCCCCTCGTCAGCAGTGAGCGCACCCCGCGGCGCGAGTTGCCCGACCCCCGGCCCCGCGCTGCCGCGGCCGTCCGAGTGCTCCTCGAAGTGCTCAGCGGTGACCGGCCTGCCCGTCAGGTGGCCGCCTGGGTCAACCTGTCCGTACTGGCCCGGCTGGAGGCGCCGGTCCGAAATCTGACACGCCGGATGCCACGCCGGATGCTGCTACGTAGCCTGCGCGTGAGCGAACCCACCGAGAGCGTGGTGGAAGTGACCGCGGTGGTGGCCGCCGCCGGGCGCGCCCGTGCGGTGGCGCTGCGGCTCGAAGGCCTCGACGGACGTTGGATCGTCACCGATCTGTGTACCGGCTGACCGCCCGAATCACGCGCCTACGGCGCCGGGCGCTCTCGCCCGATGGTCGCGCCCGAATCACGCGCCTACGGCGCCGGGCGCTCCGTGACACTTCTTGTACTTGCGACCCGACCCACACGGACACGGCGCGTTCCGGGGGGTTCCACTCCCGATCGCTTGATGGGTATTCCCGACCTGCTGGCGCGGACCCCCGGCGGCGGCAGCTGCCGCTGCTGCGGCCGCGTCACCGCTGCGCACCGCCTCCCCGTCCTCGGACGGCGCGGTGTACTCCAGCCGGGACGGGCGGTTCGGCGCACCGAAGCCGCCGGGCAGCGCCGCTTTCGCCGGCGCACCCGTCGCTGCGGCGACCGGCTCCGGCTGCTGCCCGTTCGCAGCCGGCGCAGGGCCGGAAACCTCCTGCGCTGCAGGCGATTCCGTCGCCTCGACAGCACCGGTCGCGGCGCCCTCGACGGCCACCGCCCCGGCCGGGGCAGGCTCAAGCTCCGATTCCTGCTGGATCTGTACCTCGAGGTTGAACAGGTAGGAGACCGACTCTTCCTTGATCCCCTCCAGCATCCCGGCGAACATGTCGTACCCCTCCCGCTGGTACTCCACGACCGGGTCCTTCTGGCCGTACGAGCGCAGGTGAATGCCCTCCTGCAGGTAGTCCATCTCGTACAGATGCTCGCGCCACCGGCGATCCAGCACCGACAGCAACACCCGGCGCTCCAGATCGCGCAGCACGTCCGGCGTCAACGTCTCCTCGCGCCGGTCGTATGCCGCGTGCGCGTCCGCCCCCAGGTCCTCCTTCAGCTGGTCTCCGGTCACCGACTCCCGCTCGACATCGTACTGGCCAACATCCACCGACACCGGCCAGACCGCCGCCAGTTGCTTCCACAGCGCGGCGAGGTCCCACTCCTCGGGGAAGCCGTCGAGCGTGGCCGCATCGACGTAGTTGGAGATGACGTCGTCGATCATCAGACGGATCTGGTCACCGAGGTCGGCGCCCTCGAGCACCTTCCGACGCTCGGCGTAGATGACTTTGCGCTGCTCGTTCATCACCTCGTCGTACTTGAGCACGTTCTTGCGCGCCTCGAAGTGCTGCGACTCGACCTGCGCCTGCGCCGAACGGATCGCGCGGGTCACCATCTTCGACTCGATCGGCACGTCCTCCGGAATGTTCAACCGATCCATGATCGACTCGACCGCGGAGGCGTTGAACAGCCGCATCAGGTCGTCGCCGAGCGACAGGTAGAACCGCGACGCCCCTGGGTCACCCTGCCGGCCGGATCGCCCGCGGAGCTGGTTGTCGATCCGCCGGGACTCGTGCCGCTCGGTACCGAGCACGTACAGCCCGCCGGCAGCGACCACCTGCTCGTGCTCGTGCGCCACCGCGGTCTCGGCGGTCGTGAGCGCGGCCGGCCACGCCTGCTCGTAAGCCTCCGGGTCTTCGAGCGGGCTCAGGCCGCGGTTGTGCAACTCCAGCTCGGCGGTGAAGTCCGGGTTCCCGCCGAGCATGATGTCGGTGCCGCGCCCCGCCATGTTGGTGGAGACGGTGACCGCACCCCGGCGTCCCGCCTGCGCGATGATCGCCGCCTCCCGGTCATGCTGCTTGGCGTTGAGAACCTCGTGCGGGATCCCACGGCGCAGCAGCAATCCCGCCAGGTACTCCGACTTCTCCACGCTGGTGGTGCCGACCAGCACCGGCTGGCCGATCTCGTGCCGCTCGGCGATGTCCTCCGCAACGGCCTCGAACTTTGCCGTCTCGGTCTTGAACACGACGTCCGGCAGGTCCGCCCGGATCATCTCCATGTTGGTCGGAATCGGCACCACTCCCAGCTTGTAGATCTGCTCGAACTCGGCTGCCTCGGTCATCGCGGTACCGGTCATGCCGGCGAGCTTGTCGTAGAGCCGGAAGTAGTTCTGCAGCGTGACCGTGGCGAGCGTCTGGTTCTCGTCCTTGATCGGCACCCGCTCCTTGGCCTCGATGGCCTGGTGCATGCCCTCCGAGTAGCGACGGCCGTGCAGAGTGCGCCCGGTGAACTCGTCGACGATGAGCACCTCGCCGTCGACGACGATGTAGTCCTTGTCCTTCTTGTACAACTCCTTGGCCTTCAGGGCATTCGACAGGTACCCGACCAGCGGTGTGTTCACCGGGTCGTAGAGGTTGTCGATCCCGAGTTGGTCTTCGACCTTCTCGATGCCGGACTCGGACACCGCGACCGTCCGCTTGCCTTCGTCCACCTCGTAGTCGCCCTCGCCGGAGTCGAGCGCGCCCCGGGTCAGCATCGGCGCGATCCGGGCGAACTCGACGTACCACTTGGTCGCCTGTTCGGCCGGGCCGGAGATGATCAGCGGCGTCCGCGCCTCGTCGATCAGGATCGAGTCGACCTCGTCCAGAATCGCGAAGTGGTGCCCGCGCTGCACCGTGTCCTCCAGCGTCCAGGCCATGTTGTCGCGCAGGTAGTCGAAGCCGAACTCGTTGTTGGTTCCGTAGGTGATGTCGCAGGCGTACGCCGGACGGCGCTGATCCGGGCTCATCTGCGGGTGGATCACACCGACCGTCAACCCCAGGAAGCGGTGGATCCGACCCATGTTCTCCGCGTCCCGCTGGGCCAGGTAGTCGTTCACCGTGACGATGTGGACGCCGTTGCCGGTGATCGCGTTGAGGTACGCGGGGAGGGTGGAAACCAGCGTCTTACCCTCACCGGTCTTCATCTCCGCGATGTTGCCCAGGTGCATCGCGGCGCCGCCCATGATCTGCACGTCGAAGTGCCGCTTGCCCAGCGTCCGCTTGCTCGCCTCCCGCACTGCGGCGAACGCCTCCGGCAACAGGTCGTCGAGCGACTCGCCCTCGGCGTAGCGCTCCTTGAACTCGTCCGTCAGTTCACGCAACTCGGCGTCGGTCAGCTCGGCGAAATCGTCCTCAAGCGCGTTGACCTCGTCGGCCAGGGCCCGAAGCTTGCGCAGGATCTTGCCCTCGCCGACGCGGAGCAGGCGGTCCAGAACCATGTGACGGGTGACTCCCTGATCGGGGACGTGCGAACAACACCATCGTAGGCGGGCACGCCCGGCAGCGGCTGCGGTCCGCCCACAGCGGTGCGCCCAGCGGTCGCGCTCGGGGGCGCACTCAGGTGATCTCGAGCAGCTTCTCCCGCACGGCGTAGACCACGGCTTCCATCCGTGAATGCAGGTGCAGCTTCTCCAGCATGTTGCGGATGTGGTTCTTGACGGTGTTCTCACTGATGAACAGGGCCTTGGCGATGTCGCGGTTGTTCATGCCCTTGGCCACCAGCCGCAGCACCTCCATCTCGCGGTCGGTGAGCTTGGGTGCGGGCACCTGCTGCTTGTGCCCGTCCTTCTTGATCATGGTGGCGAACTCGTTCAGGAGCTTGCCCGCCATCGACGGGCTGATCAGCGACTGACCGCCCTGGACGGCACGGATCGCCTGCGCCACCTCCTCCGGAGACACCTCCTTGAGCAGGTAGCCCATCGCCCCAGCCTTGATGGCGTCGTAGAGGTCGGCCTCCTCGTCACTCATCGTCAGCATGATGATCTGCGCCGACGGCACTGCGACCTTGATCGCGGAGCAGGCGTCGATCCCGCTGCGCTTCGGCATCCGGACGTCCATCAGCACGATGTCCGGGGCCAGCGCGGCAGCGAGGTCGACCGCTTCCTGCCCGTTCGACGCCTCGCCGACCACGTCCATACCCGGTTCCTGCGCGAGCACCATCTCCAAGCCGCGGCGGAACAGCGCGTGGTCATCGACGACCAGGATCCGGATGTCCTCGGGTGTGCCCTCCGCCCCGGCCGGACCCTCCTGCTGCGCGTCGGGTTGGTGAGCCTGCTGTGCCTCTTGACTCACGCTGCCTCCCGCGGGCGCCGACCTCAGCGGGACGGCGATCCTGAAATATCCGACATCTGCTGGTCACCCTCAGCCTGCGCCCGATGCTTGGTACTGCGCAAGCGCAGCACACCGTAGTGGTAACCACGCCTGCGGTAGACGACCGACGGGCACCCCGTGTCGACGCATTCGAACAGATAGAAGTCGTGACCGACCAGTTCCATCTGGGACAGCGCTTCATCCAGCGTCATCGGGGCCGCGCTGTGATCCTTCACCCGGACCACAAAAGGGCCCTCATCCTCCTCGGCTCCGCCGGTGACTGTGTCGGTGCCGTCCGGACTCTGCGGCGACGGCACCGTCCGTAGTCGCGCCTCGACCGCGTGTGCCGCCGCTACCCGGGACCCGCGGGAGTGGCGCCGGTCCGCTGCCCGCCGCAACCTCTCCTCCAGCTTGGCTGTGGCCAGGTCCAGTGCCGCATAGAAATCGGGGCCGGAGGCCTCCGCGCGGATCACCGGGCCCCGGCTGTAAGCGGTGATCTCGACTCGGTCGCAGCTGTCCGCGAGCCGCGGATTGCGTTCCTCGGATATCTCCACATCGAGCCGGAACAGCTTGTGGTCCAGGCGGTCCAACCCAGCGATCTTGCCCTCGACGTGCCGCCGGAACCGGTCGGTGACCTCGGTGTGGCGACCTCGTACGACGATGTCGGGCCCGGCGATGGCACTCTCGGACCCGGTGTTGGCAATGCGCTGTGCACGAGCGGCTGTGGACATCCTCGGCTCCTCTCGCGGCCCCGGACCCGCCGGAGCCGGATAGCGCCGCGCCCCGCCCGGTACGTCGCACGAGCATCACGGAGCGCGTCGTCAAGCTGGTAAGACCGACAGTAGTCACCTCGGCGGGTCGATGGGAGGTGCGTCAGCCATTCGTCCGCGTCGCCGCCAGAGCCACTGCGCCCGCCACCGGCCAGCCCGCCGCCCGGCACGCCCGGGCCGCCTCGGCGAGGGTCGCACCGGTGGTGACGACGTCATCGATCAGCAGCACCGCGGCGCTCGGCGGCCAGGGCGCTCGCGGCGGCCGCGCCCGCAGCGCGCCGACCAGGTTGCCGGCTCGCGCGGCCGCTCCCAGACCTGCCTGGTCAGAGACCGACCGGGTCCAGCCGAGTAGTGCCGGCTGACCGGCGGGGACGGTCCACGGCGGCGGCACCGACTGCAGCAGGGTCGCCACGTGGTCGATCGCGCGCGCCCGCAGCCCGGCCCGGGACGCCGGGACCGGCACCGGAACACACGGCCGATCCGTCTCCGCATGGGCGCGTGCCAACGCCCCGGCCAGCGCGGCGGCGAGCGGGACAGCCAGATCGCGCCGGCCGCGTTCCTTGTATGCCAGCAGAGCCGTCCGCAACACCCCGCCGTACCGGCCGGCGACGTGCACCGCCGGCAGCGGATGCTGCAGCACCGCGAACCGCCGCTGGCCCGGGGAGGTGGCGGTTTCAGCGGCAAGGTCCCGGGCGCAACGAGCACACCAGGCCTGGCCGGCGGCACCGCAACCGCCGCAGTGCAGCGGCAGCAACAGGTCCAGCACCACCTCAGCCTGCCGTCCGGTGCACACCCCCGACCGGACACCGACGGATCTGTGGATGCCGGACCTGCGGAGGCGAGAGAGGTCAGTTACTGGATGTAGGTGGGGCCGGCCCCGGGGCCGGCGTCACGCCAGCCGACCACAGCGCGCTCGTACACGGTGCCAGCGGCGACGATCAGCGCGTCCGACGGACCGCCGGCCGCGATCGCGGTCGGCGTGCCGGTGATCGCCGCCCCCAGCGGCGTGGACTGCAGCTGGGAACCATCCGGCGCGCTGGTCCAGAACGCAACCGCGCTCCCGTCGGTCTCCGCGGCGAGCAGGTCCAGCTGCCCACTGCCGGCCCACGCCACGTGCTGGACGTCCGCCAGTGACGGCGTCAACGGACGCACGTCGGAGAGCGTGATCGCGTTCCCGTCGTGAACCAGCACCCCGAGGTAGAGCGCCCGATGCCCGCTCGTCCCGGCGATCAACGCCACCCGCACGCCGTCGCGGGCGATCGCGGCCTCGACGATCGGACCCTGCGGCAGCCCCTTGTCGATCTGTACCACCCCGCCCTGTGCGGTCAGCAAGGTCAGGCCGGTCGGCCGGGCGAGCAGCAGTTCGCCGCCGGCGTCATAGCCGACGCTGAGATACGAGGCGGCGTCACCGACGGGTGTCGGGCCGGCGGTCGGCGTCGCGAGCACGATCCGGCTGCGGCCGTCACCGGCCTCGATCAGTCCGGCGGCGTGCTTGCCGCCGTCAGTGATCGCGAGAGCCGTCAAGCCAGACCCGCTCAGCCGCTCGACCGCAGCCGGGACCGACGCGCCGGCGTCCAGCGCCACGGGGGACCCGCCCCGCAGCGCGAAGGCACCGCCGATGATCGGGTTGTCCGGGGTGGAATCGCCCACGATGGTGACGGGCACCCGGCTCGGCAGCCCCGGTAACGGCAGACTCTGCCCGTCGACGGTCAGGCGCACCCCGGACACGCCGGGCACCTGCATCAGCGTCTGCGCCAACTGTTTGAGCAGCGCGGTAGCGGCCGTCACGCCGAGCCCCGCCGCGGTGCGGTCCAGGTCGACCAGCACGTCCGAGCCGACCACGGTCGCGCTCCCGCGCAGCGTGGTCCCCGGGGGAACGGCGGTACGGACGGCGTCCCCGAGCCCGCTCTGCGGTCCCGCGAGCAGTGCTTTGACCAACAGCGTCGGCAGCGCGCCGGGGCTCGCCGGCAGCCAGCGCATCTCGGGCACCAGCATCGTCTGGTCGCTGTTCCACCACCAGAGCATCTCCGGTGCGTAGCTGCGGTTGAGATCCCGGATCCTGATCAGCAACCCGGCCGGCACCGTGGTTATCCGCCACTGCCCGCCGACGACCTCGAGCGGCACCTGCAGTACCTGCGGGCGCGAGGCCGCCGTGTACACCCCGTGCAGGTCGATCCGCGCCACCATCGTGAGCCGGGTGGTCACCGTGGTCCGGGTCCCGTCGGCACCGACCGACGCGCTGGGTGCCGAACTGGGTGACAGGCTCGGTGACCCGCTGGCACCGGGAGCCGCTTGACCCGACGCGGGAGGTGCGGAGCCGGCCCCGGCACCCGGCTCCGCCAGCCGCGCCGCGCTTTCCTGCACGTCCCAGTTGCTGTACACCGAGACGGCCCCTTCCGGACTCCACGAGCTGTCCGGGGTCAGGTAACTACGCGCGACCGCGTAGTCGTCGGTGGCATCGGCTTGCGCACCGAGAAACCCGGTGACGATCTGCTTGGGAGTCGCGCCGGTCTTCGGGCCCGGAGCAAGAACCCGGATCGCCCCGGGCTGCTCCTCGGGCTGGGCAGAGACCGACCGCTCGATCCGGATGGACCGGCTGGTCGGCAGCCCGCCACAGCCGGCCAGCAGCAGCGCCGCGACCACCAGGAACCCGAGCCCGGCGACATGCCGGCGCCTCATCGCAGTGTCTCCGCGCCGCGGGACCGGGCCGGGTCCGCCGCATCACGCTCGCCGGCAACCCGGGCGGGAGCGGCCTCGTCCGTCCCGTCCGGCTGTAGTGGCAGCGGCGCGTGGTCCACGGTGGCGCCCGCGACTCGCGGGAGCACCAGCCGGAACGCCGATCCGCGGCCGGGCTCGCCCCACGCCTGCAGCCAGCCGCCGTGTAGCCTGGCATCTTCCAAGCCGATCGACAGCCCGAGGCCACTTCCACCGCTGCTGCGGGTGCGGGAAGGATCCCCACGCCAGAACCGGCCGAACACCAGTGCTGCTTCGCCCGGACGCAGCCCCACACCGTGGTCGCGGACCCGGATCGCGACGGTCTCCCGGTCGGCCGCGACCGCGACCGCTATCGGATGTCCCTCACCGTGTTCGACCGCGTTGGCGAGCAGGTTACGGACGATCCGGGCCACCCGCCTGGCGTCCACCTCGGCCAGGATCGGCCCTGGTGGCACCGCAGAGGTGTCGATGGGGGTCTCGCGGGCAGCGGCCAGATAGCCGGCGTGCGCGGCCTCGCTGCGTACCAGGCCGGTGAGGTCGACCGGACTCGCCTCGAGCACCGCTGCGCCGGCGTCGTAGCGGCTGATCTCCAGCAGGTCGGCC
>Ga0164242_10004075_pt1 | contig 16469 bp, 13 predicted proteins | sample OricomgcompostMG_FD_108783 | JGI IMG/M metagenome (GOLD analysis project Ga0164242, IMG submission 108783) | Miracle-Growth compost microbial communities from Emeryville, California, USA - Original compost - Miracle growth compost (MG) ...
CAAACCCCGACAAAAACTTGTCAGAATCATTGTCACACCATCACCCAAAGATGACAGGGCATTACAAACTAATTCGTCGACTATGACACACTGTTGAGTTCTCAAGAATCACACGCACACCGCACAGCAAGAAACCAAACCAGCCTCTGCCCCGCGGGACATTCCGTACTTTATCCCGGACCTTCGCTATTTCGCAATTTCAGCGATTCGCTTGGTCTTGGATCACCTTCTTCGCATGACCCAGCACCGGAACTCTGTGTTCGCCCTAGGGGCGCGCACAACAAACCCGGGAAGGTTGTGTGAAGGAGGTGGCCGCTACGTTCTCGGGCCGCCGACCCTGTCGGATCCGCTCCCGCCGCGCTGGCGACTCGGAGAACAGTACGCACACATGGCCCATGCGCCAAATCCGGCACGCATCCTCTCCGGGAGGCCTCAGGAGATGGTCGTCAGCAGCTGGGTGGCCCGCGTCAGAACGACGTAGAGCGTCGCGCGACCGGTCGACGACTCGTCCTCGATCTCCTGCGGGCGCACCACCACGATGGCGTCGAACTCGAGCCCCTTGGTGTCGAGGCCGGTCAGCACGACGACACGGTCCTCCCCACTCGGTACGGCGTCGGCGTTGCGGGCGGCCTCTGCCGCCCCCGGCGCCTGGTCGGCGATCTCGGTCCACGAGGAGAGCCAGCGGTTGACCTCACCACGGCGCGCCACCGGCACGACGATGCCGACGGTGCCGGAGACCTCGCCGGCCAACCGAACGACCTCGGCCCGGACCGCCGCCTCGAGGTCGGGTACGTCGAGCAGCTCCACCGGCTCCACTCCCGTCGACCGGACCGCCGTAGGCAGGTCCGCGTCGAGCCCCACCCGATCCGCGTACGCCGCGGCGTACGCGTAGATCTCGGAGCTGTTCCGGTAGTTGGTGGAGAGGTGGAAGGCATGGATCGGCTTGCCCTCGAGCGCCGCGGCACGCGCCTCCGCCGCCTCGGCCGGCATCGGCCACGACGACTGGGCCGGGTCACCGACGATCGTCCACGAGGCTGTCCGCCCGCGCCGGCCGACCATCCGCCACTGCATCGGCGTGAGGTCCTGCGCCTCGTCGATCAGGACGTGGGCGAACGGGTCGTCCTCGATGCGGTACGACGGCGGCTTCCAGCCCGGCCCGCTCGCGAACTCCCGGTCTGCCGCCGTCATCAGCTCCTGGACGTTGATCCCGAGCTCCGGGTCGACGTCGCGCTCGTCGGCGGGCGCCTCGGGCACGTCGCCGATCGCGTAGCGGAGCTCGTCGAGCAGCGGCACATCGTCGATGCTCAACTCGCCGGCGCCCCACGACTTCAGCAGCAACCCCTGTTCGTCCGCGCTGAGCACGCCGTCGGAGACGCGGGCCAGCATCTCGGGCTCACGCAACCAACCGAGCACGGTGCTCGCCTCCAGCGGCGGCCACCAGGCGTGCACGAAGTCGAGGAACGCGGCGTTGTCGAGCATCTCGTCCTCGAACGCCTCCTTACCGCGCTCCCGGCCCCGCTCGCCACGGACTTGGCGCCACAGCACGTCGAGCAGCGCCTGCGGGATCCGCCTGATCTGCTGGTTGCGGCGACCGCCGCCCATCAACTGGCGGCGCAGCTGTCCGAGCCGGCCACGGTCGAGGGCGAGCACATCGTCGCGGTAGAAGACCTTGAACTCGGTCGGCGAGCCCGGCACCTGCTGTCGGGCAGTACGCCGCAGCACCTCAGCCATCCGTGCCGAGCCCTTCACCTGAGCGACGGCAGGCTCGTCGTGCCGGGTGGCGCGCACGCCATCGACGACCTCGCCCAGCGAGCGCAGCGCCACCGCTGTCTCGCCGAGGGACGGCAGCACGCGGGCGATGTAGTTCATGAAGACGCCGGACGGACCGACGATCAGCACGCCGCCGGTCTCGTACTTCCGGCGGTCCGTATAGAGCAGGTAGGCGGCACGGTGCAGGGCCACCACCGTCTTGCCGACACCGGGGCCGCCGGAGATCGCGACGACGCCCTTGGCAGGAGCACGGATCGCCTTGTCCTGCTCGGCCTGGATGGTGGCGACGATGGAGTGCATCGTCCGGTCCCGCGCCCGGGAGAGCTGTGCCATCAGCGCGCCCTCGCCCACGATCGGCAGGTCGGTCTCGACGGAGTCGTCGAGCAGCTCGTCCTCGACGCCGACGACCGTACGGCCGTCGGCGCGCAGCACCCGGCGGCGTACGACGCGCTGCGGCTCCGCGGCGGTGGCCTGGTAGAAGACAGCGGCAGCCGGAGCGCGCCAGTCGATCAGCAGCGAGTCACGGTTCTCGTCGCGCAGGCCGATCCGGCCGATGTAGCGCGGCTCGGGGTCGAGCTCGGGGTTCATGTCGAGACGACCGAAGACCAGCCCCTCGTGTGCGGCGTCGAGCTGGGCGATCCGGCGCGCGGCCTGGAAGACCATCGCGTCCCGTTCGACCAGGCCGCCCTCGTGCTCCATGCGCCCACGCGCGCGACCCTCCCGGGCCAGCTCCTGGGCGGCGCGTGCCGACTCCTCCAGCTGGACGTAGACCCGGTCCACGAACTGCTGTTCGCGGTCGATCTCCTGCTGGACCAGATCCTCACTCAAGGCGCCGCTTCCCCACCCTCACAGACCGGCTCGGACTCACCGCCCCCGACACGGGGCGGCAAGTCGAAAAGCCTACCGGGCCGGGTAGCGGAACGCTCACCCCGCAGGTCGATAGACCAGGATCGTCGCCTTCGCGGCCGGGTCCCGGGGGTGCTTGAGCCAGAAGCGGTACGTCGAACCCGCGAGCACCTCGCCCAGCTCGGGCTCCCCGACCGATCCGGTCTGGTTCGTCGTCCCCGCGATCTCCATGTCCCGGTCACCTGCGGTGAGGTGCTGGCCGACCGGGCGCCAGTCACCGGGGCCGACGACGGCATCGACGTACGCCGGACCGGTGATCTGCGCGTTGTCGGCCGGGATGACCTGGTCGAGCAGCCAGTCGCGTCCGTTCGCCTCGATCTGCAGGTCGACCGGCATGCCCTGGACCACCTTCTGCGCGCTCAGACGGTAGACCGCAGCGCCGAAGACGGCTCCGGCGACGTTGACGGGGTGACCCTTGTGGCCGACCAGCCGCAGCGTGACGGTGTGCGTGCCGGGGCCGAGCGGCCAATGATCCGGCTGGCTACCACCCGTGCCCGGGTCGAGGTCCCGCTCGGCCAGCGTGTCGCAGCCGGTGCCGGCGAACGGCTTGCCGTCCACCTTCTCGTCGAGCATGACGTCCATGGACGGCTTCGAGCCCGGGAGCGAGCATGCGTCGGACAGGCGCCACCGCTTGACCGGTCCGGTCACGGTGAAGCTGAGCGAACTCTGGCCCGGCTGGGCCCACGCCCCACCGACCAGCGAGGAGGCGCCGACGTTCTGCCGGAAGACCGCCGTACCGTCGGCGATCCCGGGCGGCAGGGTCTGGTCGCGGTCGTAGACCGCGAGGCCGACCTGAGCGTCCTTGCCGGCATCGTGCAGCACCACCGTCACGTCGTGCTTGTCCGACCCGACCGGGACCGGGCGGGCGACGCGTGACCCTCCGCTGGCTCGGGCGAGGTCGGTGTCGCCGTCGCGCAGGGTGGCCGTACCACTGCCGAGCCCGGTACTGACCAGCTCGATCACCCGGTCCTGGGCGACCTTGGGCAGGCGGAGCGTGAACCGCTGCTGGCCCGGGGTGCTCTGCGCCGTCTCGGCCAGGCGGTAGCTGAAGCCGGTGACGTCGACGTCCTTGTCGAGGGTGTGACCCGCGATGATCGGCTGGCTGCTGTGGTGGCTGTCGGGGAGGGTTGCGGCGGCGTACACCCCGCCGGCGACGAGTACGACGGCGGCGACGCCCCCGGCCAGAGCGCCGCGACGCCGGTTGCGAGCGCGGCGGATGCGGGTGTGCAGCGAAGCGCTGCGACCAGCCGCTTCGGCGTCGGTCACCGACTCGGTGAAGGCATCGGCATGCGCGGTGAGGCTGGCGCGCAGGTCGTCGAGGTTGGTGGGCGATGTCATCGGAGTACCTCCCCGGAAGTGGCCAGCGCGGGGTCGATCCGCAGCTTGGCGAAGGCCTTGGCGGTCTGGGACTTCACCGTGCCGACGGTCACGCCCAGCAGCGCGGCGGTCTCGGACTCGGTGAGGTCTTCGAAGTAGCGCAGCACGACCACCGCGCGCATCCGGCGGGGCAGATTCCCGAGGGCCGTCCACAGGTCGGTCGACTCGACCGGCTCCTGGTCCACCGACCGGCCCTCGGGCAGCGCGTCGGTGCCCAGGTGGGAGGACGGGGTCTCGCCGTTCCACTTGCGGCGCCACCAGGAGGCATAGGTGTTGACCATGATCTTGCGGACGTAGGCCTCCGGGCCGCCGTTGATCCGGCTCCACGAGAACCAGGCCTTGGTGAGCGCCGTCTGCAGGAGGTCCTCGGCCAGGCCGTGGTCGCGGGTGAGGAGATAGGCGGTCCGCAGCAGCGTGCCGGAGCGCGCCGCCACGAACTCGTCGAACCCGACCTCCCCCACGTCACCTCCCGAGCGGGGCGTGCGAGGGACCTCGCCCGCCACGGTGTTGATCGTCATGCCCCTGTGACCCGATAGAGGCACCGGATGGTTGCCCGGCTCTCAGAATTCGCGACTACTTCTTCGCCAGGAAGGCCAGCATCGCGTCCCGCGCCTCGTCGGAGCCGAAGAGGCGAGCCGAGAGCTGGGCGACGTCCTCGGCGTACTCGTCGATGGTGGTGAGCAGGTCTCGGTTGACCAGGCGCTTCGTCTCGCGCAGGCCCTGCGCGGCGCCGGTCGCGAGGGACGCGCAGACCCGGTCGACCTCGGTGTCGAGCTCCTCCGCACCGACGACGCGGGTGACCAGACCCATGGTGGCCGCCTCGGCGGCACCGAACCTCTCCCCCGTGAGGCAGGTGTACGCCGCGGCCCGCGACGTCAGCCGTGGCAGCACCGTCAGCGAGATCGCGGCGGGCGCGAGGCCGAGCTTCACCTCGGTGAGCGCGAAGCTCGCGGCCTCCGCGGCGATGGCGATGTCGGCCGCCGCCACCAGGCCGATGCCGCCGGCACGGACCGCACCCTGGAGTCGGCACACGACCGGCTTGGAGTGGCCGACGATCGCCCGTTGCAGCCGCACGATCGCGCGCGGTCCCTCGCTGAAGTCGCCGGTGGAGGCCTCGGACAGATCCGCACCGGAGCAGAAGACGGTGCCGGTCGCCGCCAGCACCACCACCTTGACCGCGGCGTCACCCTCCGCGCGCTCGAGCCGTTCGAAGAGCTCGCTGACGAGCTGGGTGGAGAGCGCGTTGCGGTTGTGCGGGGAGTCGAGCGTGATGGTCGCGATCCCGTCGGCGACGCCATAGTGAACAAGCTCAGCAGTCTCGTCAGTCACCCGTGCACCGTAACGTTCGTGAGCGCCGCGCGCAGCCGCTCGGCCTGCGCCTCCGCGGCCACGTCGCCGACCCAGGCGCCCATCGCGGCCTCGCTGCCGGCGAGGTACTTCATCTTCACCGCCCCGCGACGGGGCGAGGTGAGCTGCAGCATCAACCGGACCTCGTCCCGGTGGGTGCGGACGGGTGCCTGGTGCCAAGCAGCGATGTACGGCGTGGGGTCGTCGTACAACCGGTCCACGCCTCGCAGCAGCCGTAGGTAGAGGTGCGCCAGCTCGTCGCGCTCCCCCTCGGTGAGGCCGGTGAAGTCGGGCACGTGCCGGTGCGGCATGAGGTGGACCTCCACCGGCCAGCGCGCGGCGAACGGCACGAACGCGGTCCAGTGCTCGCCCGCCAGAACCACCCGCTCCGCTGCCTGCTCGAAGGCCAGCACGTCCGCCATCAGGCCAGGCCCGTACGCATCGATCGAGGCGAGCAGCCGTGACGTCCGGGGCGTGACATAGGGGTAGGCGTAGATCTGCCCGTGCGGATGCCGCAGGGTCACACCGATCGCCTCGCCGCGGTTCTCGAAGACGAAGACCTGGGCGATGCCGGGCAGCGCTGACAGGGCGGCGGTGCGGTCGGCCCACGCCTCGATGACGGTCCGTGCCCGGGTCACGTCCAGGGACCCGAATGCGCCCTCCGGGGCCTGACTGAAGACCACCACCTCGCAGCGCCCGATCGCCTCGGTCACCCGGCCCACGGCGATGCCGCCCGGGACGGTACCCGGAGCGCCGGTTCCGAGGTCCGGCCCGAAGCTCGGCGAGCGGTTCTCGAAGACGACCACCTCGTACGGCGAGGGCACCTCGGAGGCGTTGCCCTCTGACTGCACCGCGAGCGGGTCGAGGGCCGGGAGCATCACCCGGTCCTGCCGGGCGGTGGCGATCGCGATCCACTCGCCGGTCAGCGGGTCCTGCCGCAGCTCCGGTGTCGGTGGCCGTGGCGGGAGCTCGCGCAGGTCGGGAGCCGGCTCGGCCGGCAGACCGTCGGCGGTGGCCGCGTAGTAGATCAGTTCCCGCCCGTCCGCCAGCCGAGTCACGTGTTTCACCATGACTGTCCGGTTACCCACCGCTCACGTCGCACTACGGCTCGCCCGGCGCTTGTTGAAGTCGGCCGTCCGGCCGTCCGGCCGTCCGGCCGTCCGGCCTCAGTCGTCCAGGTCGTCGGGCGTTTCCTCGCCAGGAAGGTGCGGGTTCTCGACGAAGTCGTCGCGCCGGATCCGGATGCGACGGGTCTTGGCCAGCCACGAGGGGTCCATCACGATCTCGTGGGTGTTGCCGTCGCGGCCGTCGAAGGTCACCGCGACGGTCTGGAAGCCCTTGTGCCGCTGCATCAGCGCATAGCCGGCATAGGCGCGTCGGTCGGCCTCGGTCAGATCGACCCGGTCGGTGAACGGGGTCAGCAGCGCCCGCGGCCAGAGCCGGCGGGCGAGGACCACGTTGACCTCGATGCCCAGGACCCCCATCACCGAGGCGATGTAGAGCAGGCCGACCAGACCGAGGACCAGCGCGAAGGTCTGGTTCATGTGGTTGGTGGCCTGGATGACGTGCTGGACGTAGTAGGCGCCGATCCACTGCAGGGACTGCCACATCAGCGCCAGCGTGAACGCACCGGGCGCCGCGAACTTCAGCGGGTGATCCCGCGTCGTCGCCAGCCGGAAGAGCAGGGTGAGCATCGCGCCGATGATCAGGAACGACAGGATCTGGATCAGCCACCGCAGCCAGCTGGTGCTGGTGCCGTTCGTACCGAGCACGTCGGTGTGCGAGCCGACGGTGGCGAGCACCGACACCCCGAGTACGGCGAAGCCCGCGGTCGCCAGCAGCACCAGCGAGCGCAACCGCAGCAGGATCGGGTTGGGCCGGCTGTTGCGCGGCACCGACCAGGCGATGTTGACCGTGTTCTGGATCGCCTGGCCGAGTCCCATCGCGCCGTAGGTGGCGGTCAGGCCGCCGACCACGATGGCGCTCGTGGAGCCGTGCAGCTCCTGACGGCCGAGTTCGTCACCGATGATCGGGAACTGCCGCAACGCGGAGTTGAGCACCTCCTGCTGCAGGTGCGCGTTGCCCTGCAGCAGGAACCCGAGGATCGAGGAGCCGAGCAGCATCAGCGGGAAGATCGCGATGAAGGCGTAGTAGGTGACGATCGCCGCGAGGTAGTTCCCCTGGTCGTCGAAGAACTTGTAGAAGACACCCAGCGGGAAGGACACCGGGGTGAACCGCCGCTGCGCATGATCCAGCGTCTCTACCACCCCCGTCACGGGAGCAGGGTAGACGGTGGCAGGGGCCGGACGCCCAGTCCGCGCCGCGCGCAACGTCATACGACCTGGTTGCCCGAACAGCCGGATCGTATGACGTTGTGCGCCTCTCAGTAGGACTTCGGCAACCCGAGGGAGTGCATGGAGACGAAGTTCAGGATCATCTCCTTGCTGACCGGCGCGATCCGCATCACGCGGGAGGCGGCGACCAGCGCGCCCATGCCGTACTCCTGGGTGAGGCCGTTGCCGCCGAAGGTGTGGACGGAGGCGTCGACGGCCGAGCAGCTCGCCTCGGCGGCGGCGTACTTGGCCATGTTGGCCGCCTCCCCCGCCTCGAAGTCCTTGCCCTCGTCGACCAGCGCCGCAGCCTTCTGCGTCATCAGCCGGGCGAGCTCGACCTCGATGTGGGCCTTGGCGAGCGGGTGCGCGATCGCCTGGTGCGCCCCGATCGGCTCCTTGAAGACGGTCCGCTCCTTGGCGTACGCCGTGGCCTTCGTCAACGCGAACCGGCCGATGCCGGTGGCGAACGACGCCGCCATGATCCGCTCGGGGTTGAGGCCGGCGAAGAGCTGCACGAGTCCGCCGTCCTCGTCGCCGACCAGCGCATCGGCCGGCAGGCGGACGTCGTCGATGAAGACCTGGAACTGCGTCTCCGGGGAGACGAACTCCATCGCGATCGGCGTGAACGTGAAGCCGGGCGCGTCGGTCGGTACGACGAACAGGCACGGCTTGAGCTTGCCGGTCTTGGAGTCTTCGGTGCGGGCGACGACCAGCACGTTCTTGGACTCGTCCAGGCCGGAGATGAAGACCTTCTTGCCGTTGAGCACCCACTCGTCGCCGTCACGACGGGCGGTGGTGATGATGTTGTGCGAGTTGGTGCCGGCGTCGGGCTCGGTGATCGCGAACGCCATCGTCTCCGAGCCGTCGGCGATACCGGGCAGCCAGCGGTGCTTCTGCTCCTCGGTGCCGTAGCGGTTGATCACGGTGCCGCAGATCGCCGGGCTGACCACCATCAGCAGCAGCGGGCAGCCGGCCGCGCCGACCTCCTCCAACACGGCCGCGACGTCGCCGAGCCCGCCGCCGCCCCCGCCGTACTCCTCGGGGAGGTTGACGCCCAGGTAGCCGTTCTTGCCCAGCTCGAGCCAGAGCTCGGTGGTCTTCTCGCCGGCGCGGGCCTTCTCCAGGAAGTACTCCTGGCCGTATTTGGAGGCGAGCTTGAAGACCTGCTTGCGCAGCTCGATCCGCTCCTCCGACTCGGTGAAGTTGGTCATGACTGGTTCTCCTCCTGGCCCTGGGATTCGGGGCTGTCCACGACGACGAGGACAGCCCCGCCGTTGACCTGGTCGCCGACGGCGACATCGAGCTCGGTGACGGTGCCGGCGTGCGGCGCCGTGATGGTGTGCTGCATCTTCATCGCCTCGAGCACCAGCAGCGGTTGGCCCTCCGCGACGACGTCGCCGACCTGCGCGTTGACCGCGACGACGCTGCCCGGCATCGGGGCCAGCAGCGAGCCGGCGGCGACCCGGTCGGCAGGGTCGGTGAACCGCGGCAGCTTGCGCAGCGCGACATGGCCGAGTGGCGAGTCGACGTCGACACGGGCGTCACTCGGCCCGGCGACGATGCTGACCGCGAACGTCCGGGCGACCCCATCGATCTCGAGCGTGACGCTGTCCGGTGAGGCGGCCACGACGGCGACGTCCTCACGCTCGGCGTGACGCAGCGTCCGGCCGCCCCACCAGCGGACCTCGATCTCGTCCTCGGTCCCGCCACCGACGTGCGCGAACCTGGTCAGCTGTGGCTGCGAGGGCACGTTGCGCCAGCCCGTCGGGATCCGTCCGTGGTACGCCGAGGCCGCACGGGCCCGCTCCGCCAGCGCGAGCGCCCCTGCGAACGCGGAGAGCTGGACGGCGTCCTCGTCGAGGTGGCCGAGCTCGGCGGCAACGGACGGGTCGTCGAGCCAGGTGGTGTGCATCTTCGCGTCGAGGAAGACGTCGCTGCGCAGCAGCCCGACCAGCAGGTCGCGGTTGGTGCGCAGCCCGTGGATCCTCGCAGCCGCGAGCGCCCCTGCCAGGCGTCGGGCGGCCTGCTCCCGGGTCGGTGCCCAGCAGATCACCTTGGCGATCATGGCGTCGTAGAAGGTGCCTACCTCGTTGCCGGCGACGACACCGGAGTCGAGCCGCAGCGCTCCGGTCGTCGAGCCGGTCGAGACGAGGTCGAACTCCGCCCGCACGCCCGGGATGGCCAGCGCTGTCAGCAGTCCGGTCTGCGGGGCGAAGCCGGCTGCGGGGTCCTCGGCGTACAGGCGGACCTCGACGGCGTGCCCGCGCGGCTCCCCGACCTCGACATCGACGGTGCGGCCCTCGGCGACGGCGAGCTGCAGCTCGACCAGGTCGACGCCGAAGATCTCCTCGGTGACCGGGTGCTCGACCTGGAGGCGGGTGTTCATCTCCAGGAAGAAGAACCGGTCCTTGGCCGCGTCGTACAGGAACTCGACGGTGCCGGCACCGCGGTAGTCGATCGCCTCGGCGGCCTTGCGGGCGGCCTCGTGCAGGGCCGCCCTGGTCGTCGCCGGCAGTCCCGGAGCGGGCGCCTCCTCGATCACCTTCTGGTGGCGGCGCTGCACGGAGCAGTCGCGCTCACCGAAGACGATCGCGCGCTCGGCGGTCCCGACGACCTGGACCTCGACGTGGCGGCCGCTCTCGATGAACGGCTCCACGAAGACGGTGCCGTCGCCGAAGGCCGACTCGGCCTCGGCCCGCGCCTTGGCGATCTCGCCGGGCAGGTCGGTGAGGTTGCGGACGATCCGCATCCCGCGGCCGCCACCACCGGCGGACGCCTTCACCAGCAGCGGGAGGTCGTCTTCGGTGGCGGTCTCCGGGGTGAGGTCACCGAGGACCGGTACGCCGGCCGCCGCCATCAGCTTCTTGGACTCGACCTTGGATCCCATCTTCCTGATCGAGTCCGGGTCGGGGCCCACCCAGGTCAGGCCGGCCTCGACGACGGCCGCGGCGAAGTCGGCGTTCTCCGACAGGAAGCCGTAGCCCGGGTGGATCGCGTCCGCACCGGCGGCCTTGGCGGCGGCGATGATCAGGTCGCCGCGAAGGTAGGTGTCGGCGGGTGCGTTGCCCGCAAGACGTACGGCGGAGTCCGCATCGCCGACGAACGGCGCCGACGCGTCCGCGTCGGAGTGGACCGCGACGGTGCCGATGCCGAGTCGGCGGCAGGAGGCGAAGACGCGGCGGGCGATCTCGCCCCGGTTTGCTACGAGCAGCTTCTCGATCATCGGGTGCTCACATCCTGAAGACGCCGAAGTTGAGGTTGCCCTCGATCGGCTGGTTCTCGATGACGGACAGGCAGATGCCGAGGATGGAGCGGGTGTCTCGGGGGTCGATGACCCCGTCGTCGTAGACCATCCCGGACAGGAAGTACGGCAGCGACTGCTCCTCGATCATCTGCTCGACGAAGGCGCGGGTCTGCGCATCCGCCTCCTCGTCGAAGGGCACGCCCTTCGCCTCGGCTGCGCCCCGAGCGACGATCGACATGACGCCCGCCAGCTGCTGCGGACCCATCACCGCGCACTTCGCGTTCGGCCAGGTGAAGAGGAAGTTGGGGTCGTAGGCGCGGCCGTTCATGCCGTAGTTGCCGGCGCCGTACGACGCGCCGATCAGGATCGAGATCGAGGGCACCGTGGAGTTCGAGACGGCGTTCACCATCATCGCGCCGTGCTTGATGATGCCGCCCTGCTCGTACTCCTTGCCGACCATGTAGCCGGTGGTGTTGTGCAGGAAGAGCAGCGGCGTGTCCGAGGCGTTGCAGAGCTGGATGAACTGCGTCGCCTTCTGCGCCTCCTTGCTGAAGAGGATCCCCTGGGCGTTGGCCAGGATGCCGATCGGGCGGCCGTGGATCCGTGCCCATCCCGTGACGAGCGAGGAGCCGTAGAGCGGCTTGAACTCGTCGAACGGCACCTCGTTGCTCTCAGACGGCCCGTCGACGATCCTCAGGATCACCTCGCGCGGGTCGAACGGCTCCTTGAGGTCCTGCGGGATGACGTCGAGCAGACCGTCGGGGTCGAGCAGGGGCTCCGCGTACGGACCCGTGAAACGTCGTCCCTTCTTGGTGACGTTGAGCCGAGAGACGATCCGGCGGCCGAGCCGGATCGCGTCGTACTCGTCGACCGCGAGGAAGTCGGCCAGGCCGGAGGTGGTGGCGTGCATGTGGGCACCGCCGAGCGACTCGTCGTCGGAGACCTCGCCGGTCGCCATCTTCACCAGCGGTGGGCCGCCGAGGAAGACCTTGGCGCCCTTGTCGACCATCACGATGTAGTCGCTCATGCCGGGGATGTAGGCGCCGCCGGCGGTGGAGTTGCCGAAGACCAGGGCGACCGTCGGCTGCTTGCGGGCGCTGGCCCGGGTGATGTCGCGGAAGCCCTTACCGGCAGGCAGGAAGATGTCCTTCTGGTGCGGCAGGTCGGCACCGCCGGATTCGACCAGGGTGACGGTCGGGAGGTGGTTCTCCTCCGCGATCTGCATCGCCCGGCCGGTCTTCTTCATCGAGATCGGGTTGATCGAGCCACCCTTCACGGTCGGGTCGTGGGCGATGACCATGCACTCGATCCCGGAGACGACGCCGATGCCGGTGACGGTCGACCCGCCCACGGTGAAGTCGGTCCCCCAACCGGCCAGCGTCATCAGCTCGAGGAACGGCGCGCCCTCGTCGAGCAGCAGCTCGATCCGCTCCCGCGCGGTGAGCTTGCCGCGCTTGTGGTGCCGCTCGATGTACTTGCCACCGGCGTTGACGGCCTTCAGGTGCTCGGCGTCGAGATCGGCGAGCTTGGCCAGCATCGCCTCGCGGTTGGTGGTCGGCTCGGGTGCCGCGCCGGGTGCCGTGTCGGGCGTCGTCGTGGCGGTCATGAGGCGTACCCCAGCAACTTCGCGGCCAGGTCGGTCATCACTTCGGTCGCTCCTCCTCCGATGGGCAGGATCCGGGTGTCGCGGTAATGCCGCTCCACCTCGGTGCCGTGCATGTATCCGGTGCCGCCGTGCAGCTGCACCGCCTGGTCACAGACCCACTGCGAGGCCTCGACCGCTGTCTGCTTCGCCAGCGCCGCTCCTGCCAAGAGGGATGGGCTCAGCGTGTTCGCCGCCGTCCCGTCGGCGTCGTACTCCCTGACCACGGCGTGGGTGTAGGCCCTGGCCGCCTCGACCCGCCGGTGCATCTCGACCAGCTTGTGGCGTACCACCTGACGCTTGATCAGCGGCTCCCCGAAGGTGTTGCGCTCCCGGGCGTAGGCGGCGGTCAGGGCGAGGGAGCGGGCGGCGATCCCATAGGCATGTACGGCGAGGGCGATCCGCTCGGTCACGAACGCCTCGGCGATGTAGCCGAAGGCGGCGTTCTCCTCGCCCACCAGGTTGCCGACCGGCACCCGGACGTCGCTGAAGCCGAGCTCGGCGGTGTCCGAGCAGTGCCAGCCCATCTTGCGCAGGCTGCGGTCGACGGTGAAGCCGGGCGTGTCCTTGTCGATGACGAGCAGGCTCACGCCACCGGCGCCGGGGCCTCCGGTGCGGACGGCTGTCGTCACGAAGTCAGCTCGGACTCCCGACGTGATGAAGGTCTTGGCGCCGTTGACGACGTAGTGGTCGCCATCGCGCGTCGCGCGAGTAGTCAGGTGGGCGACGTCGGAGCCACCGCCGGGCTCGGTGATCCCGAGCGCGCCGATCTTCTCGCCGGCCAGGGTGGGTCGGACGTAGCGGTCGATCAGCTCGGGCGACCCGTGCCGGGCGAGGTGCGGCAGCGCGATGCCGCAGGTGAACAGTCCAGCCAGCAGGCCGCTGGACGCGCCCTCGGCGAGCATGCCCTCGCTCAGCGCCACGACGTCGGCCAGGGTGCCGCCCTCACCGCCGACCGCCTCGTCGAAGCCGACGCCGAGCAGCCCCTGCTTAGCGGCGGCCAGGTGCAACGAGCGCGGGATCGAACCGGCGTCCTCCCAGTCCTGGAGGGAATCGACGATCTCGCGACGGGTGAACTCGGCGCCGAGCTCGCGCAGTTCGCTGCTCATTCGGTCAGCTCCCCCGGACACAGTTCGACAGGGATGGCGACGTACCGGCTGCGGATCCACTCGCCCAGCGCCTTGGCCTGCGGGTCGAAGCGGACGCCCTCGGCCACGCCGGCGCCGAGGAGGTCGTGGATGACGATGTTGACCCCACGCAGGTTCGGCAGCGGGACGATGTCGATCTCGAGGTTGCGCGTCTCGGGCAGCAGTTCGCGCACCCAGTCGGCGGTGACCGTCTCCAGCAGCCAGTCGACGGCGGCGTCGGGGCGCCCGGCCGGGACCCAGAGGCCGATGTTGGCGTTGCCGCCCTTGTCGCCGGAGCGGGCGTAGACCAGGTCTCCCAGCGGGCGGCGGCTTGTTGTCATCATCGGATTACCTCCGTCGTGCCGTCGGGCAGGTGGACGGTGTGCTCGACCTGATCGCGGTCGATGTACGTCGGCGTGTAGACGCCGTAGGCACTCGCCTTGCCCGGAGGCGCTGTCACGTGGAACCCGGCGAACGACGCCAGCACCAGCTCGATCGCGGGCCCGGTGAACGCCCGGCCGACCGCCTCCTGGTCCTGCGACCAGACGGTGAGCCGCTGCAGGACCGCGGCGCCCTCCTCCGTCGGCGAGTCCGGGGCCGGGGTACGCCAGGTGGACCAGGCACGCTTGAGGTCCGCCGGCAGTGCGGCCTCGATCTGGGCACGGAGCAGCTCGGCCTTGCGGTCGAGCTCCAGTCCGGTGAGCACGAACTCGACCTGGTTGCGCCAGCCACCGAGCTGGTTGACCGCGACCTTGAGCTGCTCAGGCGGCGCCGACCCGCGGGTGCCGGCGATCTCGACCCGATCGGTGTCGAGCTGCCGGAGCCGGATGCTGGTGAGATCGGTGGTGACGTCGGGATTGAGGTAGGTGGAGCCCTGGATCTCGTAGAAGAGCTGGGCGGTGACGGTGTCGACGGTGACCAGGCCGCCTGCGTCCGGGTGCTTGGTGATCACCGTCGTGCCGTCCGCGGCGATCTCCGCGATCGGGAAGCCGAACGGCTGCGTCGGATCCTTCAGCTGCCCCGCGTCGACCGCGTCGAAGAGCCCGGCGAAATTTCCTCCGGTGGCCTGGGTGCCGCACTCGATGACATGGCCGGCGATCACCGCCCCCGCGAGGGCGTCGTAGTCGGTCGGCGACCAACCGTGCCACCAGATCGCCGGTCCGATCACCACCGCGGCATCGGTGACCCGGCCGGTGACGACGACATCGGCGCCCGCCTCCAAGGCACGGGCGATGCCGAAGCCGCCCAGATAGGCGTTCGCGGTCAGGGCATCGGGGAAGTCGGGGAGCTTGGCGCGGACATCGTCGCCGTCGACGTACGCGATCTTGGCGCCGGTCCCGAGCGCGTCCAGGGCCTCGGCCAGCCCACGCGGGTTGAGTCCTCCAGCGTTGCTGACCAGCTTGACGCCCTTCTCCTGCGCCAGGCCGAGGCAGTCCTTGGCTTGGGCGAGGAAGGTCTTCGCGTAGCCGAGGTCGGCGTCGCGGAGGGTGTCCTTGCCGAGGATGAGCATCGTCAGCTCGGCGAGGTAGTCCCCGGTGAGCACGTCGAGCGGTCCGCCCTCGAGCATCTCCCGCATCGCGCTGATCCGGTCGCCGTAGAATCCGGAGCAGTTGCCGACCAGGATCGGACGCTGCTTCGGCTGCTTGGTGGACTCAGGCTTGGTGGACTCAGGCACGGTCGCGCCCCTTTCCTGGTGGGCCGGCGAACGCCTGCGCGATGCTCAGCCACTGGTCGGCGTCGGCGCCCTCGGCCACGAGGGCGGTGTCGTCGCGGTGGATCCGCTGGGTGACGAGCTGGGCGAAGTCCCAGGCGGGACCCGTCACGCTCTGAACGGCGGCTGGGTCGCCCCACGTCCAGAGCTGACCGCTCGGCGAGGTGAGCTCCACCCGGATCTCCTCGGTCGGGGCTTCCAGAGAACGGACCGAGTAGGCGAAGCCGCGCGTGCGCACCCCAAGGTGGCACACATGCTTGACCCGATCGGTCCGTTCTGCGGTCATCCCGAGCGCCTCGTGTACGTCGAGGCCGTGCGCCCACGTCTCCATGAAACGCGCGGTGGCCATCGAGGCCGGTGACATCGACGGCCCGAACCACTGAATCTTGCCCTCGGCCGTACGGAGCATGTCGGCGAGCGCCACGCGGGACGCGTCCCAGCGGGCCAGCAGCTCGGCCGGCGGCACCGCCCCGCCCTCGAGCGCCGTCGTGTCCACGAAGCCCTCCATGTCGGCCAGTGCCGCGACGATCAGGGCGTCCCACGCCTCCTTGTCGGTGCCGGCCGCGACCGAGGCCTCGTCGGTCCAGGCCAGGTGGGCGATCTGGGTGGCGACGTCCCAGCCCTCCGCGGGCGTCGGCGTACGCCACTGCTCCTCGGTGAGGTCGGCGACGGCCGCACGCAGTGCGGTGCTCTCCGCGTCCAGGTCGGTCAGCAGCTCGTCGAGCACGTCGGTCATCGGATCTCCTCAGCACTAACTGGTCTTGAATGGCCGTTCTGGGAGCTCACGGTCGGCCGTTCAAGACCAGTTAGCTCGCGGTCGAGCACCTTGGCCCACTCATCGAGGATGCGAGCGCGCCGCCGGGCGTCGTCGCTGAGCGTGTCCGCCAGGCCGAGGCCACGGCAGAGGTCGAGGGTGGCCTGGATCAGCTCGCGTACGCCGGGCCGGGACTCGTCGGCGCCGAGCAGCTCGACGGTCAGCCGGTGGGTCTCACGACCCAGGTGCCGCTCGAGG
>Ga0164242_10004076_pt1 | contig 16466 bp, 15 predicted proteins | sample OricomgcompostMG_FD_108783 | JGI IMG/M metagenome (GOLD analysis project Ga0164242, IMG submission 108783) | Miracle-Growth compost microbial communities from Emeryville, California, USA - Original compost - Miracle growth compost (MG) ...
CGCCGAGGACATCGGTGATGATCTTGATCTGGTGCTGCAGGCGGTGGAACTGGTCGTCACGCTGCAGCTCGGCTCGACGTCGATGTTGCAGCGCAAGCTGCGCGTCGGATTCGCCAAGGCGGGGCGGCTGATGGACATCCTGGAGACCCGTGGTGTGGTCGGACCCTCCGAGGGCTCCAAGCCCCGGGAGGTGCTGGTGAAGCCGGACGATCTTGACGCTGTGATGGAGAATCTGCGCGCCGGCTGACCTCGAACGGCATGGAAGCTTGGGTTCGATCGGTGATCGCAACACCCCGGGCCTGCCGAAATGAAGGGCGAGGTTCGGCCACCGGGCATTTGGCGGATCGGAGATGTGCTGAGAGCCTGCCTTCTCGAGCCTGGAAGGGGGACGGTCACACAAGTTGGTGATCGTCCCTCGGGAGGAGGCATGATCGCCGTGTGGCTTCTATGCTCGCTCTGATGTGGCGCTCGATCCCGGTGTGGGACAAGTTGCTGGCAGCGGCGGCTCTGTTGATGGTGCCGGTGGCCGGGGACTTCATGGTGCGGTACGGGGTGCTCCCGGAGTATCTGGCCTACGTTGGGATCCACGTGGGTCTGGTTGTCACAATGTTGCTGCGGACTCGTTTCGTGGTGCCGAGTTTCGTCGGAACGTATGCGTTGATGGGCGGTCTTGCGTTCTTGTACGGCGTCAGTCGGGTGAATCTGGGGGTCACGCCGATGCTGATCGCCGCGCCGGCGGCGTTGTGGGCGGTGACGCGTTGGGCGGCCAGTCAGTGGTGGGGGATCGTCGGCCTGATGCTCGGGATCGCCGGCTCGTTCGTGAGCCCGATCCGCACGCCGGTTCCGATGCTGGGGATCGCGGCTCACGTCGTCGCGCTCATCGGCTGCTACGTGTGGGCAAGTCTGCTGCGCAATCGCCAGGCCCGGCACGAGGCCGAGGCGGAGGCTCGGGAACGGGTGTGGCGCGCGCATGCGGAGACGGTCGTGAAGTCGGAGCGCAACGAGATCGCCCGCGAGGTCCACGATCTCGTGGCGCACAGCCTGGCGGTGGTCAAGGTGCAGGCGGCGACGGCACTGTCGCTCGGCTCCGACACCCAGGCCCGGACTGCGTTGCAGTCGATCCACGACTCCAGCGACGCAGCCCTCGCCGAAGTCCGCCGGTTGGTGGCCGCGATGCGCGATGACGGCCGGACCTGGCCGGACAACGATCTGCTCAAGGTGGGGGAGCTGGTGGAGAATGCCCGGGCTGCCGGTGTCCGGCTGTGCGTTGACGTGCCGCCCGTCGATGTGCTGCGGGAGTGGCAGTCGGCTTGGGATGCTCAAACGCGGCTGACCGTGGTGCGGACCGTTCAGGAGGGGCTGACGAATGTGATCAAGCACGGCGGGTCGCGACCGTCGGCGACGCTGGATCTGCGGGTGGAGGAGCGGTGCTGCCGGATCAGGATCACCAACTCCGTACCGGCGCAGGAGCCGGGTGAACGAGGGTTCGGTTTGGTCGGACTGGCCGAGCGGATCGCTTTGGCGGGCGGCACCCTCCGCACGAGGCACCAGCCGACGGACCCGGCTGACGACCGGACCGCGGGTGTCTTCGTGGTCGAGGCAGCGATCCCGGTGCGCCCGTGAGCGGCCGCGGCGATCCGCCAGTGATCACCGTGGCGGTGGTCGACGATCAGCCGTTGCTGGTGTCGGCGTTCGTCGCCTTGATCAACAACGAGCCGGATCTCCAGGTGGTCGGCACCGCCGGCGATGGCACGAGAGCCGTCGAGATGATCGCCAGCGCGCACCCGGACGTGGTGTTGATGGATCTGCGGATGCCGGGTCTGGACGGCGTGACCGCTACCGAGAGGATCGTCGGCTCCGGGAGCCGGGCCCGGGTCCTGGTGCTGACCACGTTCAACGTGGACGAACTCGTGGTGGGCGCGATCGCCGCGGGCGCTCGAGGGTTCCTCCTCAAGGATGCGGCTCCCAAGGAGCTGCTGGACGGCATCCGACGGGTGCATCGAGGAGAGGCGGTGGTGTCCAGTGAGGCCGCTCCCTACCTGTTCGCCAGGATCCGCGACGACAGCGGAGTCGATGATTCGGTGGTCGCGGATCTGACCCCGCGAGAGATCGAGGTACTCACCCTGGTCGGCCGGGGCAGGACGAACTCTGAGATCGCCGCCGAGCTGTTTGTCGCCGAGACGACCGTCAAGACCCACATCGCCAACCTGCTGCAGAAACTCGGCGCTCGTGATCGCGTGGCTCTGGTCACCCGGGCGTACGCGGCGGGTCTGGTCTGAGCAGACGTCCCGGCGGAGGCTCGATCCGGCCGTGGGTCAAGGAGCGTGCTGACCCGACGGTTCGGGTCCTCCCGTGGTCGGAGTTCGGGCGGCGATCCTGGCTGGCAAACCGTTCACCAGGAGGAGGTCTCGACCGCCCCGGGAGTGAACAGTTGACTACATGCCCTCCAGAGACCAGCAGATCAGTTCCATTGAGCCGACGGTTTCCTTTCAGCACGTCCGGAAGAGTTACCGCGGCCACGTCGTCTTGAGCGACCTGTGCATGACGGTCAAACCTGGCGGAGTGTATGCGCTCGTTGGCCGCAACGGTGCCGGGAAGTCGACCACTTTCAAAATCCTGCTGGGGCTGATCCGCCCCGACGCCGGTGAGGTGAGGCTGTTCGGGCAGCCCTGGGAGCGGCGACAGTTGGACAGGGTCGGTGCCTCGGTCGACGGGCCGGCGCTCTACAACCATCTGAGCGCCTCGGAGAACATGCTGGTCCATGCCCGCCTGCTCGGCCTCGGCGCTGGCGTGGTGCCGCAGACGCTCGCGGTGGTGGGCCTAGCCGACACCGGGCGCAAGGCCGTCCGCAGCTTCTCCACCGGGATGAAGGCCCGGCTGGCACTGGCGATCGCGCTCATCGCCGACCCGCCCCTGTTGGCGCTGGACGAGCCGCAGAACGGCCTGGATCCCGAGGGCGTCATCGAACTGCGGCGGCTGCTGCGGGATCTGGCGGCCCGCGGCCACACCGTGCTGATCTCAAGCCATCAGCTCGGCGAGGTGGCCCACTTGGCCGATGACATCGGGGTGCTGTCCCACGGCCGCATGGTCTACGAGGGCCCGATCCGAGACTTCACCGCCGGCGGCGATCTCGAGGGTGCCTACCTGGCCGCCACCGAGGAGGCCATGCGATGAGTGCGATGCTGCCCGCGTTCCGGGCCGAACTGGTCAGGACGCGCCGGACGGTCGGAGTCTGGCTCATCCTCGCAGGGCTGGCCATCTGCGGGCTGCAGGCCGTTTCCTGGGCGACGGTCGCCACCCGCGACCTCCGGCGCTGGGACCAGCTCCTGGACTGGCAGACCGGGTACGTGACAGGAATGGCCGGCCCGCTGGCCGCGCTGGTGGCTGCCCTCGCGGTCCGGCGCGAGAAGGCGGCGCGGTCGGGCGGCACCTTGTGGCGGGCCGTGCCGCCGCGATATCCGCGGGCTTCACGGATCGGCGTCATCGCGCTGCAGCTGCTGGGGCTGGATGCCGCGGTCGTGCTGCCGATGGCCGCAGTCGGCGCTGTGGCGGGCCTGGGGCAGCCGCCCATCGCCCGCGTGCTGCTGCTCGTCCTCACGGCCTGGGCAGGGACCTTGCCGCTGGTCGTCGTCTCCTTGGTCCTCGCCGAGCGGCTGGGCATGTTCGTGGCGGTGGCGATCGGCGTCGCGTGGCAGGTGGCCGGGACGCTGGAAGCCGAGTCCGCGCAGTGGTGGCTGCTTCCGTTCACCTGGTCGGTCCGGCCAGCGCTTCCCCTGCTGCGGATCCATGCGAACGGGGTGGCGGCCGCGCCCGGTGATCCGGTTCTGACCATGAGCCCGGGCGTTCCGCCGCTGCTTGCGGCGGGCCTCTTCGTCGTGTTGCTGCTGGGGACTTTCCTGCTGCCATCGTCTGAGCCGAGGGTCCGTCGACGTCGTCCGGTCCGCAACGTGGTCCGGCCGGCGCCGGCCGTGGAGCGGCTGACCCCAACCGCAGCCGCTCCCGGACGGAGGCACTCGGTGCTGGCCGCGGCCATCAGTTTCCGGCGGACGGCCTTGATCTGGGCCGTGCCAGCAGTGATCGGGTGCCTCCTCGCCGTGTTCGTGTTGTGGAACGGGGGCTATGTGCGGGGGCTGTTCGGCCTGCTGATCATTCCAGGCGCGTCATGCGTCAGTGCCTGCCTGGTGGCGGCTACCCAGGCACCAGCCCTGCGAACGGTTCTCATCCGTGCCAGCGCGGCGCGATGGTGCGGATCGATGGGGCTGATGCTGATGGCCCTGTGGCTGCCCATCGTCGTCGCCACCGGCCTGCTCAGCGGAGGCGGCTACGGCCTCCGCATGGTGATCGTCGGAGCGTTCCTGGGAATCGGTTTGCTCGCGGTGAACCTCTGGCTGGCCTTCAGATTCGGGATCGCGGCCTCGGTAGGCACCACGGTGGTCGCCACGGTGATCAGCGTGATATTCGGCGCAAGCGGAATGGAGGCCACCTCGCTGTGGCTGTTGGGGCCCTGGTCATGGGGCTATTCGGCGCTGCGCGACCCGGGTCGGATCGCCGTCGCGGTCACCGCAAGCATCGCGGTGACCGCCGTCACGGTGCCGCTGTGGATCCGAGCGTCGAAGCGGCTCGGCAGGCAATGACAGACCCGATCGGAATCGGCGTGACACGGCGACGAGGACAGGGTGGGGGCACCGGTGCAGGGTTCAGCACAGCAGGACATCACCGAGATGGTCATCCATGCCGAGCTCAAGGATGCGTTCGACTCCAAGGCTTGCAGGGCCCTAATGACGCAGGTCGAGGTGACCTTTGCCCCGGATCGGGTGATCGAGGATGCCATCGCCGCCGCGGGCGTCGCGGCAGTATTGCCAACGTTCTGCGAACCTCAGAGGTGGAGGATGGCCGAGATCCGAAGGTCGCGGCCCGACGCGATCTTGGTCGCGCTCGTTCGTGACCTCGACGGCATCAACACTCTGAAGGCGTTTCGGGCCGGTGCCAGCCGCGTGGCCAATTTGATGCTCGGCCCGGACCAGGTGATCGCCGCACTGATGTCCTGTAGTCGCACGGCGAACGGCGCTGCCGATGGCCACTTGGCTCCGGGTTCGGTGTCGGCGGACGTCGTCTTCCCGTCGCCGGATGACTCGACCTTGACGCGACTGCTGCGAAGCGGGGCGACCTTTGCGCTGATCGCGCGCATCACGCGGTGCTCAGAGCGAACCCTCTATCGCCGGGCGCGGGAGATCTACCGTCAACGCGGTGTGAGCTGCCGCGCCGAACTGCGGCGATTGCCGGAATGATCATGGCGAAGAGTTCCCGGTCCGAAGAGCGACCGCAGCGATGCTGCGCGTACGACGTCACCGGGCACCAGACTGCCAGAAACTGCCACTCCTGACGCAGGCTCTTGCCACCGCCCGCCGATCCCTGTTTGCGTAGACAACATCGTTAAGCCGCCGTTAAGCAGGCGGATGGCGAATCTTTGGAGGAGCAGTCTCAGACGAAAGGACGTGCGATGTCGACCATGACCGTGCCTGCGGAGACGCAGCTGGAAGTGGAGTCACCCGACGACGCTGAGATCTTCGATCTTGATCTGGAGGTGAATCTCGAAACGATGTCGACCGACCCGGCCATCACCAGCCACATCATCTGTACGCCGGGTTGCACCAGCCCCGGCGGGGGAAGCTTCTGCAGCTTCTGCTGCTGATGCCGCTGCGCTCCGATCGGGCTGTCCACATCGGTATGTGGGCAGCTCGATCTCGCTGTCGGACCGTCTCGGAGCAGCTGTGAGTTCGGCGTTCAGGGTGCATCCGACCTTTCTGATCCGGGCCCCGTTGGGGTCCGCCTCCGTGGGGGATGCTGTCGACGACCAGGCGATCCTCGAGCAGGCGGTCCAGGACCCCCTGCTGTGCGAGGCGATCATGCTGGCCAGCCCGGGCCTCAGCGCAGTCCTTGATCTGGTGAGAGAGGCTGGCGTTGATCGTCTGACGCCGAAGCAGTTGCGGCACTCAGCTACGTCCGTGCTTCGATATGCGATACGAATCCGGAGCCGGGCGACGCCGTTCGGACTGTTCGCCGGGGTCGCGCAGGGAACCTTTGGTGCTGATGAGCTCCGAGCGGGATGCTTTCACCGTCATCGGACCCGCCCAGACATGGTCTGGCTGGGCAACATCGTCCGAACGGCCGAACAGTGCCTCGATGTCGCAGAACGCCTTCGGCTGCAGACGCACCAGGGGCTGCGGTGCCGAGGCGGCCGAGTCGTCAACGACAGCCCGTCCACCTTCGGCGCGCGGCCAGGCGAGACTGCACGTGCGACCGTCTCGGTAAAGCTCACGCCCGCAGTCGAGGCCGTTCTGCATCACGCTGCGGATCCCATCGCATTCGGCGCGCTGCGGCAATGCGTGCTCGCGGACTTTCCCCGTGCCGACGCCGGTCAGATCGATCGGCTGATGCTCGGCCTGCTGGAGCAGGAGCTCCTGGTCAGTGACCTTCGCCCGCCGCTGGACGGCACCGATCCGCTCGATCACCTCATGTCCCGTCTGCCGGACGGCGGGCTGCTGGCCCAACTGATCGACGTGGATCGGGCGCGGCGCAAGTACGACCAGGCTGCTCCGGGACAAGGCGTCGCGCCGCTTCGCGACCTACTGGCCGCCGCGAAGAAGCTCGATCCGCACTCGACTCCGATCCACAGCGACTGCCGCATCGATCTGCAGATGGGACTCAGCGACGCGACGCGGGCAGACGTTGAGGGGCTGGCCGATCTACTGTGGCGGCTGTCTCCTCGACGTCTGGGAATGCGGACGCTGCGGGACTACCACGGCCGGTTCTTAGAGAAGTACGGCGTCGATCGACTCGTGCCCGTGCCCGACCTCATCGACGACAGCAGTGGACTCGGTGCACCCGCCGGCTATACCCGGCCCGAAAGCGAGCAGTCGGCGGAGTCGTGGACACCGCCGGAGGCCCCTGTCCGCGATCGGGCTCTGGGCAGGCTGGTTGGGACAGCACTGCGACACCGCGACAGGGAGGTGGTTCTCAGCGACGCCGACCTCGACGTCTTGATCGGGGAGGAGCCCGATCCGCTCGAGATCCAGAACTCCTGCGAACTTTTCGTCCATGTTCTCCCCAGCGCTGACGGCGGCCGGCCGTACGTCGCTCTGGCGCAGAGCCCTGGCTCACATCAGGCAGGTGCGACGTCGGCGCGATTCGCCGACCTGCTCAACGGGCAGTGCCGTCCCGAGGTCGCTACGCACGTCGATGGTGCGGTGCCGGTGGAACTGATCTTCCAGCCGCGTGCTGATCGGGCTGCGAACCTGGCCAATGTTCCGACCCGGTCGGCCCGTCAGCTCAGGCACGGCCTGGTCGACGGCAAGGGAACCTCGCTTCGGCTCGCTGACATCGGGGTGGGCGCGAACCTGGAGCGGCTGTTCGCCGTCCACATGCCCGACGGCACCGAGGTCGTGCCCATGCTGCCCAGCATGGTCAGCCCCGCCGCGCAGGCACCGAACGCGATTCGGCTGCTCCACGAGATCGGGCTGGAGGGACAACGACTCTGGGAGCCGTGGAGCTGGGGCTCATTCGCCGATCTGCCATTCTTGCCTCGCGTCCGATATGAGCACTGCATCCTGGCACCGGCGGCATGGCGACTCGACGTTCCGGCGACCGCGGGGTTCGATGAGGCGCTGGCCGAATTCCGACGGGAGTGGCGGCTGCCCGGTGAGGTGGTCGTCGCCAACGCCGACCAGCGGCTGCTCTTGGACCTGGACCATCCCCGGCACCGGGAACTCCTGCGCGACGAGGTCCGGAGGAATCCGGGGCTGACGGTGCTGGAGCCGCCCGGTGGCGAACTGACCTCAGGAGAGGGGAGGGAACGTGAAGTCGTCGCCTCGTTGGTGCCGCGGGAACGCTGGCGACGACCGGCCCAGGTCGCACACCAGGAACCACGCGGACGTTCGCCCCGGATCCGTGATGAGTGGCTGTACCTGTCCATCTACTGCTCGAGCAGGTCGCAGAACGATCTCCTCGTCCAGCACATCGCACCACTGGCACACCAGGCCAGCGAGGCGGGCTGCGACCGATGGTTCTACATCCGCTATACCGACTCGGTCGGTCACCATCTGCGCCTTCGCTTCCACCACTCCGACCGGTCCGCCCTCTGGAAGGACATCGCCCCGCGGGTCAGCGACCAGCTCGGCTGCTGGCGCGATCAGAGCCTGATCCGTGACTGCACGATGCAGCCGTACGAGCCGGAGCTCGAACGCTATGGCGGCGAATCCCTGCAGCCGCTGGCCGAAGAACTTTTCAGCGCCGACAGCGACGCAGCCATCGCCCTGCTCGACCTGTCGAAGTCCCGCCAGATCGACATCCGGACCCTCGGCGCTCTCACCGTGACCGCCCTGGCGCGCGCTTTCGGGCCCGCGGAACCGGCCGCACGATGGGTGACCGCCTGCGACGACCCTGCCGAGACGTGGCTCTCCCTGACCGGGGATCGGCGTGATCTTCCCTCGGCGTATCGCAGCAGAAACCAGCAGTGGCAGGGGCTGCTCGACCTCGACGCCGATCCACCGGACGAAGGCGGCTACCGGGCCGAGGTGCTGCGGCTCCTGCGACGACGCGACGATGCAGCCAGCTCCTACGCTGCAGCCGTCCGACGCGAGCGCGCCGCCGGGCGATGCCGCACCGAACAGGCCCGGATCGCCGGCAGCCTGCTCCACATGTCCTGCAACCGCCTGTTCGGCCACCAAGGGCTGGAGACCGAAGTGCTGGCAATCGCGCGGGGTTCGGTTCAGGACCTGGCCCGCCGCCGAAGGATGGGGCGATGATCAGCGACGCCACCCAGGACGCCGTCTGCCTGGTAGCCGAACGTCTGGCCAGCCCGGAGGCCGTCGGCGAGATCGCCTCGCGAGAGAGCAACCGGGAGCCGGTGTACGGAGCATCGGTCTGGAACCCCGCGAGCCTGTCCCACGGACTGCCGGGAACCGCGATGCTGTTCGCCGTGCTCGCGCGCAGTGACCCGGCTTGGATGACGGTGGCACACCGCCACATCGCGGCGGCGGCCGACCAGTTGTCGACCAATCCGTCCAACGGGCTGTTCGCCGGACCTGCAGCGTTGCTCGCGGTCGTACAGCAGCTGCCGACCCACTACCAGACTCTGCGGCGCAACCTCCTCCGCTGGGTCGCCGCCGATCAGAAACGCCGCCTGGACGCCTGCCTGTCCCGCGATGCAGCCGGCGTGGGGTGGCATCACTACGACGTGATCAACGGCCTCGGCGGGACCGCACGCCTGCTGCTCGTCGACGAACCCGATGCCGCCCTGGCGACCCTTCGCTACCTCGTCCAGTTGACCCGACCCATAGAAGTCGACGGAACCGTCGTCCCCGGGTGGTGGGTGCCGTCGGACCAGCAGCCGACTCCGGAGGATTCCGCACAGTATCCGCGAGGAGACTTCAACCTCGGCCTCGCGCACGGGATCACCGGGGTCCTCGCAGTCCTGTCCTGCGCCGCCGAGTCCGACGTCGTCGTCCCCGGGCTGGATGAAGCAGCCAACCGCATCGCGGAGTGGCTGCTGGCCCGACGGCAGTTCGACGACCTCGGGGCCCAATGGCCGTGCCGCATCGGGTGGGACGACGAAATCGCTCCCGATGCGGCTCCAGGACTCCTGACCCGGGCCGCCTGGTGCTACGGAACCGCCGGCGTCGCGCACACCCTCTACCGGGCCGGTCGTGTGTTCGGCAAGCCGGCGTGGCAATCCGCGGCGGCATCCGCCCTGCGCGAGCTGCTGCATCGCCCCGAGGGCACCTGGCTGCTCGACGGACCGACAATCTGCCACGGCTACTCCGGGCTGCTCCGCATCATCCAACGCCTGGCCGCCGCTACCGGCGATGCGGAGTTCCGATCGGCGCAGGATGCGCTGACTCGTCGGATCCTGACCTTCATGGACGAGGAATGCCCATTCGGCTTCGCTCACGTCGTCCCCGACTCGCCCTACGGCTGGCAGCACGCATCGGGGCAACGACGGCTGGATATCGCCGGCTTGCTCGAGGGAGCGGCCGGGGTCGCGCTGGTCCTTGAGGGAACAGACCCAGCGCCGATCGCGGACTGGGACACTGCGCTGCTGCTGAGCTGAGAGGTGATCAGAATGCTGACCTGCTCCCTGAACCGGATCGTCGTCGGTGTGACCGGCTCCGCGGCGGCCCTGTCGGTGGCCAGCTACATCCACGCGTTCCGGGCCCACGGCGTTGCTCAGATCGACATGATCCTCACCAGCTCCGCGACCCGGTTCGTTCAACCCCAAGCCGTGCGGTCGATCTGCGACACCGTGGTCACCGAGGACAGCGAAACCAACCACGTCAGCCTCGCGCGCGGCGCCGACGCGATCCTGGTCGTGCCGGCCTCAGCGCACACACTGGGCTGCCTCGCCCACGGACTGGCACCGAACACGCTGACTACGACGATCCTTGCCGCCGACTGTCCAGTGATCCTGGTGCCTGCCATGAACCTGGCCATGTGGCGGAAACCCGCCGTCCAACGCAACGTTGATGCTCTTGTCGACGACGGGTTCACCGTGATCGCTCCACGAATCGGGCAGGTGTATGAGTTGGCGTCGCGCAGCATGGTCGAGGGGCTGCAATCAGTGGATCCACAGGTTCTCTATGAGGCCGTGCTGCACATCGTCGGCGCGGCACTGGGGCCATCCGGAGCCGGGGAGGAGGTGCATGAGTGAGAACCAGCCCGAGTCGTGGTTGCTGGAGAACCTGGAGTTCTTCCTGCCCGAGGGCTGGGAGCGGCACCTTCCTCCACGACCGTTCCCCTACGCGCCACTGCTGGAACTCATGATCGTCTGCCACCACGGGGCGGCTTCCGATCGGCTGGTAGCCGCTGCGGCCGCTCTCGCCCGGCGTGCCATCGCCGAGCCCCGCTTCCGGCAGATCGTCGCTGCGCCAGGACGCAACCTGCCGTTCCTCATCTGGTTCCTCGGCCTCGCCGCAGCCGCCGGCATCGACTGCGAGCAGGACCTGCTCGCATGCCAGCACTACCTCCACGCGGGCCTGCGACCGTCGCTGGACGGCGTCGGCGCGCTGGAACTGGCCTACGCCGCGAAACTCGCCGGGCTGGACCCTCGCCTCCCTTCCGCGGCCGCCCTGTATGAACGCTGGAGAGCGGGACAGCTGCTCAACCCGCTGCACATGAGCAATGCGGACTGCTACGCCGTCACGCACGCGATCTTCTATCGCACCCGATTCGGTCAGGAATCGATGCCCGGCGACGACGAGCTCCAATGGGTGATGCGCCTGCTGGTCCACGAGCGCATGCACTGCGGCGACCACGACCTCGGCTCCGAACTGATCCACGCGATGAACCTGCTGCCCGCACCGCCAGGGTCGACGCCACCACGTGATGAGGGGCGCGGGTGGGTCGAACAGCTGCAGCTTGCCCAACGCGAGGACGGGTACGTGGCCGGACCCACTCGAGATGAGGCCTTCACACAGACGCTGACCGGCCTTCGGGCGCGGGCCTACACCTTCGGCACCGGCTACCACACGACCTTGGTGACTCGACACGCGCTCTGGCGAACGAGCAGGGCCTACCTCGCGACAGGAGACGACGACGTCTGCATCTCGTCGGACTGGGACCGACTCGCGGTCCGGGCAGCCCGCCGCAACGACCTGGATGCGCTCGCTGGTCTGGTCGACGCCGGATCTACCCCTGATAGCAAGCTGTGGCACGCGGCCCATCACTTGGTCACGGCCAGCCGGACAGCGCAGCATGCGTCACCTGATGCTGTCCCATAAGTCTGCCGAATACGGCGAGCCAGACCAACATGGCCGGGACTCGAAATCTCAGGGGAACACCCCACGACAACCCTCTTGGACGCGAGGCATGAGCAGTGAAGCATGGAAATATGTGGTTAACGATGGAAAAGCGCGCGGCCAGTGGGCTGAATATGCGGCACGCCGCCGGGCTACCGATTCCCGATTCCGAGGGACGCGACTCGCTCGTGCTCGTCGCCGCTCATACGAAGCTCCCCGAGGCGGCCGTATCGAAAATGCCGGAGGCGGCGCGCCAGGAGCTATCGCTGGGACTTGGAGGAGACCTGCGCCGACGAATCGCCGCCATCCCCGATGAGGACGAAGCGGCGCTCACCCGACTGCGCGACGAGCTCATGTCGCTCGTCGCCTCGCGATGCGGCGCACCCGATGCGGTAGGAATCTGCGACGCCGTGCACGCCGGCCGACTGCTGCGGCGCGAAAGCCCCGTCATCGTCGGCGCGGCTCTGCTGCGGTGGTACCGCCACTATCGAAGCCCTGATGCGCAGGCCAGTCGGGGCCGAATGATCGCGAAGGTGGACGAGCTTTATGAGAATTGGCTGGCTCGGGTCAGTCATCGACCCGACATCGAGAAGGAGTTGTACGCGGCCGTACTGGAGGGCTTCGGCTCTGCCGTACCGGAGGCCATCATCGACGCCGATCTTCCTTGACGCCCGCTAATGGTCAGGTGCGGTCAGGGAGCGTGGCCCCTTGAATGAGTTATCTCCAAGAGGCCACGAATGAGTTATCTCCAAGAGGCCACGTCAGTCCGTGTCAGCCGCCGCAGCGCGCCCAGTTGTCGCCGCTGTCATAGAGCGTGACAACATTCTTGGAACTCTTGTCCCAGACGATGACCGCGTACCCGGGCCCGGAATAGTTCCACTTCAGCGCCTCGTTGCCAGAGCCAGCGCTCGTCTCCTCCCCATAGGAGATCACGCGGGCCATGCACTCGACGATGTCGACATCGTCCGAGCCTCCCTCGTCGATGGCATGGCTCTGCGCGATGTGCGTGATCCCCGTTACTCCGGCTCCGCAGCGCAGGGTTATCCCCTGATAGCTGTAGACCTCGTCGTTGGGACCGGACAAGCCTTGCAAGCACGAACTCGCTGAAGCGTTGCTCGCCGCCGGTGCTGTCAGGGCAGACGACGGAACTGGCGATATGGTGCTCGCGCTTGCCAGCGCCGGACCGCCAGCCGCACATGCCACTGCCAGTGCTCCTGCCGACATCGCTCGCGCCGCGATACCTGCTTTGAACTTCATGTCGTTGCTCCCCTCTAAGGATGTGCTTCCAGACTCTGCAGCGACAGCACCAAGGGTCAATGACTCCTCTGCCGCTGGCAGGATTTGGCAGAACCGACGGCCCCAATCGGGGCCACTCACCGTAAGAGCTCACCACGTCGGAGCGAGTACGCCATCGAGCTCAGTCCGGCGGCCCGCCGAGCGTCGGCCGATGGCGATGCCGTCCCAGGCGAATACACCGCACCATCGGCTGGCTTCGCCTCCGCGGGCTCACCGTCACGTAAGACGTGAACGGTCACGATTGGACATTGAGCACCAACCCTGGCTCGCTGTGGCGGTCACTCTGCCCGGTCTGGCGATCGCGCCGGGTCTGATCGCCTGCAACACGTTGGCTGGGGGAGCTCGCGGGCCGGGACCTTCACCCAGACGTTCACCTAGACCGCTTCGGCGATGGCGCTGGGGCTCACGGCCGGGCAGAGCCTCGCCGGACAGGCGGTCGACACCCTCGGCGTGCACTGGGGTTTTGGCATGTCCGCCGTCGGTGCGGCGGTCGGCGCGGTCCTGGTCCTCGTCTGGTGGTCGATCGTCCGCAGGGCCGGCCCTGCGGGTCTTGCCGAGCGGAACCGATCCGGCATGTGAAGCGCTGGACCGGCCAGCCCCATAACGCGAACTCATGCTGCGGATCCACTTCACTCCGACCGATCTGGTCCGTACCAAGCTCGCGAAGCGGCCGGATCCGTTGTGGCTCGGCCGAGTGCCCGGTGAGATGCCCTGTGAGTTGTCCGCTACCGGCCGCTTGCGGGCGGCGTCCGCCGGCGTTCACCAGCGAACCCGCTGTGGCATTGCTCAGCTGGCGTTTGTGACGAAGAAGGTCACGTTGCCGGTCCGGCTGTCTTCGATTGGCTCGAGTTCATCGACGAGGGCAGCGGTCAGCTCTCGTTTGATATCAGCGTCGGAGAGCTTGGCGAATGCTGCGGCGTCGTCGTCCTCGCAGTCGACGATGAGATTCAGAGTGATCTTTCGTGCTGGCATGCGATCAGTTTGGCCCTGTTGGCATCGGGTGTCTTCGGGTTACTCGATCTCGTGGACCGTGGTCGGAGGAGAAGAGGACTGGGGTCTGACCAGATGTGACAACTCAAGGCCTGCCGGGGATCGCCCTTTGAACGGGTTGCCGGTCGTCGTGCCGTGCACCTGCGGCGAGGCCAAAGGCCGAGGCTCGATCCCGAGGCGGAGTGCTCCACGCGGGTAGGAGCTGAAGCGCGAGAGGATATCGGGATCGGCTGCGGTGGGGAGCCGATTCCGGACGAACCCGTGCAGCATGGTCTGAGGTTCGTCCGGTCCCGATTGCTGGCGGAGGTGCCGTACGCGTACGTGGCAGTTGCGCCGCCGGACAGTGCGCTGATGGTTCTGGCGGGGCTTCCCCGGGACTCGTGAACCCCTGCAGAGGCAGGGTAGGAGAACAGACACGATCAGGCTTCCCGATTGAGAGGAACATCCATCGTGACCGCAATCGGCACCACGGGTAGGGCCGTCGTAGCCGTGGCCGTGATCGCTGCGACCACGCTGACCGCCGCTCAAGCCTCAGCGGCCAGCAACGACTGGCACCGCGTATCGACGGGAACGTTCAGCCGGTTCTGCTCCAGCCACCACTCCCGCTGGGGCAGCAGCTTCGTCATTGACAACGAGACCAGCCGCGATGTCGGAGGGGCGTCCGTCCATGTCTGCTGGGGCGGAGGGCATGTCGGCGTCCAGGCCAACTCGGCCGACTACGCCAAGGACGGTCGGGGAGTCCGGGCCCAGATCCGCTACCGGGTCGCGGTCAACGGGCACTGGAGCGGCTACCACTACCGCAACCTGGCAGTGAATCGCGGCGGCAAGGGCCACGACGTGGGTTCGCACACCTACAGCGCGAACCACGGCACCAAGGGAGTCGCCGTCCGGGTGGAACTCTTCAACAAGCACGGCCACGTGACCGCCGTCGGCCCCTGGCGCTGACCTTACCCCGGCAATTCTTGGCCCATCAGTGGTGGGGTGCTGATAGTGAAGTCCATCGAGCAGCGGCGACGTGACCGCGACCGCCGCACGTACCGGTTGTACTTCCCGAACGAGCTGGACGCAGCAGCGACCACGGCCTGGATCAGGTCGATATCGGGAACGCTCCGAATTTCCGGCGCGAAGGTCACGGGTGTGCCAACCTTGGCGTTTGAGCTCTGAGCGACCAACGAAGGTCTGATCCACCGGCTCAGGGTGCCGTGGCAGCAGTCCGACTAGGTGTTGTCACAACTCCGCAGCCAGATGCCCGGCATACTCGTGGTGGACATCGCCACACAAGCTCGAGGACGTTGACCCGATTGCGGAACGTCAGAAAGCGCTGGGTACGGAAGCGGTAGCTTCTGAAGCGCCTCCACGTCTTCGAGGCTGCCAAGTTGATCTCTGAGCGATCGCCTCGGCTCAACCTGGTTTGGGTGTCTGTTGTGGGGAGAAGTGCTGGTTGCTATCGCAAGACTAGAGGTCGATCACGATTTTGCCGCGGACGTGTCGGCCGGCCTGGAGTTCTACGGCGGTGCGGATGTCGTCGATGGGGAAGGTTGCTGCGATCGGTACATGGAGACGGTCTGCTGCGACGAGGCGTGCGATGTTGGTCAGTGCGTTGGCTGGGGCATTGGCGCCGCTCGCGGACGGGACTCCGTCGATAGCTGCGGCGATGGTGCAGATGCGTTCGTCGGGGATACCCAGGTCACGGGCGACATCGACGGTGTCGGTGCCGTGTAGGTCGAGTGCTGCCGTCACGCGACCTGCCGTCAGGTCGCGGACCCTGGTGGCTAATCCATCGCCGTAGACGACGGGTTCTGCCCCGATGGTGTGTAGATACTCTGCCGTCGCGGCTGATCCGGTTCCGATCACTCGCGCGCCGGCAATTCGTGCCAGTTGAACGGCGAACGCGCCGACTCCGCCGCCTGCCCCGCCGATCAGGACGGTGTCGTTCGGACCGAGTTCGAGGACGGCAAGAGCGGCGGCTGCGGTGCTGCCCGCGATGGAGAGGGTGGCCGCTGTGCGGTCATCAAGGCCGTTCGGGGTGTGGTGGGCGATGCCAGTGGAGATGTTTCCGTCCGCCTCGACTACGACGTGCTCTGCAACTGCTCGTGACAGTGCAGCGCCGAAGACACGATCGCCGACGGCGTAACCCTGTGTGTCGGCGCCGACTTGGTCGACGACTCCGGCGTAGTCCGTGCCGAAACCGGCTGGCAGGCTGAGGCCGAACCGTGCGGCGGTACCGGCGTCGGCGGTCATGATCCAGTCCATCGGGTTGAGGCCAGCCGCTGTGACACGGATGCGGATCTGCCCGTTGCCGGCTCGTGGTTCAGGCACGTCTTGGATTGTGAGCACTTCGGGTCCGCCGAATGACTCAAGCCGAACCGCTCTACTGCTGGCAACCGC
>Ga0164242_10004077_pt1 | contig 16464 bp, 24 predicted proteins | sample OricomgcompostMG_FD_108783 | JGI IMG/M metagenome (GOLD analysis project Ga0164242, IMG submission 108783) | Miracle-Growth compost microbial communities from Emeryville, California, USA - Original compost - Miracle growth compost (MG) ...
CTGATTCATTAACGAACCTGTTCTTTTTGCTCTCAATTTGGCCTGTCTAATCTAATAATATTCTTATATATCAGAAAGTTATCTACAGGAACAACTCTATTGACAATACGACCAAAAGATTCGATCAAAAATACGTTTTGGTAGAGGGTACTTTTGACAAGAATCGTATGGGTCATTTGGGAATGAACTCAGGAGGTCTGAAAGGCATCGATAGAATCGAGCTGTGGGGCAAGGACAGGAAGTAGATAAGAGAACCCGGAAAAACAATAGGTCGAACTCGCACAAAAGCACTTTCTAGGCAAAGTCGATTTTATTACGCACAGGCAAGGGTGTTGCGCGGCAGTGCAGTGAGGTAGGGTAAATGATTCAGATGCAGACCAATTTGGGCGTTGCCGACAACAGCGGCGCCAAGCGCGTGCAGTGCATCAAGGTGCTCGGCGGCTCGCACCGACGCTATGCAGGTATCGGCGATGTGATCAAGGTGACGGTAAAGGACGCCATCCCCCGCGGCAAGGTCAAGAAGGGCGATGTCTTGAGCGCGGTGGTGGTGCGCACCAAGAAAGGCGTGCGCCGTCCGGACGGGTCCGCGATCCGCTTCGACGGCAATGCCGCGGTCCTGCTCAATAACCAGATGCAACCCATCGGGACCCGCATCTTCGGGCCGGTGACCAGGGAGCTGCGTAGCGAGCGTTTCATGAAGATCGTCTCCTTGGCGCCGGAAGTCCTGTAGGAACGGTTCACTAACAAGTTATCTATCTTCATAGAGAGACATCGAGATAATTCTTCGTGGCTTTGTGTGAGAAAAAATGCATCGACAAGGTAAGCCGATGGGTCATGGTGATGCCTCTTGTCGAACATCACACAAAGACACAAAGGGATGGGGAGATGAAGGGGAGCGGCAGCGGTAAAATCTTTGTTCATGTTGTTTTTGAATCTATAGGTTGGGGCAAGGAGAATAAGCTGATAATAATCGATCCACCTATCTTGTTGTGATCAGTTCGAATCCGTCTTCGGAAAAAAGGGGGGAAATTATAATGCCGCCGGTATCGCACCCCTTTTTGAAAGGGAACCTCATATGCTATATCAACTATGTTGACCATGCTCCTCCACATATTCATGTTAAATATCAGCAAGATGTGAGTGGCTATCGGATCGATATAAAAACAAGACAATGGCCTTCAGCCGGGAAGACCGTTACCAAGTAAGCTAAAAAAGCTCATTGAAGCATGGGTTGAAGTGCATGAAGCTGATTTGTTGATCCAATGGAATAATGCCAAGAAGCGTCTCCCGGTAAGAATCGTAGGTTGAGGGTATTATTCATGTGGAGTGAACTGGAAACACACTTGGACTCTCCGGACTGTATATCGGAAAAGGGTATTCTCAAGGCCCAGCATCTCGGTGACTACAGGCTCGAAATCTGGTTTGAAGAGGATAAGGGTGTATCCATCTATGAACTGGATTTTCTGCCGATATTGAGGGAGGAAGATTCCGGAGAGGCTTTTCGCCCGCTTCTCGACAAGGAGCGTTTTAGCCAAGCAGTGGGAAGGTACAATTTAACCTGGTTCGATTCGGATACCGGAGAATACGATGAGAATGCCATCGATATTTCACCTGAAGCGATTAAATGGTTTTGTAATAAAATCGGCAAGCCTGTGAAGGCTTGATAAGCAGTACGACTTTAGTTGTTGGGAAGCTGAGATAATCAAAGGATGAACGTGTATAAATTTCTTATCCGAATAATCATTCCCGTGTTTATTCTTGCGGGGTGTGCCGGTTCTGATGAAAAAAATAAGGCTGATGAAGCCGTATTATTAAAGCATGAGATTATCGAGGAATTATTGGATAATCCTGGTTTGGACTCATACTTCTATATTGATATTTTTCCTCAAAGGAAACCATTGGTAATTGTAAGCAATGGCTTATTTCAGGCTGAGCCGGGCTTAACCAAGTTTGGTCGTCCGGTTATTGTTCTAGATGATAAAAGGTTGGTTGATCCTGGCAAACCATACCTCGATATTATAAGTTTGAATATTGAAGACAACCTCGCGGAGGTTCGCTTCTCTTATCCTCCGGAAGGAATAGTTGGTACCCTGCTGTTTCAAGTTACCGGTGAGAAGTTGAATCTAATCGGGCAAAGCATCATAGAAAGGTAACTAACCTGTGGCCCCCCCCGAAACAGACTCGTTCTTAAGGGGTATAATTGTGAGAATGTTTCCTGCGGAGAGGTGAAAAAGTCGCCAGGGCTGGTAACCTTTGTTTCGTTGGCGTAACACTGTCGCATGAGCTTGTACATTGAGGAAATGATCGCGATGGAGTCGATAGGTCCGGTGAAGAAGGAGAGGAATTTGAACGCTTGGTATATGGCTCGGTAATTCATTAGCCTGATCCGTGCATCAGCGGACGCGCAAAGGTGCGGGGCTGATCGTATTTCATGCTGAGACATTTCTATTCTGACACAATGCGGTTAATTAGAGATCAACCCATGCGAAAGATCAGACAGGGTGACGACGTCATTGTCCTCACCGGTAAAGACAAGGGGAAACGCGGGTCCGTGCTGCGTGTGCTCGATGAAAATCGGATTGTCGTCGAGAACATCAACATGGCCAAGAAGCATCAGAAGCCCAATCCCCAGCGCAACCTACCTGGGGGTATCGTCGATAAGGAGATGCCCCTGCATCGATCGAATATGGGCCTCTACAATCCGGTGAAGGACGGTCCGGATCGGGTGGGCTTCAAGGTCCTCGAGGATGGCCGCAAGGTGCGGGTGTTCAAGTCCAACGGCGAAGTCGTTGACGTCTAGGCGAGTGGTCATGTCCAGATTACAGACAGTGTATCGTGACGAGGTGGTCGGCCAGCTCATGGAGAAATTCGGTTACCGTACCGTCATGCAGGTGCCGCGGATCGAGAAGATCACCCTCAACATGGGTGTGGGGGAGGCCATCGCCGACAAAAAGGTGATGGAGAATGCGGTCTCCGATCTGCGCACGATTGCGGGTCAGCAGCCCATCGTGACCAAGGCGCGCAAGTCGGTGGCCGCGTTCAAGATCCGCGAGGGTTGGCCCATCGGCTGCAAGGTCACCTTGCGGCGTGAGCGCATGTACGAGTTCCTTGATCGGCTGATCAACATCGCGATCCCGCGTGTCCGCGATTTCCGCGGATTGAGCGCCAAGGCGTTCGATGGGCGCGGGAACTACAGCCTGGGCATGAAGGAGCAGATCGTGTTTCCTGAGATCGATTATGACAAGATCGATGCCTTGCGCGGTCTGGATATCACCATCACGACGAGCGCACCCACGGATGAAGAGGGGCGGGCGCTGCTCGAGGCCTTCAAATTTCCCTTCAGGACTTGAGAACACAACATGGCGAAAAAAAGTATGATGGCGCGGGAAGTCAAACGCGCAAAGGTCGCGGCCAAATATGCGGTCAAGCGTGGGGCGCTGAAGGCCGTGGTCAATGACCGTAGCGCGAGCCGCGAGGAGATCGACGAGGCGCTTGCGAAGCTGCAGAAGCTGCCGCGGGACGCCAGCCCCAGCCGCCGGCAAAGGCGTTGCCGGGTGAGTGGTCGTCCCCACGCCGTCTACCGTAAGTTCGGCCTGAGCCGGAACAAGCTGCGCGAGGCCACCATGCGTGGCGATGTGCCGGGTCTCGTGAAGGCCAGTTGGTAAGCGTTTTCAGCCGCATATGAACGCTAATAAATGCAAGGCCAGGAAATGGGGGAAATGGGAGAGAATGAGGCTAGGTTCGGATAAGTTTCGGCACGCTCTCTGGGATGCGGAGCTGGATGTTTACTTTTAGATACGACATATCTGAATCTAGATATTTGTAAAAGATATTCTTGCGGCTGCAAGCGACCCAATGCCGCAGTCCGGTTCCTCAGCAACTTTTAAGCTCAGTGCCACGCGGTATTGGGCGCCTGAGCCAAGCCGTTAGCACAAAAATGCAGGAGAGCGGGCACACTTGATAGTGTAATCCAAAGAATTGCTATTAGTTAATGCAATGATCTCACCGCCAGTGGCTTCAGTGACCGCCTCTGTCCAACTCAGAAAGCATTCGCGAAAACCCCTTCACCGAAAGCCGTGAAATCACCCGGGCAATACAATCATGCGAAGGTACACCATTGGCAAACGAGCCGAACTGCCGCAACCACGTAAGCTTCTCTTTTCCAAATTCCTCGATGGCTTCCCACCCATCGGCGCCACTGAGCATCCCACAGATCACCACCAGCACGATATCCAGCAGCTCGTGCCGTTTGTTGCGATCGATCCGAGGATCCTCAAGCGTAGAAAAATGTTCGCGAAGGTCTGTCATCATGGGAAACTTCTCCTCATTCTGTTTCCCGCAACTATCTCCTAACTCTTTGTACTATGGATTTTTTATGTGCGCTCGCCCTGCGGTTACCACCCGTAGATTGGGCAAAGCCGCCAGGGACGGCGGCGTGCCCAACAGGTTTCTCACACAGACACGAAAACCTTTTCCTCTTCGTGCCTCCGTGAGCACCTTCGATGCACTTCGCGCTGATTCGCGTGATTCGTAGTTTTTGTTTCCGGGTTTTTTGCGCCGGTGTACGATGAAGTATGTGGATATCTTTCTGCTCGCCTTTCTTGCATGTTTCGTTGTTCAAAAAAACAAAAACCGGGCATAAGCCCGGTTCCAGTTGATCTGAATGAGCGGCAATCCGCCAAGCCGAAATCAATCCTCGTCGGCCTCGCCTGACTCCGGAATCGGGCGGTCTACCAGTTCCACATAGGCCATGGGGGCCGCGTCTCCGGCACGCAAACCACACTTCAAGATACGCAGGTAACCGCCGGGGCGAGCCTCGTAACGCGGGCCCAGCTCGACGAAGAGCTTGCCGACCACCTCTTTGTCGCGCAGACGCGCAAAGGCCAGACGCCGCCTGTGCACGGAATCGGTCTTGGCCAGGGTAATCAGGGGCTCGGCCACACGCCGCAGCTCTTTCGCCTTGGGTAGCGTGGTCTTTATGAGCTCATGGCGAAACAGCGAGCCCGCCATATTCCCGAACATGGCATGTCGGTGGGAGCTGGTACGATTGAGATGCCTTCCGGCTTTGCGGTGACGCATGGTTCTTTCTCGAATCTATTCAACGACTAGCTCGTCGATGTTCTCCGGTGGCCAGTTCTCCAGCCGCATGCCGATGGACAATCCGCGGGTGGCGAGTACGTCTCTGATCTCGGTAAGGGACTTCTTGCCGAGATTCGGGGTCTTGAGCAGCTCGTTCTCGGTGCGCTGAATCAGATCCCCGATCAGATAGATGTTCTCCGCCTTGAGACAGTTCGCCGAGCGCACGGTGAGTTCCAGGTCGTCCACCGGCCTCAGCAAAATCGGATCGATCAGCGGCTGCCTGGGTTTATCCTCGGTACCCATATCGACAGGCTGGGCGCCTTCCAGGACAATGAAGCTGGAAAGCTGATCCCGAAGAATGGCCGCCGACTTTTGTATCGCCCCCTTGGGATCGATGGTGCCGTTGGTCTCCAGGTCGATCACCAGGCGATCCATATCGGTCCGTTGCTCGACCCGGGCGGACTGGACGTCGATCGCCACCCGCCGCACCGGACTGAAGGAGGCATCCAACGGCAGCTTGCCGATGGGACGCTTGTTGTCTTCCGCTCCCATCTCTCGCTGGGTAACCGGTTCGTACCCACGACCGCGGCGCACGGTCAGGGCCATGCTGATCTCACCTTCGCCGGTAAGGTTTGCGATGATCAGCTCCGGATTGGCGATCTCCGCCGTGTGATCGAGGGCGATGTCACCGGCGGTTACCGGGCCCGGTCCCCGCTTGGAAAGCGTGAAGGTCGCCTCGTCCTTACCTTCGAGGGAAATCGCAAGCTCCTTGAGGCTGAGCAGGATCTCCAGCACGTCTTCCTGGACACCTTCCAGTGTCGTGTACTCGTGGAGCACGCCCTGGATCTCCACCTCCGTAACCGCACAGCCGGAAATCGAAGAGAGCAGGATACGGCGCAACGCATTGCCCAGGGTGTGACCAAAACCACGCTCGAGCGGCTCCAACGAGATGCGGGCGTGACTCCGCCTCCCGTCGACCGGCTCGACCTTTACGATACGCGGCTTGAGAAAGTCGCCAACAGCATCAGCCATGCAAGATCCCCCTGCGCTTCCTTACTTGGAGTACAACTCTACGATGAGCGATTCGTTGATCTCCGACGGGAGATCCTCGCGGTCCGGGAGTCGCTTGAAGACCCCCTTCAGGGCATTGGTGTCCACCTCGATCCAATCCGCGAATCCATATTGTTCCGCCAGGGCAATGGCGTTTTGGATACGAACCTGCTTTTTAGCCTTTTCCCGAACCTCGACCTGGTCCGCTTCGCTGACCTGAAAGGACGGCACATTGATGCCTTTACCGTTGACCAGTATGCCCTTGTGGCTGACCAATTGCCGCGCCTCCGCACGGGTGGCTCCGAATCCCATCCGGAAGACGACATTGTCGAGACGCCGTTCGAGCAACCGCAACAGATTCTCGCCGGTGGCGCCCTTGGCGCCAGCCGCTTTCTTGTAGTAGTTGCGAAACTGCTTCTCCATGACGCCATAGATGCGGCGCACCTTCTGCTTCTCGCGCAACTGCACGCCATAGTCGGAGATCCGACGCCGCCTTTCACCGGTCTGGCCCGGAACCTTCTCCAGATTACACTTGGTGTCCAGCGAACGCGCGCGGCTCTTCAGCGACAGGTCAGTGCCCTCGCGCCGCGCCAATTTACAGGTAGGACCGGTGTACCTTGCCATGTTCTTTAAGCCTATCGAGCCCTTGAGCGTTTGACGGAAACCGCCTTGCCTTATACCTTTACACGCGCCGTTTCTTCGGCGGACGACAACCATTGTGCGGGATCGGCGTGACGTCCGTGATGCTCGCAATCTTGAAGCCGGCGTTATTGAGCGCCCGCACCGCCGATTCCCTGCCGGACCCCGGCCCCTTGACGTTGACGTCCAGATTCTTCAGCCCGAATTCCTTGACCGCCTGACCGACCCGGTCCGCCGCCACCTGGGCGGCGAACGGGGTGCTCTTTCTGGAGCCGCGAAAGCCGGAACCGCCGGCGGTCGCCCAACCCAGGGCGTTCCCCTGACGATCGGTAATGGTAATGATGGTGTTGTTGAAGGAAGCATGGACATGGGCAATCCCATCCGCCACTTGCTTTTTGGCCTTCTTTTTGGTCCGTGTCGGTTTTGCCATCGGTTGTTACCAGAGCTTTAATTATTGTCTATCATCAAGCTAAGCGAAGCGATTTTCAGCATCCGCTTGAATTTTTCGTTAGGAATTTTTTGTACGCTAAATTACTTAAAAAAGCACCCACAATGAGAAATATCGGCCACAGCATATAGGTATTGAGCCTCCATAGATTGCCAGCACAATCTTCACCTCCAAGATAGGTATCTGCATACCAAATGTTTACAGGAACCATAATGGCTACTCCTAAGACGAACATCAGAATAGCTCCGGCAGCGGTAAAAATAATTCTCTTCATTATATTAGAGTTATTCCTCATGATAACATATTGATATTTTAGGATATTTTTGAGTTCCATGGGCCGGCTGAGAGCAAAAAGAAGAGGTTGATTAATGAAGTTGAGTGATTTCTGATTCGATGCGTTAAGCAGTGAAAGTGCTTCATTCCACCAATAGCATGTTCGACAAGAACACGTACTTTTGCGAGCTTGCGATTGTCTTTTTTCTGATCACTCGTGAGTTCTGGAAATGGATTCTTTTTTGACTTTCTCGGTTTTTTATGGGGCAAAAGAATATTCGATGGAGCCCCATAATCTTTTTCGGCACCCTGAAAACCGAGATCGAGCCGTAGAGTCGAGTGTTCGAACCAAGGCAAGTCAGGATCGAATAGACTTTTCATCATGGCGTAGTCGTGGACACTTCCATCGAACAATGGACTAACGAAGAGTATGTATCGTCGGTGATCGGAAATAACCAGCGATTTCACAGTATGGCGTTTTTTTTCCGCTATAGCGTTCTTTCTGACACGCTTCGTCTTGGGGTCGAACACAGGGGGTCTCGACACCATCTATTATAATATCGCTATAATTATCAATGAGTTGCGCGAGGTCTTCGGGAGTTTCTATCGTTTCTTTGGGTAGCTTATCCATATTAGCGAGTGCACGCTTCAGGACGCGCAAAAAGAAGACGACATACTCATGTGCATGCCCGGCACTCAAGCTAAAAAGAAAACCAAGCACGTCGAAGGTTGGGTAAGTTTTAAGATAGTACAAAACAAAAAATAATTGCTCTGCGTGACTCGAAAAAATGCCTTGCTTTCCGCCGGTAGGAATACGTTTTATTTCTTTGTTTTCATATCGCTCTTCCTGAATTTCATGGTAGGCATCGGAGAAGTACGGCACGAGTGAATTGAACGTTTCTCGGTTCATACCGATGATGGCTCTTATGGTTCGATCTGTCGTGAGTTTTTTGAAATCTTCATAAATCATAAGCTCAAATCTCCTATGAATCACCAATTCTGAATTGGTATTATAAATCTAATAGTATATCAAGCGGAACAACTCTATTACCTGCCAAAACCAAATTGCTTTGGAATCCTCAAGATCAGAGTAAAAGCCGATAGAATGGAGTCCAAATCCACCAATCCGTGCATGTACTCTGGCCCAGGCATGCAGGGTCTCGGCCCAAGAGCCAGGGCTGGTCATTCTGTTACCATCCCATAAGTCAATATGATCTCCGCTTCTATACTCTTCTAATATCAATATTTCGTTTTTTCATTCAGCCGATGAGTTCGAAATTGTTCGTCAGCAAAGAACGCAATTCGCGCTGGTATTTGCTCGGATTTCGGAAGAATTCCTCACAAGCGGCTTTGAATTCGGCAAACGTTTCGAAGTATTGGTTGTACAAGGTTTTCTTCTTGAAGAATTTCCAGAAGCGTTCGATCAAATTCAGATTCGGCGCATAGGAAGGGAGGAATACGAGCTGGATGCATGAGGTCTTCAGGTAGTCCTGAACGGCTCGGGAACGGTAGTACGGTGCGTTGTCGCAGATGATGTAAATCGCCGTTGCGTTGGGGTTCACGGCTTCGAGTTGCGCAAACAGGGCAAGGGTCGAATCGCTGTCGATGGTTGGATCGAAACGGACGACTGGTTCCAGGCGATCCAGATCAATGGCGCCATTGATGTTGATACGCTCCCGTCCCGCGTTGGTCCGTACTTCCTGGTCTTCGCCCCGCTTGATCCAACCACACGCGCGGACCGGATTGTGTTGCGGATGGACGGCATCCATAAAATAAATCGGGTCATCCTTCCCCTTGGTTTCCTGGAGCTTTTCGTACTCGGCGAGGAACTGTTCTTGTGCTTCCCGGTCGGCTTTGCCGGGTACGTACCTGGGCTTCTTGTACACGTAACCCAAACGGTGAAGGACCGCGGTCATCCCGCTCTCGGTGTAGGACACCCCATAGGTTTCCTCCACCCAATGGGCGACCGCCTTGGCCGAGAGGTACAGGTTGGTTTGTAGATGGACGTCCAACTCAATGAGTTGCTCCTCCGTGAGCAGGCTCGGGCTGCCGCCGACACCTTCACCCACACGGTTCAATCCCGCCAGGCCTTCGGTGCGATAGCGCTTGAAGTGGTTACGCACGGTGTTGGGATCAATCTGTAACAGCTCAGCGACTTCCTCCGCTGTCCAACCGGTCGCAAGCGCCACGACCGCCTTGATGCGGTCGGCCTCGCGCTGATCCCGCGTGCGGCGATGCGCCGCACGCAGTTCATCAAGCTGTTCCCTTGACAGGCTGTAGTCCAACATGGCGCTCATGATTCCTTTTCTCTCAACGGACTACCCTACTTTCTTCAACGAAAGAATCATATGAGAATAGTATATTTCTAAAATTCTGTTTCTTCCCGTTAACCGTTCGTTGCCAGTAATCTTTAAAGAAGATTATTCCCTTTTTTTCTCTGAGAACCTCTGGAAACTCAGTAGAAGAAATTTCCTGTATTTTTCCGACACCGGGGACAGGAAAAGATTTTAACCCCCATGCGAGCTCCTCGGCAGCCAAAACATGCCCATCGGATTTATTATGGTGCCCGCAATGACGCACACCAGGAATTTTTGCTGTGTTAACCCCGCAAACGGAAAGGGCAACACCTACTTGAATTGCACATTGATCAGGAAAATTGGGTTTTCCATTCGTGGTACAAGGGTTTTCATTTCCGGTAACCGTGGGATGATTATTCCAGAGCTTTTTAAATGTAACCACGAAGAATGCTTCTCTCCCATCCTAAACCCTATGCCCACGTTTTCGCCTAACGCTTGATCGGGCGCCGCGGGCCCTTGCGGGTACGGGCATTGGTGCGCGTGCGTTGGCCCCGCAACGGAAGGCCGCGGCGGTGACGGATACCCCGGTTGCAGCCCAGGTCCATCAGGCGCTTGATATTCATGGAGATCTCGCGGCGCAGGTCGCCTTCCACCGTATGCTTGGTGACCTCCGCACGCAGCTTGTCGATCTCACCCTCGGAGAGGTCCTTGATCTTGGTATCGGTGGCGACGCCGACGGCATCACAGATTTGCGCCGCCAAGGTACGGCCGACACCGTAGATCGACGTCAAGGCGATCACGGTATGCTTCCGATCGGGAATGTTGACACCGGCGATACGGGCCATGCTTTTCTGCCTCCGAATTCGCTTACGCGCAGCCGACGAAAACGGGATATGTTATCAAAAGTGTACAGATAATCAAGGATTATCACTCGTCGGCTTCCAGCCACCTAGGCCAAGTCAGGCGCAGGTACAGGGGGCGTCGCCGTGGACAGGATGGACACAGTGGACGACATGGACGGAGGTTACCCCTTCCACCACCGGGTCCACCTCGTTCACTCGGGTCCACAGCATCGGCCCGGCCCCCCCTGACCTGCCGCCTACCGATGGTCCGGTTTCAACCCTGGCGCTGCTTGTGGCGCGGGTCCTTACAGATCACGCGCACCACGCCGTTACGGCGGATGATCTTGCAGTTACGGCATACCTTCTTTACCGAAGCCCTGACTTTCATTTCTTCACTCCAAACCGTTCGTGTGGCGTACCGGACATATCAAGGGCACCTTGAAAAATTCAAGGTGCCCTGCGGGGCTAAGGATGCACCGCCATTTTCATGCACGGCAAGGGCTACGAAAATGAAGGAATTCGCTCATCGCAATGAGCAAATTCCGTCTTGAAAAATTCCAGGGATGGAATTCTTCAAGGTGCCCTCAACGGATCATGCCGCCACCGGGCGCCTTGAGATTAGCCTTTTTCATCAGACCCTCGTACTGGTGCGACACCAGGTGGGCCTGCATCTGGGCCATGAAATCCATCACGACCACCACCACGATCAGCAACGAGGTACCACCAAAGTAGAAGGGTACGTTCCAACCCACGATCAGGAACTCCGGCAGCAGGCATACGGAGGTGATGTAGATGGCGCCGGCCGCGGTCAGTCGTGTCATCACGGTATCGATATAGCGTGCCGTCTGTTCGCCTGGGCGAATGCCCGGAATGAAGGCGCCGGACCGCTTCAGATTGTCCGCCGTCTCCTTGGCGTTGAACACCAGCGCCGTATAGAAGAAGCAGAAAAAGATGATGGCCAAGGCATAGAAGATGACGTACACCGGCTCCCCCGGAGAGAGCTTGCTCGTGATCTCGGCCAGCCAGCGGAAGTCCTCGGATTGGCCGAACCACTGCCCCAGGGTACCGGGAAACAGGATGATGCTGGAGGCGAAGATGGGGGGGATCACACCCGCCATGTTCAATTTCAACGGCAAATGGCTGCTCTGGGCGGCCATCATCCGGCGCCCTTGCTGGCGACGCGCATAGTTGACCGTAATCCGGCGCTGACCACGCTCGACGAAGACCACGAAGGCGGTTACCCCCAGGGCCAGCACGAACAGGGCGAGCACCGCGAGCGCGTTCATCTCCCCGGTGCGCACCAGTTCCAGGGTCCCGCCGATGGCCGAGGGCAACCCGGCGACGATACCGGCGAAGATGATGAGGGAGATGCCGTTGCCGATACCCCGTTCCGTGATCTGCTCGCCGAGCCACATCAGGAACATGGTGCCGGTAACCAGCGACACGGTGGCCGTGAAGACGAATCCGTAGCCGGAGGTGACGACGATCGCCGAGCCCCCCGCCGTTTGGCCTTGTAAGGCGATGGAGATACCGATGGCCTGGAAGGTGGCCAAGCCTACCGTGCCGTAACGGGTGTATTGGGTGATCTTGCGCCGTCCCGCCTCGCCCTCCTTCTTGAGTTGCTCCAACTTCGGCATGACCGCCGTCATCAGCTGCATGATGATGGACGCCGAGATGTAGGGCATGATACCCAGGGCGAACAGACTGGCGCGCTCCAAGGCGCCCCCCGAGAACATGTTGAACATGTCCAGGATCGAGCCCTGGTTTTGATCGAACAGATAGGCCAGGGCCTCCGGATTGACGCCGGGCACCGGGATGAAGGTGCCGATGCGATACACGAGCAGGGCGCCGAGCACGAACAGCAACCGCTGACGCAGCTCCGTGAGCCGTCCCATACCGCCGAGCGCACCGATCATGGCTGAGCTGTTTCCGGCCATCAGAGATATATCGCCTAAGCCTTTTGAAAGGGTTCAGAACCAGGGGCTGTTGACATATTTGATCAGCGTTTCCCTAACTCTCGTGTTTTTAGCGTCCGCTTGAATTTTCTATTGTATACCTTATTTTCAACCCAAAGGTACACACCTAAGAAAGCAATAGAATTTGCTATGCAATACGGCAACACAATTTCAAAGTTTGTTTCACCCGCTACAACTGCAACTATAAATACCGGCACATAAAGGCCAATTAATAAAATTATTATGGATAATGCAATTATCCTTATACACTTAACCACAGTTCTATTTCCTGGCTCTATAGCCTCTTCTTGTTAAAACCATATTTCTCCTTCGTATTTCCTGCTGGATTCTTAGTGACATCTGTATAGGGCAATTTGAAATTAATCCAAAATCGTTTTCACCAGCCCCGAATCCGTACAATTATTAGGAATTATCAACCATAGCCATTTTTCGGATAGCAAACTTTTAAGTTTATCTCTTGCTGCATTTTTATTTTTCAATAGTCGCTTTGTTCTAAATAATTCTGTTTGGCGGCCTTCGCGGATGGCCCGGACGACGAGGGATTGGCTGCGGCGCATGTCGCCGGCAATGAATACGCCGGGGATGGAGATGTGGTAAGCATTGGGGCCTTCGGTGAAGCCCTTGGCGTTGCCGCCCCCATCAAGCTCGACGCCCCAAACAAGATGGGTGTCCTTTTTTGCCTCATGTTCTGGGGTTGATTTCGTGGGGATACCCCAGGGTTAATCCTCGAAATCCCGTGAATCCTGTACTATCAGGAGACAAGCCCGAAGCTTGGGGTTTACTCCTTTTCGACGGTGCCACCCGCCGCCTCGATGGCGGCGCGGGCGCCCTTGGTGACGGCCAGACCACGCACCGTCACCGCACGGTCCAGGTCCCCGGAGGCGATGATCTTGACGCGCTCGATCCTCCCCGAGATCAGGTTCGCCTTCCTCAGCACCGCGAGATCGACCACATCGCCTTCGAGACCCCCGAGCTCATGCAGCCGGATCTCATCGCTGACCAGGGCCTTGCGCGAGCGAAAACCCACCTTGGGCAGGCGCCGCTGCAAGGGCATCTGGCCACCCTCGAAGCCCGCCTTGAGGGAACCGCCGGAACGAGACTTCTGACCCTTGTGGCCACGCCCGCAAGTCTTGCCGAAACCACTGCCGATACCGCGACCGACGCGCTTGGCGGTACGCTTGCTGCCCGGTACGGGCTTGATGTCATTGAGGCGCATCGGGGGCTTCCTCCACAACCTTGACCATATAGGCGACCTTGTTCACCATGCCGCGCGTCGCCGCCGTGTCCTCGACCTCCACCACCTGGTGCATCCGCCGTAGCCCGAGGCCACGCACGCACGCACGATGTGTCGCCAGTCGACCGCCGAGGCCACGCACCAGGGTAACCTTCATTGTCTTCTTGTCCGTCATCGCTTACCCCAGGATCTCTTCGACCGTCTTGCCGCGCTTTGCGGCCACGCTCTCGGCATCCGACATGCCCCGCAGGCCATCGATGGTAGCCTGGACCACATTGATGGGATTGTTGGTTCCGATACACTTGGCCAACACATTCTGCACGCCGAGCACCTCGAACACCGCGCGCATGGCCCCACCCGCGATGATGCCGGTACCATCGGAGGCGGGTTTCATGAAGACCCGCGCCGCGCCGTGACGGCCAACCATCGGGTATTGCAGGGTCGTGCCCTTGAGCTTGACCTCGACCAGGTTCTTGCGCGCACCCTCCATGGCCTTCTGAATGGCTACCGGGACCTCGCGCGCCTTACCGGTACCGTAACCGACGCAACCCTTGCCGTCGCCCACCACGGTCAAGGCCGAGAAACCGAACTGACGGCCGCCCTTGACCACCTTCGCAACACGGTTCACCGCCACCAACTTTTCGAGTAAGCCATCACCTTCCGGCTTGGGATTGTAGCTTGCCATCTTTAAGCCCCTAGAATTGCAGTCCGTTTTCCCGCGCCGCTTCGGCCAGGGCCTTGACCCGACCGTGGTAACGGAAACCGGAGCGATCGAACGCCACCTTCTCGATACCCGCCGACTTGGCGCGCTCGGCAATGGTCTTGCCGATGGCCGCGGCGGCCGTTGCATTGCCCGCGTGTCCCGCGTTCGACTGACGGTATTGCTTTTCGAGGGTGGACGCACTAGCAGCCACCTTGCCGCCGCCCGGCTCGATGACCTGGGCATAGATGTGGCGCGGGGTTCGAAAGACGCAGAGACGATAGGCCCCCAGCTCCCGAATCTTGGCGCGGGCGCGCGCCGCGCGGCGCATGCGGGTTTGTTTCTTATCCATCCCCGTACCCCTTTATTTCTTCTTCGCTTCTTTGCGTAGGACCTGCTCATCCGCATAACGCACGCCCTTACCCTTGTAAGGCTCCGGCGGACGGAAGCCACGAATCTCGGCGGCCACTTGCCCCACCAGTTGCTTGTCGGCGCCGCTCACGACGATCTCCGTCGGGGACGGGGTAGCGACCTGTACCCCCTCGGGCACCGGATAATCGATGGGGTGCGAAAAGCCCAAGCTCAGATTCAGGACCTTACCCTTCGCCTGCGCCCGGTAACCGACGCCCACCAGGCTCAGCTTGCGCTCGAAACCATTCCCGCAGCCGACAACCATATTGTTGACCAGGGCCCGGGTAGTCCCGGCCAAGGCCCAGCCCTCCTTGGTCTCGTCGACCGGATTCACCTTCAGTTCGCCCCCATCCTGCGCGACCCTGACCTTGGGGTGTACGGACCAGGACAGATTGCCCTTGCCTCCTTTGACCTTGACCTCCTGTCCGGAAATCTCCACCGCAATCCCCTTGGGGACGGCAATGGGTGCTTTGGCTATACGTGACATCTCTCGCCTCCCCGTCAAGCGACATAAGCGAGGATTTCGCCACCGTGTCCGGCCGCGCGGGCTGCCCGGTCGGACATGAGCCCCTTGGACGTGGAGACGATGGCAACGCCCAGCCCACCCATGACCTGCGGCAACTCATCCTTACCCCGGTAAATGCGCAGCCCCGGACGGGAGACGCGCTTGAGGCGCTCGATCACCGGTTTACCGCGGTAGTATTTGAGCCTGAGGACCAACTGCGGCTTCTTGCCCTCCGACTCCAGGGTCACCTCGCCGAGGTAACCTTCGTCCTTGAGCAGGTTAGCGATTGCCACCTTTTGCTTGGATGCGGGCATGGCGATGGTAATCTTGCCGCGCGCCTGCCCGTTGCGGATGCGGGTCAGCATATCCGCGATGGGATCCGACATACTCATGTGTATTACCTCGGGTCAGACCGCCGTTGCGACGCGATACCCTGAATGGTTTAACTCTTTAGCCGTAAATGGACACAAACAGTCAGGCTCTATTGTCAGCCGTTTGCTAAGTTACGCCGCCTGCAATGGCGCCATCTCAATCTTCCGCAACAGGGGGTGCGCCTATGTCGCTGAGCACACGATTGATATCAGCAGCCGTAACCTGAGTAGGCGCAGTAAGCTCGACACCGATGGCCTTCCCACCTTTGTCGAAATCGATAATCATGCCCGGCTCTGCCCTCGACGTGCGATAGCTCTTCCCCCCGGTATTCCGTGGTAGATACAGGTAGGCGGCAAATGCCCGGCCGCGCCGGAAAGTCACCTCCAGATAGGATTCTCTCATGTCACCTGTCCCAAACCGGATAAGCGGTCACGACTACGAGTAATGTACTCTCTACCTCTGGTTCTACAATAGACTTGTTCCCGTTGATAACTCTCTGATATTTATAAATTTCATGAGCCGACTGAGAGCAAAAAGAACTGATCCATTAACGAACCGGTTCTTTTTGCTCTCAATTTGGCCTGTCTAATCTAATAATATTCTTATATATCAGAAAGTTATCTACAGGAACAACTCTA
>Ga0164242_10004078_pt1 | contig 16460 bp, 20 predicted proteins | sample OricomgcompostMG_FD_108783 | JGI IMG/M metagenome (GOLD analysis project Ga0164242, IMG submission 108783) | Miracle-Growth compost microbial communities from Emeryville, California, USA - Original compost - Miracle growth compost (MG) ...
CTTCCTGGTCGTGCTCGGTACCTATTACCTATTGTGGCAGAATTTGCCGGGCAGAGGCAACGGCTTTTCATTGTTTTTTTGGAAAGGCTCTTCTAAACTAAAAATAAATCAATGAAATCATTTTATTATCCAGCTCGACTTTTCACGATTTCAGCCCGGATTTTGGCCGTCTCGGCCGTGCTCTTCTTCATCTCATTCTTAAATGGCTGCAGTGTACTCGTCGGTCAGGTCAAGCCGGTCGACGAAAAGGCCTCCCAAACCCAGATGGTTCCGATCGAGCGGCTCGATCCGCAATGGAAACGCCTCGAACTCCAAAGCTCCAGCCCCGGAGAGCCCGACGACATCCCCGATTCGGCCTGGCAATCCAACCGGACGGCGGCCGTGATCTCGATCAACTCTGCCTGTCGCCAAAACTCTGACGACAATGCGAATCTCGAAGACTTCACCTCGACTCTTTTGTCGCAATGGAACGGGCTTCAGATTCAATCGCAAAAGCCGCTTCAGGTTTCCGGTTACGATGCGCTCGAAACGACCGCCGAAGGCATTTATCTGAAGCGCCATCGCAAATTTCAAACCGTCGTGGTTCGGACTCACGATTGCCTGTATGACCTGATTTATTTAAGCCCGGTCAAAACTTTTGATCAGGAACTGGGTGTTTTTCATCGGTTTCGTGATAGCCTGAAATTAAAGTGATTTCACGCTCATGCACCTAAAAAATGTTTCGCAACGCATTGGCAGTCAACTCCTCGGTGGCACCCGTTTTGCGGGCGGATTCGCAGCTTTGACCTCGCGGACGGTGAAGGAGTTTTTTCTTCCGCCGTTTCCGTTCAAGCTCATTCTTGAACAACTCTATGCCATCGGCCTTCAATCGTTTTCGCTCGTGCTGATCACGGGCTTGGCCGTCGGCTCGGTCATGGCCCTTCAATTCGGCTTCGGCCTGGCCCGCTTCGGCGGGACGCTTTACGTTCCGAAAATCACGGCGCTGACCGTCTTGCGCGAAATGGGCCCGGTCTTTACGAGTTTGCTCGTCGCGGGAAGAATCGGTTCGGGAATGGCCTCCGAGATCGCATCCATGAAAGTCACCCAACAGATCGACGCGATCCGCGCGCTCGGCACCTCGCCGATCCAACGCATCGTCATTCCCCGCCTCGTCGCGTGTCTGATCGCGCTTCCGATCTTAACCATGATCGCCGACTACTCGGCGATCTTCGGCGCCATGATCGTCTCGGCGTCGGAACTCAAGATCGGCTTCGCTTTTTTCATCTCGAAAACACTTGAATCCATGACCATGACCGATCTATTCACGGGGCTGGCCAAAACGGTCGTCTTCGCGTTCTTCATCGCGATTACCGCGTGTTGGCGCGGACTCAATACCGAAGGCGGCACCGAAGGCGTCGGCAAAAGCACCACTTGGGTCGTCGTCACGAATTTCATTTTCATCATGATCGCCGATTTCTTTTTAACCAAATTGTTCATCATCACGGTGTACCCGAAGTATTGAAGGAGCCCCATTGACCCAGCCCACCATCGCACTCAGCGTTCGCAATCTCCATAAGACCTTCGGTGACAAAGTCGTCCACCGCGGGGTGAGCTTCGAACTTTACGAAGGCGAGATCCTGGGCCTTTTCGGCGGGTCGGGAACCGGAAAAAGCGTGATCCTGCGCTCGATCATCGGGCTGGAGAACCCCGATCAGGGCGAGATCCTATTCGAGGGCAAGGACCTGACGAAGATGAAGGAGCGCGATCTTTTCGACGTCCGGACGAGCGTCAGCTACGTCTTTCAGAACGGTGCCCTGTTCGACTCGCTCACGGTCGAAGAAAATTTGGCCTATCCGCTCGAAGCGCATACCGACCTGAGCGATGAAGAAATCCATCGTCAGGTGAACGAAATGCTCGAACTGGTCGACATGAAGGACTCGAACCGTCTTCTGCCCGCCGAGCTGTCGGGGGGAATGCAGAAACGCGCGGGCTTCGCGCGTTCGATCATGCTTCGTCCGAAGATCGTCCTTTTCGACGAGCCGACGGCGGGGCTCGATCCCGTCAATACCACGCGATTATTGCATAATATTCAGGCTTTCAAAAAACGCGGCATGACCGGAATCTTCGTCACTCACGACATCCCTTCGGCCTTCGAGATCTGCGACCGAATCGCGATTTTGAAAGACGGACGGATCGAACTCACGATGACGACCGAAGAAATGAAAAACTCGAACGACCCTCTGGTCAAATCATTTACGACAGGAGCGCATATCCGATGAAACAGAACGAAAAAAAATTGGAAATGAAAGTGGGGATTTTCGTATTGCTCGGGTTGATCCTGAGCGGGACGGCCGTTCTGATCCTGGGCGGAAAACAAAGCATCTTCACCTCGGTCAATCATTACTACTCGCATTTTCAGCAGGTGGACGGACTGGTCAGCGGAGCGAAGGTCGGCATGGGCGGACTTCAGATCGGCGTCGTCAGCGGCGTCGACTTCGACCCGAAAACACGCGATATCCGTGTCAGCTATTCGATCGAAAAAAAATACGCCCAATGGATCCGCAAAGACTCGACGGTTCAGATCGTCACCCAGGGCGTACTCGGCGACAAATACATCTCGCTCGTCGCGGGCGACCCGAATGAGCCACAGATCGCCGACGACGGAGAGATCCTTCCCGGCGCCAGCAAAGATCTCTCGCAGCTCTTCACCTCTTCCGAAAAGCTGATGCAAAAATTAACCGCGACGGCCGACGATCTCGAACGGATTTTAGGCTCGTTCAACCGCCAAAATCGCGCGGATCAATTCTTTCAAGGGCTAGCGGTCAGCTCGAAAAATTTGAGCGAGATCACAACCCAGATCAACAACGATCACCTGAAGAGCGCCCTCCAGCATCTCAATTCGATTCTTGAAAAAATCGATCACGGGCACGGTTCGCTAGGCGCGTTCATCAATGATCCTCGTCTTTACGACGACGCCAAGGCCTTGGTCGGACAAGCCAATCACAACCGGATTATGCGAAACCTGATTCGCCAGACAATCAAAGACAATAAAGAGAAGCAGCAGGAGTAGATCCGTCCTTTGTATAACGCATCGTGATATAAAAATACCTAATTACCATGCCTCACTTCTAATCATTTCAGTTCATGATCATTTTATGATGAAACTGCTCCATCGCATTCAATTCCTTTTGGAGGGTTTATGAATAAAATGATTTTGACCATCGCTGCTCTTTTCGGAACTTTCGTCGCAGGCTCGGCCGCGCACGCCGCTCAATTTTCAGTGTTCGTGACCCAAGCCCATCAAGTGAATCCGAACCAGGTTCAACTCCGCTCGATGGTTCAAAAGACCATTCTGCTCGATACGACTCGCGGACAAGTCCGCCTGATGCTTTCGCCGATCTGCGGGGCCGACCTTCCCTGCCCTGAAATGATCAAGTTCGTGACCTTCACCCTGAAGAACTTCGACCAAGAAGGCTCACGCGTCGTTCACGCCAAAGCCCAAGGCGTTCTCGAAATTCGCGGTGTTCGCACCCCGACGACCCTCGAAATCACCCAAACCCCCGATAACTCGACCACGATTCAGGTCACCAGCACCCTTTCGAAAGACCTGGGCGCGCAGGCCGTTTCGACCTTCGTCGGCAGCCCGGCCGAGACGAATTCGTTTTTTCAGCTTTAATAACCCCAGCAAAAACCCAAAAAAGATCGGGCCCATCGCTTGGCTTTCGCCGAAGGATGGGCCCGACCTTTTAGACCTCAACTTGGAAGGAGTCGACGGACTTACTCGTTGTTTCCGTTTCCGCCGTTACGCATCTCTTGCGATGCTTTGAGCGGAGTGATCATTCCGCGTTTGCGGAGTTTTTCGACGAGGGTCGTGCGGTTCAGGCCGAGCAGCATCGACGCGCGGTTTTTGTTACCGTTCGTGCGAGCCAAAGCCTGGTCGACGAGATGATTTTCGAAAGCAGCCACGATGTTCTTCAGATCCACGCCTTTTTCAGGCAGGAACATGCGCGGGAAGTCCAGGTCAGCCGTCGCGCCGGCACCGTTTTGAGCGCTTTGGGTCGACTGATAAATTTTAGCCGGAAGGTCGGAAGCGTCGATCGTGCCTTGACCTTTCATGATCACCACGCGTTCGATCACATGTTCGAGTTCGCGAACGTTTCCGGGCCAGTTGTAGCTGGTGAAAGCATCCAGAGCTTCGGGGCTCGGAGTGCTCGACACGTTCGAACCGGTCAGTTTGTTGTATTTTTCGATCATGGCGCGAACGAGCATCGGAATTTGCTCGGCGCGGTCGCGAAGCGAAGGAACGCCCATCGACACGAAGCTGATTTTTGCGTACAGGTCCGAGCGGAAAAGTTTTTCCGCGACCATGTTTTGAAGGTTCACGCTGGTCGAAGCGATCATCCGAATGGAAGAAGTGTTTTGAACCAGTCTTGCCTGAAGGTGAAGCGGCAGTTCGCTGATTTCTTCGAAGTAAACCGTGCCTTGAGCGGCAGCTTCGATTTTGGCTTGGAACTCGTTTTCGAGGATTTCACCGCTGAGTGCGCAGTTCATGACCGAGAAAGGCCCTTGAGCGCGGGACGAACGGTTGTGAATGATCCGGGCCACCACTTCTTTACCAGTGCCGGCTTCTCCGGTGATCAGAACACCTTGTTCCGTCTGTGCCGCTTTTTCGATGTCAGCCGACAAAACGGATTGATTCGGAAATTGAGTCTCTAGATTATTTGAAGAGTGATTCGATGAATTAAACGAGGTCATTGTGAACTCCTTCCATGAGTTTTCAATTCAGGGCCTGGGCATTTGCTGCCTTCGGCTCTATCCCAAGGCTTTCTTGACTTGGGAATGGGTTTGAGGTCCGGTTTACGATTTCACCCGAGCCAGTCATCCTTCGGCTCGCGAGTGTCTCGCTTAATCAAGGGTAAGGCAGGAATTGGCGCACTGTCAAAAACTTTTCTTAAAAAAAATATTTTTTGACTCAGTCAATTCCCTGCTGGTCAAAAAATTATTTAATTTCAATGAGTTAAATATTTATTAAATATTTTAACTAGAACACGTTTTTGAGCGCCGACAATTTTCAATGGGTCGTTACCCATTTTGAAACCAGTTTTGCATTTCCTTGAACCACAAATCGGCATTTTTATCGCCTCGAAACACCAACCAAATCACTGACGATGCAAAGAAAAGAATGGCGAACAGAAGCAACCCCACCCAAGCCTTGTTCTTCCGGCGCTTCATCGAACGGGTCAAGTCGATGAGCAGAACCCCCAACGAAATCCCGAACACCGGATAGAGCTTGATGAAGAGATAAACGATTCCCATTCTGCTGGCGTCTTACAGAGACGCTTTCAGCGCCGCGATTTTGTCGGTTTTTTCCCAAGTGAACTCGGGCTCGGTCCGTCCGAAGTGTCCGTAAGCAGCCGTCTTCGAATAAATCGGGCGAAGCAGATCGAGCGATTCGATGATCCCGCCCGGAGTCAGGCGAAACGCCTTTTTCACCGCGGCTTCGATCTTCGACAGATCGGCTTTTTCGGTCCCAAAGGCATCGACGTGAACGCTGACGGGTTCGGCGACTCCGATGGCATAAGCCAATTGAACGAGCGCGCGGTCGGCAAGCCCTGCCGCAACGATATTCTTCGCCACATAACGAGCCATGTAGCAAGCCGAACGATCGACTTTCGACGGGTCTTTGCCCGAGAACGCTCCACCGCCGTGGGCGCCGTGTCCGCCGTAGGTGTCGACGATGATCTTCCGGCCCGTGAGGCCGCAATCGCCCATCGGCCCGCCGATAACGAAACGTCCGGTCGGGTTGATGAGGTATTTGGTTTTCGAGTCGAGCAACTTCGAAGGAATGGTCTTCTTGATTACTTCTTCCATCACCGCTTCGACGATTTGCGAGTGCGTGATGTTTTCGGCGTGCTGGGTGCTGACCACGATCGCGTCGATTCGTGTGGGTTTTCCGTCCACGTACTGAGCAGTCACTTGAGTTTTGCCGTCGGGACGCAGCCACGGAAGGGTTCCGTTCTTGCGCACTTCCGACAAACGTTTCGCCAGCTGCTGCGAATAAGCGATCGTCATCGGCATCAGCTCGGGCGTTTCGTTGATCGCATAACCGAACATGATGCCTTGGTCGCCGGCGCCTTGTTCTTTTTGATTGTGCATGCCCGCACCGGTCGTCACGCCCTGGGAAATATCCGGGCTTTGACGATCGAGGGTGACCATCACGCCGCAGGTATTGGCGTCGAAGCCTTTGTCGGAATGATCGTAACCGATTTTACGGATCGTCTCGCGAACGACGTGCGCATAATCCACGCGAGCGTTCGTCGTGACTTCTCCGGCGACCACGACCAAACCGGTCGTGACGAGGGTTTCACAGGCCACTCGGCCCTTCGGGTCTTGAGTCAGGATCGCGTCCAAGACGGAGTCCGAAACCTGATCGGCGATTTTATCGGGATGCCCTTCGGTGACGGATTCCGAAGTAAACAAAGTTTCGTATGCCATGAGCTGCTGACCTTTATCTCTATGCGGATGGATTATTTTTTGTGGATCGGGAACTTCGGAGTCGTGCCTTTGTTCTGCTCTTTGCGTTTACGAGTCTTGCCCGTGCGAGCTTGTTTCACTTTACGAGCCATGCGAGTTTTACCGGTACGTGATGCCATGAGTATTTCCTTTCAAACGGCTAAAAAAACAAAAATTTAAAGAACCCTTGTCATCGCTCGTTTGACTGAAAAAGTCAACCCCAGTCCCCATCGATCCGGCGGTGGCACGCTCCCTGCTTTGATGCCCCTCATGATTCCATACTTTTTACTCTCTTTTTTGGCCTTTGCTTTACTCCCCACCCCCAGCTCCATGGCCGCTCCGGCCTCGGTCGAACGGGCGCCGTACTACCTCCAAGTCGGCGAACAGCGGCTCATCTCGTATGAATCGCTTTATAAGTACTCGGTCAGCGGAAAAGCCGTCCGTTATACCCGGATTCGCAAGCGAAACGCGCTTTTACTGAAAGCTCAAAAGCCGGGGATCGCCACCCTGACCGTCTTCACCTCGCCGTCCGAAAGCGAGACCCGGACTCTGAAAGTCGTCCAAAACAAAAAACTGAAGCGCGCCCCGGCCCTACTTCAAGCGCTCAATGCCCTGAAGGAAACCGAAGTGATCGATCAGGGTGATCGTTTTGTGCTGCGGGGAGAGGTCCGAACCCCGGCCGAGGCGTCGGCCATCCAGTCCATCGCCGAGCATTTTCCGACCGCAATCGATGATGAAACCGAGATCGATCCCGAGTGGCTGACTCGAAGCCAAGCCGCGCTCGCTGAAGCACTGAAGCCCTATCCCACCCTCCAGATTCAAAGCGCCGAAGGCCGGATTTCGGTCGTGGGCGGACTCCCCCATCGCTCGCTCGTCCAGGCCGTCACCCGGCGCATCCGCCGCATTCAACCCCTGACGACGATCGAAATCCAGACGATCTCGGACCAAAACCCCACCCTTTCATTCAAGGTGTTCTTATTAGAAATGAAGAAGGAAGTCCTAAGCCGGATCGGCGTCGAATGGCCTGAAAAAGTCGCAGCGACTCTTCAGTTTTCACCCACGAGCCTGCTCTCGCCGGCGTCGATCGATCTTTCGATCCATGCGCTTTCAGAAAAGGGCCTGGCACGCGTGCTTTCTTCGCCCGAACTCGTGGTGCGGGCCCCGGGCCAGGCCGAACTCTTCGCCGGGGGAGAACTTCCGATCCGACAGCGCAGTAAGTATAACGACAACGTCCTTTGGAAAAACGTCGGGCTCTCGCTCAAGCTCGACGTGAAGGAATTCGGCGGCAACAAAGTGCGGCTCAACATCGAAACCCAGATGAACCACGTCGATGCGTCGCTCGAAAACGACGAAATCCCCGGTATCCAAACCAACCGAATGAAGACCACGGTCGATGCGACGCTCGGCAAGCCTATTTTATTGTCGGGATTGCTTCAAGAGGACGACCGCAAAAGCTCGAAAGGGCTGCCCATGCTTTCGCATTTGCCGATCTTGGGCGCACTCTTCGGAAGCCAAGACTATCAAAACGACCGATCCGAACTCGTCGTGATTCTGCTTCCGCATCGCGATCCGCCGCCGAATCCCTTACGGCGCATTTCGAGCGATCTGCCGAAAGGATATCTCCCGCTGTCTCGGAACTCGATGACCGCCGAAGAAACCGAGGCGCTGAAGCGTGATCCGCATTATCCCTGGAATGCCTTCGAATGATTCCCGCAAGCCTTCAGGCCTTACTCGATCGTCCCGACGTGACCGACCTTTGCTTCAATCGCTTCGATGCGTTTTTTATCGATACGGGTCGGGGGCTTGAAGCTTATCGCGACCCCATTTTCGCGAGCGAATCCGATTACCGCGCTTTTGTTCTGGAACAGATTTCTTTGAGCGGCAAAACCTGGGATGCGAAGCACCCCTTCGTCGACACCGTCTTTTTTCAAACGCATCGGGCCCATGTTTCGTTTCCACCCCTAGCGCGATTCGGGATTTACCTCTCGCTCCGACGTCTTCCGAAATCCGAAACGATCGAAGCGGCCTCGGCGCAAACTCTGGCCGAAAAGCGCTGGCAGGCATCTTCCGCCGCGTTTTCGATCCTGAAAGCGAGCGTGCTTCGGCAAGAGACGATCGTGTTCGCGGGCAGCACCGGCTCGGGCAAGACCACGCTCTTGAATGATTTACTCGCCTTCGTGCCCGAGAACGAACGCATGATCGCGCTCGAAGACACGCCCGAGATTCACCCCACGCATTCGCATTTTTTGAGCCTGCTTTCGCGCACCTCGAACGCCGACGGCTTCGGCGCCGTGACCTTGCGCGATCTGCTCAAGCAAACCCTGCGCATGCGTCCCGACCGGATTTTGATCGGCGAATGCCGGGGCGACGAGGTACTCGATCTTTTGCAGGCGCTGAATACCGGCCATCAGGGCACGCTTACGACGGTGCATGCGAACTCGGCGCGCGACGCCTTACGGAGGATCGAACTCATGGCGTTGCTGGCTGCCCGAGGAACCGTCCCGAGCGCGCTCATCAAAGAGCTCATGGCCCACGGAATCCAGAAGCTCGTTTTTTTGAAACGGACGCATGACGGCCGGCAAATCGATTCGATCGTGCAGATCGAGGGCCGCGAGCGCGAGGTGATCGTGACTCGTCCGGTTTTCTCTGCGCTTCCCTCATCAACGATTGCTTCAACGGAACGGGGAACCGCCAGCGCGTTCCTCCCAACATCAATGCGAACGCGATCCAACTAACACAAAAGCAAAATGCCAGGTGCGAAAAAGCCAGACGCGGAAACGAGCGGCCCATCAGAGGAACCCCTGAAAACACAGCGCCATACTCCCCATCAAAAGCAGCATGACCGAGGGAAACACCAGCACAAACAGCGGTTTTAAACAGCGATTCGGAAGCAGCCCCAGCTCGCGGCCGATGCGCATCCGAAGGTCGAGCAAAAACGTGCGATGGATCGACTCCAGCCGATCGAGGCAGCCCCGTCCCTCCATCAAACTTGTCTGGATTGCGCGACGGACCTCAGTGCCTAAGCCCAGGATCAACCGCTCGGTTTCGTTCTCGGGCCGGGTTTCGGACGTGAACGCTGAATCCCAGACCTGCGGTTTCCACTCTCTGGCCAGGGTGGGCGCCAATGTCGCCATTTCTTCGATCGTCTTTTGATACGCCAGATCGGCCGGAAGCCCGGTCGAGATCAGCGCCATCAGCCGCTCCATCGAAACGTTCACGTTCGCGATCCAGGGCCTGCGCTCGTCGCGAAGGTCGCCGAACCGCGCCCGATCGACGAGCGAGACCATCCAAACAAACGATAACGAGGCCAAAAACATCGAAAAAGCAGCCAAGGCGAAGAACTCGCGCTCGGAAGCCTGCATCCCCGGCATCATGAAGTACAGAACAGCCGAAAAGACCGGGACCAAGATCAACCCCAAGAACGCCTGCCCAAACGACTGAGCGCTTTTGACCTTCCCTTCCGAAATCAACTCGGCCTGCTCTTCGAGCGTCCGCTGCATCCGAGCCAGCGTCGGAAGCACGGGCGCCCCTTGCGAGCGCAGCTCTTGAAGGCTCTCGCTAAAAAGACTGCCCCAAGGTTCGGAAAACGAACGCAGTTCCTGCCAATCTTCTTGTAAGGGCACCACACCGGATTCGAGCATCTCGGACAGTAACTTCAAATGTCGGACCGAACGGCGAAGCGATTCGACCTCTTTCGTCTGAAGAAAATGGTTTTTCAATTTGATTCCCAGGGGTTTCAGCTGCCTGATTCCCGAGATCCCTAAAAAAAACGCAAGGGTCCAACCCAAAAGCGACGTCAAAAGCATGACGCCTACTTATGCAAATCGCATGCTCACGGCGCTGTTTAAGGCGCGCGCTCAAGGATCGCGACCCAATCACCCAGCTCGGCCAGAACTCGCAGCACGTCGGGCTCGGATTCGGGTGCGAAGGTCAGCTCCATATCGCGATGAAGATCGTGCGGCTGAAACGGAAGCGTCGAATACGAAGCCAAGCCCTCGTGAGCCTCGAAAAGATGATACAGAAAAACCGAATCTTCCTTTTTCGAGCGGATGATGATTTTCTTTGCATGAATCGCGGTCATCTTTGCTATCCTAGGGTTATCGTATGCGAATGAGTTCGAAACTCGGCATCGCGTTTTTAGTTTGCTCGTTTTTGAGTACAGCAATCTGCGGTTGCAGCTCTGCGCCGGAAGCCTCTGACTCCGCGCCCATCGCTTCAGTCGAGACTCAACCTATCCAAAAAAGCCAGGCGGCGCAAGACCAGGACCGGATTCAAAAACTCCAAGAAAAAATCCAAGACCTCGAAACCCGCTTGAGCGCGCTGAACGACAAGATCAATCTTGAAAACGGAGCCAAGACCGAAGCCGAGGCGAGCGAGACCATTCCGACCGAAAACGTTCAAGCGCCGAGCGCGCACGCCAAGGTGATTCCGACCGAAAAAGCGTTAGTCCAAGACGAGGCGATCGACCGTTATCGCGAAGCCAAGATCCTTTACGATTCGAAACGCTATTCGGACGCGATCGTCGAATTCGCCGAGTTCGTCAAAAACGAACCCGAGCACGTGCTCGCTCCCGCTGCGCAGTATTTCATGGGCATGAGCTATGCCGAACAGAAAGAGTACAAGCTCGCCGAAGAAGAATTGAGCCGAGGATTGCTGTCGTACCCGCATTCGGATTACGTGCCGGACACGCTTTTGTCGTTGGCGCGGGTCTCGGACGTGCTTCAGAAACCCGAACGCGCGCTTTACTATCGGCAGAAGCTGCTCAGTCACTTCCCGAATTCGCCGCAGGCAAAAGACGTCAGCCTCGATTCCGCACCGGCACCGAAATCCCATCAAAAAGCTTCGTCGGTCGAGGCCCCGCAAGCGCCCGTTCCGCCGACCGCTCCGAATGTCCCTTCCAATCCTGATGCCGAAGGAGACACTCCATGAAACCTCGTTTATGGATCGGCATCTCCGCACTCCTCGCCCCTGGATTCCTGACCGCCGTGCTTGCCGCTCAAACCGAGCTTTATCGTGTCGAACAGGGCGATACACTTTCGCAAATCGCCGAAAGCCAGTACGGAAACTGGGTCAAGTGGCATGACCTCTACAGCGTCAATCACGATCGGATCAGCGACCCCGACTTGATTTATCCGGGGCAGCGGCTTCGCTTGCTCACCGACGACGAGATCAATTTCTTCCGTGAAAAGAACGGCGAATACGCCTCGAACGACGACGGGCAGACGGTACCCGCTCATCGGTCGTCTCGTCAGGGTCGACGCTCGCAGGAGTGGAAACTGCTTCCGAAACAGGAATGGGAAAACTTCGTATTCCAAACCCCGCCCGAAATCGATCCGCAGGGGTTCGACCGTCGCAGCGTCGTTCCGACCCGGGTCGCGGATGAAACCCATGCCGAAGAGACGATTGCCTCAGACCGTCTCGCCATCGACGGCGAAATCATCAATGCGCGCACCGAATACTCTCAAATCTTTCTGGGCGAGCAGGTTTTCATCCGGGCCGACGAAGAACTGCAGGTCGGGACGTCGTACTCGGTCACCAACGGTCCTCAAAAACTATCTTCGACTCGCGACGGACGCGTGGGTTTCGCTTACGACATTCACGGCGTCGTCCGCATCATCGGCGTTCGTGACGGGCTTTTTATCGGAACGGTGACGAAACTCTACGCGCCGATTTCGCGGCATGAGCTTCTCATTCCGGAGGTAAAGCCCTATCCGTATCCGAAGGCGATCGCGGCGCCCTCGGCGATCACGGCCTCGGTCTTGCTTTCGAGCGACGTGAAATCCGACATGATCACTGAAGAGCGATTGGTTTTTTTAGACGTCGGCGCTTCGGACGGTGTCAAGCCGGGAATGATCTTTCGCCATTACCTGCATACCGATCCGTATACGAATCAAAAAATTTCGAGCAAGGATTTTCTGATCGAAAGCGAGCTTCAGGTTTTGAACGTTCAGGATCGATTTTCGGTCGCCATCGTCCTGCACAGCCGAAACTCGATGCGGATGAACGACGAGGTCGTCGCCCTGACCGACTTGAGCGATTTTCAAAAGAACATGGGGATGCAGACCTTCGTTCAGGATCACGGTGCGCAGAACCTGGACGACCTCGACCTGATGGACAACACCCAGGGGCTCGGCGAAAAAGAAGATCACGAATTGCGCCAGCTTGAAAACTGGAGCAATCCCGCCCCAGAGGGATCGCTTCAACCGGCGATCGACGGTGACGAGATCAAGCGCGAAGACTTGAACCCGAATTCGAACTCGGTCGATATCGGCAAGGAGCCGGCACCGAATGACGGATCGACTCAGCCCCCTCCGAGCGCCGATCCGGGCGCACCGACTACGGCACCGGATATCGGAACCACGATTGAGGGCACGGAACAAACTCCGGAAGTTCCGGCGATACCGTCGGATACCACAAATGAAGCGACTCCGCCTGAAGTGAGCCCCCCGGCGGACGAGTCAACGGAAGCGCCTACCGATATCCCACCGCCGCCGTCCTCGACCGAATCGACGCCCGACATTCCGCCGCCGCCATCCTCGACTGAATCGGCACCGACCGAGTTAGGCCCGAGCACGCCCGAGGCAGAGCCGACTCCGCCGGACGTTTCCGACGATTCGTCCATTCAAATTCCGCCGCCTCCTTCGTCGGATGACACGACGATCGAAAGCAGCAGCGAAGACCCATTCGCCGTTCCCGAGGCGACGCCGGTTCCTTAAAAAAGACCTTTAACCGACTTAATACGTAATCTATTGCGTACTCAATTCATGGAGTACCCTCAAAACTTGAGGGATATGGACGACCAGCAACGAAATGCGCAACGAATGGGACGTCTTCTTCGAAAACTCCGCCAAAAGAAGGGCTGGACCCTCGAAGAGACCGAAGACCACGGATGGCATGACTGGAAATACCTTCAAAAGATTGAAACGGGTCAAAACATCACGGTTGCCACCCTCTTTAAACTCTTTGAAATCTACGGCGTTCGTTCTGAACGACTCATCAAACATCTCGAATCCGCTCTCAAGCTTTGATCCGAAGCTCTATTCGGACTCCCGAAGGAAGCGCGCGGCCCCCTTCGGGTTGGCCCAAGAACGAAATCGAAGTGCCTTGGGTTCCCTCAAAAACGGGAACGGCGGCCGCAAGGAGTGTTCTTTGCGGCTTCCTTCGCCGATGTCGATTCCCAAGTCTGCCAACGCCCCACACGCAGCGAAACCCGATGTTCGTGTTCGTGTTGCTCGCGCTATTGTTCAAATTGAGCGCGAACGCACCGGCGTTCGTTCCGTTGTTCCAGTTGCCCCCGCGAAGGGCGGCGCCGCCGGAGGTTGCAGGGCGAATCGATTTCATCCTTAAACTGCGGGTAAGCGGATGCCCGCTTCGTACGATTGGATTCGTTGCGCCCGAACGGAAAGGGGCTCCCCTTTGCGCACGGAACGCTTCAGTTTGTTCATAAATTTCCTTTCATTCCGCCGAAGCGGACGATATCCCTCCTCTTCCAGTACGAATCCCAAAAACGGGATCGGATCATTGGCCAGTACTACCCTTTTTTCGGGCGGAATGCCCAAACCCAGATTGTCCGTCGCATGATGAACGAGCGCCATCGCCGTTTCAAACGCGCGCTTTTTGTCGGTCGACAAAATCACCATGTCGTCCATGTAGCGAAGATAATGCGCGTGCGGCTCGCGCACATCCTCTTCGAACGAAATCCCTAAATGATCGCAAGCCAAGCGATCCATCGACGAAAGATAAAAGTTGGCGAAAAGCTGCGAAGTCAGGTTGCCGATCGGAATCCCCCGCCGCCGCTCGCGGTAGCGGGGGTGAGACGCCAGCAAACTTCGAATCAACGGATCCAGCGAGCGATCGGGCAAACACGGCAAAAAGCGTTCGAGAAAACGATCGTGCGGAATCGATTCGAAATACTTCCGCACGTCGAGCTTGATGCAATAACGATTTTTGCCCATGGCCTTCAGTTGCCGGAAAAGCCGTAACACCGCCGCGCGGTTTCCCATTTCGTACCGACAGGCGAACGTGCGTGCTCCGAGCAGAGCGTCCATTTGCGGAAAGATCGCGCGATGGATCGCGGTATGCACGATCCGGTCGCGAAAGGGCGCTGCCATAACCAAACGCCTTTTCGGGTCATGCACGTAGAACTCGCGGTATCCCGACCATCGAAAATTACGGGTCGCCGAAAGCTCTCGTTCGATTGCCTTCAGCTTCTCGCCGTGAGCGAAAAGAAAATGCTGATAACCCGCCTTTGAGCGCTTGCCGCGCGAGCAGGAGTAAAATGCGGCATGGAGACTCTCAAACGAAGATACGATTTCAATCAACGGCTTTGTTTCGAAGTTCATGCTTGATGAATCCCCCCAATTCCCTTCCGATTTCCTGGGTCGCTTCGGACACTTCCGAAAATCCGGCGACGTTGATCGCGTTCAGATCCTTCGCGAACTGAATCAAAGTCCGAAGCTCGTCCAAGGCGTCCGACGCGGTATAAAGATAACGGATGCGTTGATGCGGCGACGAGACGGAAGCCTTTCGGACGCTGACGAGGCAGGAGAGCGAGGCTTCCTCGATTTTTCGTCCGAGTGTCGGGCGCAACGCTTTCGGAAAATTCTTGGTGCGATGGAACACCTGAATCGCAGCCTGGTAACAGTCCGAGTAGATTTTAGGCGCTTTCATTTTTCTTCTCGATTCTTCGGATGAGTGACGAATATGCGGGCATCAGCTCTTCTTCGATTTTCGCCACGTCGTCCGGCACCGGACAACCTTGGCTTTGATGAAAGTACAACAGGCAGAGCATGCCCCCCACTTTCTCGCGCGAGCGATTGTAAAGCGCAGCCTTGTTGTGGGCTCCGTAAGCGTAAAAACCGGCGCCCAGGTATTCGAGCGCCTCGAATTTCAGCTCGGATAATTTTCGTTTGAGATCGGGGCGATCGGGCGGAAGCCAATTGTGCGCATCGAGGCGAGCGAGGGTGTCCCTCATGATTTGAAACAGGCGCAATCCGTGAACGGGATAGGTCGCGCGCCTTTCACGGCGAGTGGCTGGTTCTGTTTCCGCTTCTATTTCTACTTCCGCATCCTTTTCTATTTCCGGGGCCGACTCGATTCCCGGGCGCGGGCTTAATCCGTATCGCTGCTGAAACGCTTCGAGCGAAATACGGTTGATGAACCAAGACTTTCCGACCTTCAGCGCTTCGATCTCTTTCAACCGAATGTAGTTGATAATGGAACGAGGAGTGACTCCGAGTAATGCCGCGGCTTGCTCCACCGTGATTTCCAAAGAAGCTGCATTCGTCATGCCTTCACAATATCAAGCGAGAAACGCTTTACCTACTCAAGATTTGCTGAACATTTAAAAAATATTTTTTCCGGAAAATTTCCGGAAATTTTCTCAGCTTTTCCGAATTTTTTCCGGAAAAATAATTTCATCTTCTTTGGGCGTGACCTTCTCAAGTGGAACAAAGATATCAAATCCGTAATCGTCCTCGGGGTGAGCCGCGCGATCGCAAAAGCGGCGGTCGAATTTTTGCCTCATGTAAAAAAAACGATTCTGTTCGGCCGACCACTGGGCAACCGTCGCATTTCGGCAATAACCCCGATAATAAGAGCCGTCTTCCAGATCGCTCTTGCGAAGCATTCCTCTGGCATAGGCCGCTTCTAACTCGCCTGGTTGGATGGGCACCGAGAAACGGATGCGCGCCCGAAGTTCGGCCAGTTTGTTTAATTTTTCCTGCGTCAGCATCTGGTTTTATTCTACAATAATGATTTAATTTTGTCAAGTTCTTTAACCTGATGGAGCTTTCCGGAAAATTTCCGGAAATCAAAAAAAATTTTCGTCGCTGCCCCTTCGGGGCAGGAGGATTTTTTTCCAAGGTCCAAAAACCAAGAGCCCCAGTGCTGCTGCCAACGCCGGGGCTCTCATAGATCACCTGTTTCAAATCGATTTTGCTAGGGTCGGTACACGCAGCGAAACCCGA
>Ga0164242_10004079_pt1 | contig 16459 bp, 12 predicted proteins | sample OricomgcompostMG_FD_108783 | JGI IMG/M metagenome (GOLD analysis project Ga0164242, IMG submission 108783) | Miracle-Growth compost microbial communities from Emeryville, California, USA - Original compost - Miracle growth compost (MG) ...
CCCGTGAGATTGGTCAAATGGTCCTTCCCGCCGGGCGGGAAGGACCATTTGACCAATCTCACGGAGCGGGCGGGTGGCGCGGCGAGGTGGGAGGGTGTGGGGGCGAGGGGAGGGGGCGAGGGGAGGGGGTGCGGGTGGCTAGAGGGTCAGCGCCCGCTTCAGCAAGGCCGTCTGCTCGCCAGCGTGCCGCTTAGCCGAGCCAACGGCAGGCGAAGCGGATGCGACCCGCGAAACCACATTCAACGGTCGAGAACCGAGCTTTGAGGTTTCCAGAATGATGAAGGGCCACGCACCCTGGTTTTCTGGCTCGTCCTGCACCCATACCAACTCGGCGTTCGGGTACGAGTCGACGGCCGCTTTCAATTCGGTGACAGGAAGCGGGTAGTACTGCTCCACCCGCACCAGCGCGATCTCCGGGTTCGGGTTCTTGTCGAGCTCCGCCTTCAGGTCGTAGTAGATCTTGCCAGACATCAGAAGCACCCGTTTGATCGCAGCCCTGTCCGTCACGTTCTCGTCATCGATCACCGGCTCGAATCGCCCAGAGGTGAACGCGTCGATCGGTGAAGCAGCCCCGCGCAAGCGCAGCATCGACTTCGGCGTGAACACGATCAGCGGTTTGCGCGGGCGCGCGTACGCCTGCCTGCGCAACAGGTGGAAGTACGAGGCGGCAGTCGACGGACGTGCCACGGTCATGTTGTTCTCTGCGCACAGCTGCAAGAAGCGTTCGATACGCGCGGAAGAGTGGTCAGGTCCCGAACCCTCGTAACCGTGCGGCAGCAACAGAACGAGGGATGAGCGCTGACCCCACTTCTGCTCAGCCGACGAGATGAACTCGTCGATGATGGTCTGGCCACCGTTCGCGAAGTCGCCGTACTGCGCCTCCCAGAGCACGAGAGCATCCGGACGCTCAACCGAGTATCCGTACTCGAACCCCATCGCCGCATACTCGTTCAGCAGTGAATCATAGATCCACAGCCGGGCCTGGTTATCGCTCAGGTTGGCCAGCGGCAGCCATTCTTGTCCGTTGACCCTGTCGTGCAGGACGGCGTGCCGTTGCACGAACGTTCCGCGGCGTGTGTCCTCACCGACCAAGCGCACCGGCGTGCCCTCGACCAGCAGCGAACCAAGCGCGAGCAGTTCTGCGAACGGCCAATCGATGCCGCCGTTGCGGCTCATGTCGTGGCGCTTGGCAAGCAGCTGCTTGAGCTTCGGATGCACCGTGAACCCGGCAGGCGGGTTGTTGAACGCGTCGCCGATCAGATGAACAACGTCGTCGCTGACACCCGTCGTCTCCGGTTCGCCAGAGCTGTCGTCCTGCTGTGCACCGGGGCGTTCGAGGTCTGCGACGGAGTTGTCGTCGCCTGTGATGATCGGAATGGCCCCGGTCTGCGCGGCATGCGTCTCGGCGAAAGCGCGCTCGAGACGGTCCTGGAAGTCCTTGTGCGCCTGGTCGTATTCTTCCTCTGTGATGTCGCCGCGACCGACGAGCGCCTCGGTGTACAGCTTGCGAACGCTGCGCTTTGCCTCGATCAGGTTGTACATCTGCGGCTGCGTCATCGACGGGTCGTCGCCCTCGTTGTGACCGCGACGACGGTAGCAGATGAGATCGATGACGACATCCTTCTTGAACTCCTGGCGGAATTCGAATGCCAGTTGTGCCACGTGGGTGACCGCCTCAGGGTCGTCGCCGTTCACGTGGAAGATCGGCGCTTGGATCGTCTTGGCGACGTCCGTGGAGTAGACCGACGTGCGTGCATCACTTGGCGATGTCGTGAAGCCGACCTGGTTGTTGATGTTGATGTGAACAGTGCCGCCGGTCTTGTACGCACGCAACTGCGACATCTGCATCGTCTCGAACACGATGCCGAGGCCGGCCATTGCCGCATCACCGTGGATAAGGATCGGCAGCGTCAGGTATGAACCCGCTGGGCGGCGGTCCTGCTTGGCGCGCACGATGCCCTCGAGCACCGGGTTGACGGCCTCGAGGTGCGACGGGTTCGCCGCCAGGTAGACCGGGATCTCTTCACCCTTGGCGCCCTTGAATGTTCCTTCGGTTCCGAGGTGATATTTGACGTCACCCGAGCCCTGAACGGCCGATCGGTCCTGCGTGCCTTCGAACTCGCGGAAGATCTGACCGTATGTCTTCCCGGCGATGTTGGTCAGCACATTCAGGCGGCCACGGTGCGCCATGCCGATCGCGACCTCGTCCATGCCGGCATCCGCTGCGCCCTGCAGGATCGTGTCAAGCAGCGAGATCGTGGACTCGCCACCCTCGAGGCTGAATCGCTTCTGCCCAACGTATTTGGTCTGCAGAAAGGTCTCGAACGCTTCGGCCTCATTGAGCTTTCCGAGGATGCGTAGCTGCTCGTCGTGGTCCGGCTTCGCATACGGCCGCTCGACCTTGTCTTGAATCCACTTGCGCTCTGCCGGGTTCTGAATGTGCATGTACTCGATACCGATGGTGCGGCAGTACGAGTCACGCAGCACACCGAGGATGTCGCGCAAAAGCATCTGCCGCTTGTCACGGCCGAACTGGCCGGTGACGAACTCGCGGTCGAGATCCCAGAATGTGAGCCCGTGCGTTGCAATGTCGAGGTCCGGATGCGAGCGCTGCTTGTACTCGAGCGGGTCGACATCCGCCATCAGGTGACCGCGAACGCGGAACGAGTTGATCAGCTCTTGCACGCGAGCCGTCTTGTCGATGGCGCTTGCCAGGTCGACGCTGATGTCGGGCGCCCAGTGGATCGGGTCGTACGGGATGCGCAGAGCTGCGAAAATCTCTTCGTAGAAATCGCGCTTGCCGATCAGCATCTCATGCACGATCTTGAGGAACTCGCCGCTTCCTGCGCCCTGGATGACCCGGTGGTCGTACGTGCTCGTCAAGGTGACGGTCTTGCCGATGCCGAGCGTGGTGAGCGTTTTGTCGCTGGAGCCCTGGAATTCGGCTGGATATTCCAGCGCCCCCGCGCCGATGATGCAGCCTTGCCCCTTCATCAACCGCGGAACGGAGTGCTCGGTGCCGATGCCGCCGGGGTTGGTGAGCGAGACGTGTGCGCCACTGAAGTCATCCGCGGTCAGCTTGTTGCCCCGAGCTCGCTGCACGAGGTCTTCGTATGCGACCAGGTACTCGCCGAACGTCATGGTGTCAGCGCGCTTGATCGCTGGGACGAGCAGCGCGCGGCTGCCGTCAGGCTTGGGCAGGTCGATGGCGATGCCGAGTCCGACGTGTGCCGGCGAAACGACAGACGGCTTTCCGTCGACGACGTCGTAGTAGACGTTCTGGCTCGGGAATTCCTTCAGCGCGCGAATCAGCGCCCACCCGATGAGATGGGTGAAGCTGACCTTGCCGCCTCGTGCACGCTTCAGGTGGTTGTTGATCACGATGCGGTTGTCGATCATCAACTTCGCCGGAACCGTGCGAACGCTCGTCGCCGTCGGCACGGTCAGGCTGGTGTCCATGTTCGTCGCCAGGCTCTTCGCCATGCCGCGAAGCGGCGTTACGAGGTCCTGGGCTGGTGCTTGGCCGTCCTCTTCGCTCGGCACGACCGTTTGCGGTGCGGTCACTGGAGCTTCGGCCGGCACCGGCTGCGGCTTCGGCGCAACCGATGTTGTCTTGGCGACCGGCTGAGTTCCGATCACCGGCATCGGCGCGGTTGGCGGGTGGGCTTCTGCGCTGGCGGAAGGAGCTGCGGATGCTTCGGTCGGCTCGGCCGCAGGAGCTGCGGATGTTTCGGTCGGCTCGGCCGCGGGAGCGGCGGATGCTCCGGACACCGACGGCTTCTGGTAGTGCTCAAGGATGGGCCACCATGACTTGTCAACCGAGTTCTTGTCGGCGATGTACTGCTCGTACAGTTCGTCGACGAGCCACTCATTGGCTCCAAACTCGCTCGAGGATCCCTCTTCGGAACCCACTCCGGTCAACTGGCTCGACACAGCCGATCGCCCACTCTCTCCATTGATCTCATCATGTCTCGACTCGCCGTTCAACGGTCGATCTGGTCCAGTGATCAAGCCTAATCCTATTGACCTGGACTCGCTGTCAGACAGCCGGGGAGATAGCGTTGGGGGCATGCAGTTCTACGGCACAACACCCACCCACGATCTGACGTATTCAGACGTCTTTCTCGTGCCGAGCACGTCGAACGTGACGAGTCGTCTCGACGTGTCTCTCGCGCCGCACGACGGCACGGGGGCAACGATCCCGATCGTGTCTTCGAACATGAACTCGGTGACCGGCCCCCGCCTGGCCGCGACGCTCGCGCGGCGCGGCGGCCTCGGAGTGCTCCCGCAGGACATGCATTTGCAAGATCTGGATGCCGCAATCCGCTGGGTCAAGTCTCAGCCAGTCGCATACGATACACCGCTGATTCTCAGCCCCGACGACACGGTCCAGACCGCGCTGACCCACGTTCCGGCCGTCGCAGCCCACGGAATCGTGCTGCACGACAAGGCGGACGACTACGTTGGATGCATCGCGGCATCCGCTCTGGCTCGCGCACTCCCAGATGCACGGCTTGGCGACCTTCTGCACGGAGCGCTCACCGGGCTCGACGCAGACGACGTTCCGACCGGCCGTGCAGCATTCGACCTGATGGCCGCCGCCGACATCGACTTTGCGCCGGTGCTGCAGCACGGCCGGGTCATCGGCACACTCAGCCGGGTGAGCGCGTTGCGCTCCACGATCTACCAGCCGGCCGTCGACGAGAACGGCAGGTTGCGCGTTGCCGCGGCCATCGGCATCAACGGCGATGTCGCGGGCAGGGCCCGCGCGCTCGCCGCCGCGGACGTCGATGTGCTCGTGATCGACACAGCGCACGGCGACCAGGACGGCATGCGCGCCGCCATTCGCACGGTGAAGGCCCTTGGGCTGGACATTCCGATCGTCGCAGGCAACGTGGTGACGGCATCCGCGGTTCGCGACCTTGTCGAGGCGGGTGCAGACATTGTGAAGGTCGGAGTCGGACCTGGAGCGATGTGCACAACGCGCATGATGACGGCGGTCGGCCGGCCGCAGTTCTCCGCCGTTCTTGAAACGGCGGATGCGGCGCGCGGGCTCGGCGCGCACGTCTGGGCCGACGGCGGCGTTCGATACCCGCGCGACGTTGCGCTTGCGCTCGCTGCCGGTGGAGCGTCAGTGATGATCGGCTCGTGGTTCGCCGGCACGATCGAGGCGCCCGGGGTTCTGCGGTCGGATGACGCCGGGCGGCTGTATAAGGAGAGCTGGGGGATGGCGTCCACCAAGGCCGTGCACGAGCGTTTCGAGCGGCTGTCTGCATACGAGCTGGCGCGCAAGGAATTGTTTGCTGAGGGCATTTCGAGCTCGAAGATCTACCTGGATCCGCTGCGACCGTCCGTCGAGGACCTGCTCGACATGATCACGACCGGTCTGCGAAGCTCATTCACCTACGCGGGGGCGCGCACCGTTCGCGAGTTCCACGAGAGAGCACTTGTCGGCATCCAGTCCGCTGCCGGGTATGAAGAGGGCAAAGCGCTGCCGGTCAGCTGGTAGCGCTCTCACTCCCGACAGTGCCCGTTTCGGACGAGAGCGTCCCCTAGAGCGGGCACTCTCGTCCGAAACGGGCGCACTCACCGCGCGCGCAAACCGCCGCTATACTTGTGCGAACAATGGACGACCCTCCTTCTGCCAATTCGCCCGGCCATAGACCATCGCCCGTGACCCACCCGCCAGTCGTTAGGCGGTGGTGAGCCGGTGCCAGAGTGGATCTTGCTCTGCATCGGCCTCGCCTTGACGGTGGGAACGGGCTTTTTCGTCGCCAGCGAGTTCGCGCTGGTCAATCTGGATCGTCACGACCTCGAGGCGCGCCGCGATCGGGGTGAGACGCGGCTCGGCATGACCATTGCGGCGCTCAAGATCACCTCCACCCACCTCTCAAGCGCACAGCTCGGCATCACGCTGACGACCCTGCTCACCGGGTACACCATGGAACCTGCAATCAGCTCGCTGCTGCGTCCCGGACTGATCGCCGCCGGTATCTCCTCGGATGCTGTGCCCGCCATCGGCGCCGTCGTCGCGATCATCATCGCAACGCTCGTGTCCATGATTCTCGGCGAACTCGTGCCAAAGAACTTCGCCCTCGCGTTGCCCCGGGCGACAGCCAAGGTGGTCATTCCCTTCCAGACGGTATTCACCGCCGTGTTCCGGCCGGCTGTTCTGCTGCTCAACGGCAGCGCGAACGGGGTTCTCAAGCTGTTCGGTTTCGAAGTGAAAGAAGAGCTCACCGGCGCGCGCACCGCCGAGGAGCTTTCGTCGCTCGTGCGCCGATCGGCAAACGCAGGCGTTCTTGAGTCGGACACTGCGACCCTGTTGAACCGCACACTGCTGTTCGCTGATCACACCGCTGCGGATGTGATGACGCCGCGTTTGCGGGTGGCCAGCCTCAAACGCACCGAACCGGTGCAGGCGGTGATCGAGCTGGCTCAAAGGACCGGATACTCGCGCTTCCCTGTGATCGAAGAGGATGCTGACGACGTCGTCGGCTTCGTTCACATCAAGCAGGCGGTATCCGTTCCGCGCGCTCGCCGCGCTAGCGTGCCGATCTCTGCGCTGCAGACCGAGGCGTTGCGCGTGCCAGAGACCATGAAGCTCGACTCGCTGCTCGGAGAGCTGCGAGGACGCGGATACCAGATGGCCGTTGTCGTCGACGAATACGGCGGAACAGCCGGCGTCGCGACTCTGGAAGACCTGGTCGAAGAACTCGTCGGCGAGGTCTCTGACGAGCACGACAGGGCGAGCGCAGACGTCGTGCGGGGAGCTGACTCCATCACATTCCCCGGCATGCTGCGCCCGGACGAACTGCTCGAACGTGCCGGCGTCGTCGTGCCTGAGGACGGCCCGTATGAAACTGTCGCCGGGTTCGTCATGGACGTGCTAGGGCGGCTGCCGGTCGTCGGCGACGAGGTACCGGTTGCCGATGGGATGCTGCGGGTCGAGCGCCTCGATGGCAGGCGGATCGACCGCATCCGTTACACACCGGTGACACGCGAGGACGATAGTGCGGGGGCCGACGGTGAATAACTGGGCTGGGATCGCATGGCTTGTCGTCCTGCTGCTTGCCAACGCGTTTTTCGTCGCGGCAGAATTCGCGGTGATCTCCGCGCGTCGCTCGCAGATCGAACCTGCTGCAGACCGTGGACACCGCGGCGCGAAAACGGCACTTTGGGCGATGGAGCACGCAACGCTCATGCTGGCAACGACCCAGCTGGGCATCACGGTGTGTTCTCTTCTGATTCTGAACGTGTCTGAACCGGCCATTCACGAGTTGCTCGAAGTGCCGCTTGCGCTGACCAATCTGCCGGAGGAGGCCATCGGCACGATCGCGTTTTTCGTCGCGCTGATCATCGTGTCGTTCCTGCACGTGGTGTTCGGCGAGATGGTGCCGAAGAATTTGTCGTTCTCTGTCCCAGACCGGTCGGTGCTTTTGCTTGCGCCCGTGCTCGTCGGGATCGCGCGGGTGTTCAAGCCGATCATCGTCGCGCTCAACGCCATGTCGAACGGTGTCGTGCGCCTGTGCGGTGTCACTCCGAAGTCGGAGGCTGCGAGCACGTTCACGCTCGACGAGGTGGCGAGCATTGTGGATCAGTCGACCCGCGAGGGTGTTCTGATGGACAGCACCGGGGCGCTGACGGCCGCGTTCGAATTCACCGAGAAGAAGGCGAGCGATATCGCGCTTCCGTTGGACAGCCTGGTCAGCCTCCCGCAGACGGCGACGCCTGACGACGTCGAGCACGCCGTTTCGCAGCACGGGTTCTCGCGCTATGTCGTGACGGACGAGCACGGGGAGCCGGTCGGCTACCTGCACCTCAAGGATGTTCTCGTGCTGGAGGGCGATGGCTTCGACGACCCTGTGCCTGCGAAGCGGGTTCGACAGCTGGTTTCGATCTACGCGGACACCGCAGCAGAAGACGCCCTGGCCATCATGAGGCGCTCTGGGGCGCACCTCGCCCGCATGTTTGATGCTGAGGGGCACACGACCGGTGTGCTTTTCCTCGAGGACATCATCGAGGAGCTGGTTGGCGAGGTACAGGATGCGACGCGGCGGGCACCTGGGCGACGCTGACGATTCGCGCCGGCGCCGGTGTTACGCGGAGCGCCAACGCGCGCGAACGTACTGCTGAGGCCAGTAGTCGATGTCGACGCCGAGCTCGTGAGCGGCGCGCAGGGCGAAATGCGGGTCGCGCAGGAGTTCGCGGCCGAGCATCACAGCATCCGCTTGCCCTGAGGCCACGATCGTCTCTGCCTGCTGTGGTGTTGTGATCAGCCCCACGGCGTTCACGGCGACAGCAGCGGTGCGCCGCACGAAATCGGCGAACGGCACCTGGTACCCGGGTCCGAGCGGGATGTGCACGCCAGTGGTGTTGCCTGCGCTTGAGATGTCGAACAGGTCGCAGCCCGCGTCGCGTGCCCAGCCTGCGACGGTCGCGGTCTGCTGCTCGTCCCAGCCGCCTTCGGCGTAGTCGGTCGCCGAGAAGCGGGTGAGGATCGGGACATCGTCCCCGACGGCGGACCGCACAGCAGCGACGATGCGCAGCAGCATTCTGGCGCGGTTCTCGAGGCTGCCGCCGTATTCGTCGGTGCGCCGGTTGCTCAGCGGCGACAGGAACTCGTGCAGCAGATATCCGTGGGCTGCATGGATCTCGATCAGGTCGAAGCCGGCACGCATGGCGCGGCGTGCTGCGGCCTCGAAGTCGGCGACGATGCGATCGATGCCCACCGTGTCGAGTTCGGTCGGTTGGGCGTAGCCGTCACCCGGGAACGCGATCGGGGATGGGGCGAGCGTGCGCCACCCGCCGTCCTGCACGGAGATGGTGCCGTGGCGGCCGTCGTTGCCCCACTCGGGCCAGACGGATGCCTTGCGCCCAGCGTGCGCGAGCTGAACCCCGGCTGCGGCACCCTGTGAATGGATGAAGTCGACGACGCGACTCCAGGCATCCGCTTGTTCGTCGTTCCAGAGTCCGGTGTCCTGCGGGCTGATTCGTGCCTCTGGGCTCACGGCGGTGGCCTCCGCGACGACGAGACCGGTGCCGCCTGAGGCGATCGCGCCCAGATGGACGAGGTGCCAGTCACGGGGGATTCCGTCTCTGGCTTGGATGGAGTACTGGCACATCGGCGCCGCCCAAATGCGGTTCCGGATGGTCAGACCGCGAACGGTCAGCGGCTCGAACAGGGCGGACACCTGGCTCCTCTTATTGACTTGGTCGGGTTGGCGTTGGTGGCATCGGCGAGCGTGAGTCAGGATGCCGACGTCAGCGACGTCAGAAAGCTGCGCAGGTCGGCGGCATCCGTGTACACATGCCCCGTGATACCCAACGCCTCCGCGCCACGCACGTTCACTTCCTTGTTGTCTACGAACACCATCTGCTGCGGTGTGATTCCCAACTGGGTCATGACGTGCGTGAAAATGGGTGCCGCCGGTTTGATCATGTTCAGCTCGCCGCTGACGAACACCGCCTCGAAAAGAGCGCCGAGTGGGCTATGCCTGAAGTAGCTGCTGAAGTCACGACCCGCGTTGGAAAGCAGCGCCATGCGCGTTCCGCCATCGCGCAGCTCGATCAGAACGTCGAGCGTGTCTGAGTCAGCGCTCAGCCAGCTGCGAAAATCGGTAATCCACAGCTGGTGGATGTGCGAGTCGCTCCAGTCGGCGCCGAGCTCGGTCGCCATCTGTCGCCAGTAATCGGTGATCGGCAGCGTCCCCTCGTCGAGGGCGTCTCTTCGACTCCAATACGCGGGCCAGAATCGCTCAGCCGGCACGCCGGATGCGGCCACCAGGGCGTTCCGATCCGCCTCGGACGGGCTGTGCGAGATCACCTCTCCATAGTCGAAAACGATGACGCGGTCCGGAATGCTGATCGGCATGTGTGTTACCCCTTCGCCAGCTTTCAACCTATCGTGATGAGATGGACGATCAGAACCTCGACGCATCCGGCAGTGCGTGGCTCGCCGCGGATGCTCGCGAGTGGATCGCAGTGCCTGCAGAGGACTCCGACAAATATCGACGCGGCGTCCTTGGCGTGGTCACCGGCTCCGCTCGGTACCCGGGTGCGGCCGTGCTCGGCGTTGAGGCCGCCGTTCGCAGCGGACTCGGCATGGTGCGCTATATCGGCGACCAGCGTGCGGCCGACTTTGTTCTGCACCGTCGACCCGAGGTTGTGACGGCCCCTGGGCGCGTACAAGCGTGGCTACTCGGTTCGGGAATGGATGCTGAATCGCGCGACGGCGATGCGACCGCGCGTTTGGCTGAGGCGCTTGCACAGCCTGTGCCTGTCGTCATCGACGCCGGTGCGCTCGATCTGATCGCGGATGCGGCCGGGCCGGTGATCGTCACGCCGCACTACCGAGAGCTTGCGCGTGTGCTTGCCTCGCACGGTGTTGATCGTTCCGCCGATGACATCGCGGCGCGCCCGGCTCACTGGGCGGGCGAGGCAGCGCGCATCCTGAACGCCACCGTGCTGCTGAAGGGACACACCACGCGGGTCGTTTCGCCCGAGGGGGAGCACATCGTGGTACGCGTGGCGCCATCCTGGCTGGCTACGGCCGGCAGTGGTGACGTGCTCGCCGGCATCCTGGGCGCGCTGGTTGCCACGCATGCTGAGTCGATCGACGCAGACGGTCACAGGGCTCTCGTGCGGTTGGGTGCAAGCGCGGCCGCGATCCACGGCCTTGCTGCCGAGCGAGCATCCGCGGGTGGCCCGATCGCTGCGCTCGATGTTGCCGAGGCGGTGCCGGCCACGATCGCGGCCTTGCTTGCGCCGTCGTCTTCCTGACCCCCACCAACCAACCAACCCGCCCTCCTCCTCCTCCTCGCTCCTCCTCCTCCCCTCATCCTCGCTCCTCCCTTTCCCGTGAGTTGCGAGTTTCCGTTGTTCCGAGGGCCTCGGAACAACGGAAACTCGCAACTCAGCGAAGGGGAAGACGTGTGCAGAAAGCAAGAAGAGGGGCGGGCAGCGGGGGAGGAGAAGGGAGACGGGGCAGGGGAGGAGAAGGGGGAGAGCAGGGAAGGTGTGGCGGCAAGTACGATGGTGGACATGGCGTCCGAGACCGCGCACGGGCACGCGACCGAACGGATGCCGACTCGTGAAACGGTTGCGGGCGCGGCGCGGCATCCGATCGTATTGTGGATCGCGTTCCTCATCGTGCACATCTGGCTCGGCTGGTTGTGCCTCAACGCCGATGGTCTGCCGCTTGGCGACGTGACGCTGGTGTACAAACCGTGGGCGCAGCAGGCCGAGACGGGCATGGCGGTCGTCGGAATCACGGCCCCGTGGGTGTATCCGCCGCTTGCACTCGTGCCTATCATGATGCCGCTGCTGGTCGGCGCTGCCCAGTATGCAGGCGGCTGGCTCACCATGGTGCTGCTGTTCGACGCGGCAGCGTTCGCAGTGCTTACTGTCAACCGTGGCCGTCGCGCTACCGCCGCCGCATGGTGGTGGCTGGCATTCCTGGTGCTGCTTGGACCGATCGCGATCGCCAGGCTGGATGCCGTGTCGGTCGCGATCGTCGTTGTTGCACTGCTCTGGCTGCACACTCGTCCACGCGTCGCTGCCGTTCTGCTCGCCGTTGCCACCTGGATCAAAGTCTGGCCCGCCGCCCTCATCGCCGCGGTGTTCGTGGTCAGCCGCGACAGATGGCGGATGCTGATGGCCGTCTTTGCCACGAGCCTGGTCGTCGTCATTCTGGTGATCACGTTCGGCGGTGCGACCAACCTGTTCAGCTTTATCACCCAGCAGACGGGCAGAGGACTGCAGATCGAAGCTCCGATCAGCCTGCCGTGGATGTGGGCGGCAGCAGCGCATCTGCCGGGCAACTTCGTGTACTACGACCGGAACATCCTGACTTTCCAGGTCACCGGTCCAGGAATCGACACCGCGATCGCACTGATGACGCCGCTGCTTGCGATCGCCGTCGTCGTTGTGCTGGTCTTCGGAATCAGGGCGACATATCACGGCGCTCCGGCTCTCGTGGTGCTTCCGCCGCTATCTCTCGCCCTTGTCGCGACGCTGATCGCGTTCAACAAGGTCGGCTCGCCTCAATACATCGCGTGGCTGGCCGCGCCGGTGATCCTGGGCATCGTCTGCAACGGCAAGCACTTCACGGTGCCGGCGATCCTGGTCGGCGTCACTGCGGCGCTGACACAGCTTGTTTACCCATACCTGTATATCTGGCTGCTGTACAGCAACCCGAACCCGATGATGCTCGGCGTTCTGACGATCAGAAACGTCATGGAATTCGTCGTGCTCGGATGCGCACTGTGGATGCTGTGGCGCAGCGCAGCCGCCGGGGGAACCAACCTCGACGCGGGTGTCGTCGTCGAACTCGACGACGCGTCCGCGTCGTTTGCGGAATCTGCGCCGTTCGCAGAAATCGACGATCGAAAGGAATAACCATGCTTGTTGCGTTTTCCGTCTCACCGGGCGGTGCTGGGAATGCCGACGGCTCAGTGCATGACGCAGTCGCGGCGGCTGTCGAGGTCGTACGGGCGTCTGGATTGCCCAATCGCACCGATTCCATGTTCACGACCATAGAAGGTGACTGGGATGAGGTGTTCGATGTCGTCAAACGTGCCACAGAGGCCGTTGGCGCATACGGCAACCGCGTGTCGCTCGTGTTGAAGGCGGATATCCGACCCGGGCACACCGGCGAGCTGACCGGCAAGGTCGACCGCCTCGAACAGGCGCTTCAAGCTCGCGCAGAGAACTGATCGAATCGATTCGATTCTCACGCGGTTGAACCGTACGATTGGCGTATGACCCATCCCATCGACGGGCCGACGCAGCTGTCGCCGGCCCGAACTCGTCTTGCCCTGCTCGCGCTTGCGCTCGGCGGGTTCGGCATCGGATCCACCGAATTCGTCGCGATGGGACTCCTGCCCAACCTGGCGCACGATCTTCTGCCTGCGCTGTACGCGACGTCGCACTCTGACGCTAACGCGCAGGCAGGGTTGCTGATCTCGGCATACGCACTCGGAGTCGTCGTCGGTGCGCCGACGATCGCAGCGTTGGCAGCACGATGGCCGCGCAAACGGCTGCTCCTCGGGCTGCTCATCACGTTCACGCTCGGCACCGTCGCATCCGCTCTCGCGCCGAGCTTCGGGCTTGTGCTCCTCGCACGTTTCATCTGCGGCCTGCCGCACGGGGCATACTTCGGTATCGCATCCTTGGTCGCCGCATCTCTGATGGGCCCAGGCAAGCGCGGCAGGGGAGTCGCGTTCGTGCTCTCCGGGCTGACCATCGCGAACGTGATCGGAGTACCGAGCATCACCTGGCTCGGACAGCACGCCGGATGGCGGGCGGCATACCTCGTGGTCGCCGCGATCTTCGCTCTCACGTTCGTGGCAGTGCTTGCTGCCGTTCCACTGCAGCCTGGCAACCCGAAGGCGACATTCCGGCGCGAACTGCGCGCGTTCGGCCGGTTGCAGGTGTGGTTCGCGCTCGCAGTCGGCGCCATCGGATTCGGTGGGTTCTTCGCCCTGTACACCTATATCGCGCCCATCGTCACCGACGTTGCAGGGCTTTCTGAGCTCGCGGTTCCGATCACGCTCGTCGTGGTCGGCCTGGGCATGACGGTCGGCAACGTGCTTGGTGGCTGGATGGCGGATCGCAGCGTTCAGCGCAGCATGCTGCTGTTCTTCTGTGTGCTGATCGTGGCTCTGATCTGGCTTGGATTCACCGCCGAGCTTCCTGTCGCACTGTTCGTTGGCGTATTCCTGGTCGGCGGCGCATCCGCTGCGATCTCGCCCGCGATTCAGACCAGGCTGATGGACGTCGCACGCGACAGCCAATCGATCGCCGCGGCTCTGAACCACTCGGCGCTGAACATCGGAAACTCGCTTGGCGCGTACCTCGGCGGGGTCGTGATCGCTGCCGGACTTGGTTACCGCGCCCCCATCTGGGTCGGACTCGGCGTCAGCCTGCTCGGCCTGGCGCTCGCGGTCGCCACCTTCGGTCTCGACCGTTCACGCCGCCGTCGCGGGATCATCATTGCGCCGCAAACCGGTGGAGTTCCGACCGTGCCAGTGCCAGCGGTGTAGCACGCAGTCGCGTCAGTCGCCCTGCAGAAGGATGCCGTCGATGATCGCGCGCTTGCGCAGTGCCACCTTCGTGCCGACGTCATACCCGGCGACGCGATACTTCTCCCGGATGCGCTTGAGGTAGCTCTTCGCAGTCTCATCCGAGATGCCGAGCTTGAACGCGACGGACTTCACCGGCTCCCCAGCGCCATACAACGCCATGACCCGGCGCTCCTGCGCGCTGAGCTTCGGTGCGCCGCCGACATCGCCCTGGCTGAGCGCCAGATCCAACTCGGCAGAGATGTATGAGTCGCCCACGTTCGCCGCGCGAATAGCCTCGGCGATCATTTCGGCGCCCTCGCTCTTGACTAGGTAACCGAGCGCGCCTGCAGCGAGAGCTTCTCGAACCACGTTCGGTTCAGAATAGGTGCTCATGAGCACGGACTTCACGCCCGTCGTTTTCAGCGTCGACAGCTTGACGGAGACGGGAATATTGTCTTTGAGGTCGAGGTCGAGCAACACGACATCGACGGGGAATTCTGGATGTGTCAGCAACTCCGGCCAGGTGGCGACGGCAGCGACCATCGTGATGTCGTTCGCTGCGTTGCGAATCCACTCGGTCAGCGCGCCGAGCAGCATTTTGTGATCGTCGACGATCGCAATCCTTATTGGCTGTTCGCTCACTGTTGGCCTTCCGTTATTCACGTTGAACCGGTGGAGCGCTCAACTTCGCAGTCGATGGCGACAAGCAAAACGTCTTCCTGACTGGATGCTGTGTGCGCCCCTACCTTACGGATAGCTTGCCATACTGCAGGGTCTACCTGCTTTCGCGGCACTCCGGTCGCTTCGATCCGAATCGAAATTCGGCGGTCGGTGTCGCCGTCATTCCTCGGTTGCCGCAGATCGATTCTGAGCTTCTGGGTGGCGCGAGACAGATCGGCAGCGAACAGCCAGATCGCCGAAAGCAGCGCGTCACGTTGGTCGGTCGACAGGTGCGCGGCCAGCCCCTGAGGGTCTGTGACGGTGACCACGGGGCCGAGCACCGCCGATTCGGAAACGGCGTGGTACAGCCAGGTGCGCCCCCGTCCTGCAATGAGATGAAGCCTGAGTTCTGTTGCGATGCTCGCTGCTTGCGATGCGGTCTTCGGACTGAGCGGCAGCGGCGCTTGACCGTTTGCAACGGCATCCAACAGCCGCTCTGCATCCAGATCGAGCCGCGCAAGCTCCTTCGACGCCAGCATGCCAACCGAGATTCCAGCCGCCGAAACCGTCGCCTGCACTTGAGCGCGATCGGACTCGATCTGCACGAGTGAACGAAACGAGCGCACAACCTGAACGCCGATCATGGGCGGGACGCCCGCCAGCAGAACGACAACGATCCTGGGCCCAAGCGCAAGATCGTCCCCGTGCAGTGAGGTGAGGAACGTCAGAATCAGGGTCGCTGAGAGCACGGCGGTGGCAATGACGATGTCGCGGACGGGGCGCGTGTTCACGCAAGCGAGCAGGATGCCGCCTGCCGCCGTCGCGGCGGATGGGTGCGGGCTCTCGATCGTGCCGGTCCAACTGCCGACGATGTCGAGCGCGACGACCACCGCCAACGCCGCCAGTACCACCCAGAACCCTTGTGGACTTTCCGCGAACGCGAATCGGCGCGGCAATACGAAGATCGCGGTGCATGCGAGCAACACCCAGGCGATGATGCACAAGCCGACGTGTGGATACCGCTGGATTCCTGTGATGAAGGCGACGAGGCTGATCAGGATAACCGCCGTGGCTGAGAGGGTGAGTCCGTAGCCGAGGCGTTGCAGTGCCAGTGCTGACTGCTCGTCGCGCAGGTCGGAGGCGAAGGTCATTTCGGCACCTCAAGCACGACGGTCGTTCCAGAACCGGGGGAGGAGAACAATCGCGCGTTCCCGCCGACGTCGCGCAGACGAGCAACGATCGACTCCGCGAATCCGAGCCGGTTGGGTTCGACGGTTCCGAGGTCGAAACCGACACCGGCATCCGTCACCATGGCGCGCACGGTTTCTTCATCATCCGTGATCGTTACGTGAGCTTCGTCGACTCCGGAATGCCTTCGCACGTTCTCGAGGCACTCCGCCAAGGCGAGCAGGAATGCGTCGAGCGTGTCGCTTGGCAGAAACACGTGTCCGGTTCCATGCCAGTTGACTTCAAGACCCATGCGCCTGAATCGTTGTTTCACGGATTCGAGTGTGTTGCCCAACGTCGATTCCGTGACCGGCTTCAAGTTGTACTCGCCGGAAGATGATGGATCCGGAGTGAACCCCATCCGCAGCTGCCGCAGCAGTGCAGCATCCTCGGCCGCTTGTTCGCGCAGGGCCTGTTCGTTGACGCCGACGCCTGAGTGTGCTAGCAGCGTGAGCGTCGCAAGCACCGTGTCGTGCAGTAAGCGCGCATCCTGCCGCCTGCGTGCC
>Ga0164242_10004080_pt1 | contig 16454 bp, 13 predicted proteins | sample OricomgcompostMG_FD_108783 | JGI IMG/M metagenome (GOLD analysis project Ga0164242, IMG submission 108783) | Miracle-Growth compost microbial communities from Emeryville, California, USA - Original compost - Miracle growth compost (MG) ...
CAGCCAGACAGCACGCCGGCGGACGTTTGAACCCCTCCTCGACCCAATCGTCGTCGGATATCGGGTAAAAAGAGCTAGGGGGGGTGGCCCAGACGTTGCTCTCGTCCATCTCAGGCGGACGAGAAAAAAAAAGAATTGTGGTTCTGGCGACCAAGGGTGGGGTGTGCATGATCGTCATATTTCAAGCGGCGACTACCCCTCAGCGAGCTTCGACTTGCTGTTCTCTCTCACTTTTTCCTCGTCCTCACTTCGCTCTCACGACCCTGTTTGAACCATAATTACCTTGACTTTAAGCTTGCTACCTCCTCTCCTTGCTACTCCAAGATGCCGTATCCCGAGAAGTTCACCGGTTTCCAGGTCAATGGACCGGATACTTGGTTGGAGTTCCACAAGAACGAATTCCAGCCTAAGCCCTTCGGCGACTACGACATCGATATCAAGATCGAGTGCTGCGGAGTGTGCGGAAGCGATGTTCACACGATCAACGGCGGATGGGGCGAGCAGAAGTTCCCCCTCGCCGTTGGCCACGGTATGTTATGCCCGGAGAGCTGGAGGACCCCGGCGCGAGTCATGTAGCTTTGTGTCTGACGATTGTTGGGGGAACAGAGATTGTTGGCAAGGCCATCCGTGTTGGACCCAAGGTTACGCAGGTCAAGGAGGGCCAACGCGTTGGTGTCGGTGCCCAGTCCTACGCCTGCCTGGACTGCCGACAGTGCAAGAACGACAACGAGACCTACTGCAAGAAGCAGCTCGATACGTACGGCGCGGTGTGGCCCGACACAGGCATTGTGTCCCAGGGCGGCTACTCATCCCATGTTAGGACACACGAGCACTGGTAAGGACTAACTTCCGAGCTCCAAGCAGTGTCCTGGGGCAGAGGCCTGCTTTTCCCTTGGGCAACGCCCCCTTGTAGTCGGTCAGTAGTCACTAACCTCGCCACGTACAGGGTCTTCCCCATTCCCGACGCCCTCCCCAGCACCAGCGCAGCCCCCATGCTCTGCGCAGGCCTGACCGCCTACTCGCCGCTCGTCCGTAACGGTGCCGGCCCGGGCAAGAAGGTCGGTATCGTCGGCCTCGGCGGCATCGGGCACTTCGGCGTGCTCTTCGCGAAGGCGCTGGGCGCCGAGGTGTGGGCCATCAGCCGCACGCACGCCAAGGAGGAGGACGCCATGAAGATGGGCGCTGACGGGTTCATCGCCACGGCCGATAAGGACTGGAACCTGCCCCACGCCATGACGTTCGACCTCATCGTCAGCACGGCGAACAGCCTGGAGGGCTTCGATCTCGACGCCTATCTCAGCCTGCTCGACGTGCACGGCAAGTGGGTCGGCGTGGGCCTGCCGGAGGGTGAGGGTATCAATGTTAAGAGCCAGACGTTCCTGAGCAACGGGTGCTTCTTTGGCAGCTCGCATCTCGGGAGCAGGAAGGAGACGCTGGCCATGTTGCAGCTGGCGGCGGATAAGGGAATCAAGACTTGGGTCGAGGAGGCGCCCCTGAGCAAGGAGAACCTCGCCAAGATCATGACGAGGCTACACGGCAACGATGTGCGGTACCGCTTCTGCATGACGAACTACGAGGAGCAGTTCGGCGCGTGAGAGAGAGGGGGGTGAGTTTGATGATGATCTTGGACAGATTCTCTCTCTGTTTTGCTGTGAAGCGGGTACATACATAGCAAATGTAATCAAATGGCCTTGGACCAAAACTGTTGTGTTACCGCGGGACCCTGATTCTGCGGTCGGGGTGGCGGGCTGTGCAGCAGTCGGGATGTCTTTGTGCTACCTCGTAGTTTGCCCTTGCAGTGACAGGTAGCATCCCGCTTTCCGTTAGGAGTACAGGAGAAACACAAACCTGACTCTCTCCCGTTCGTTTGTCGCGTTTTCTAAACAGTTTTACCTGTGATGTAAACATGTCGTTCACTGAGGCGCTGTCTGCTGATGGGAGACGTACTCGAAACGAAAAAAGATCGGTAAAATAATACTAGTTCACTTGGTCCATGAGGCAGGCTCTTGCGGAGAGATGCCTGGAGACGTCTGTTTTGAGGCTCTCCACCCAGGGTTCAGCTCGCTAGCTTCCCTAGGATCTGCATGACTTCCCTTGTCGTAGAAACGGCGCGCGACCTACCAGAGCACGAGTGTTTATCAATCAGAACTTTGGTTCCCATTTCTTTTTTTTTTTATCGCGCGGTTCCGCAACAGGCTTGCCAGCATGCAGGATTTTCCTAGCTCCGGCGCCACAACCTGCAAGGTCTCGGGTGGATAGGGGTACGCATACAGAGCCGTAGAGCCTCAACAGTCGAAGGTCAGAGACCAAGTCGAAGGTCAGCACCTCTTAGACGTAACCAAGGACATTCAAACAGGCACGCATAATCCGGACTATTGCATACACTAGATCGTCTGAGCGGGTGCCAAGGCTCCTTTGAGTCTGGGCGTCGTCATCAGTAACATTCATAACAAGCCACATAGCACGGATGTTCGGCCTGGTAACCCCCCATGGGGATACTCCCACATACGACGGGACAAGGATGCGGCTGAGCACGGTGGCTCCTTTGCGATCGGCAAGGGTGCCCCTTGGGATGTTATGCGCAGTTGGCTGGCTAGTTCTCAGCCGAGCAAGAGAGCGGCCGCTGTAGCTTTGAATCCCAGTTGAAGCTGAATTAATTACCCCTATGTACGGGGATGCCCCGTAGTGTAGTCGTAAGCAGAGTGAGGACGCTATTCGGGGTATCGCACAGTAATCACCTTGGGTCGTCGGAGCCGCGAAAGGATAGCGTTTTGTCGATTGATAGCGAATTTCGACCCCCAATAAGAAGATTCGGTACTCCGTAGAACAAACCGCCCACTACCCTCAATGCGGCATGGGCCCCACGAGGAGTGCCGATCGTTAGCTGCCAAGATCGCGCTGAGACTGACTGTGCCGCCAATGGGATTGAAAAGGGGGGGTCCCGTCTGCAACCGCTGGCTGGGTGGGGGGAACACCACACAGTATCCTCAACTCTAGCATCCAGTTCATCGTATACCGATACCTGCGTATTTCAAAGCCCAACGTCTCGACCTATTTTCGAGGGCTCGGGCGGCCCCAGCTCTCATGCAATTCCGCGTAGTCGTAGCCTCAGCGGGGTGCAATCGCTTGCCTCGCCAATTAATTCCGGGTTATGTGGTGCAGTACGCGTACGTATGTCCGATCCGACTCAGTGCTTCGAGTGCGGACGCAAGAGTTAATTTAATTTAGGTAGTTTTCTCGCCCCGAGGGGGGCAGGCTCGCTTACGGGTAGCAGGTGTCGCCTCACCGCTGTGGTCACGGCTGCAGCGAGCCGCAAGGTCGACGGGGGGAGAGAAGGGAGAGGGAGAGAGAGAGAGAGACAGAGACAGGGACTTCGGGATTCCACCAGGCTGAGCAAGGCCAATGTCCTGCACCCCATCGAACACGTGCCGACCCGGCACCGATACTGCCGTACCTATGCGTACGCCGCCAATCTGCTTTCAACACCGCCCTCGTATCAGAGGGTCACCCGTAAAAGCATCCCAGCACCTGCCCCTTTGCAAGTTGGCAAGTCAAAGTCCAGTATGCGTACGGATACGGCCTGCGTCGGTGATTCGACACCCAGATCGAGACTGTGTTCTCCTCTGCATAAGATGATAGGCCATCAGTGAAATGCCCATCGCTAACGCAGGGGCGAAGGGGGTGGGTAGTTCACTAATTTTGTTCAGGCTCGTAGTTTTTAGTGTCTTGGCATGAGGGGGCGTGGCTTTTTGTGCAATCGGTGGATGCGAATCGAGTCCCGAACTCCCAAACTCTCCTCCCTCCCCCCCCTCTCCACAAGCCCACTTGGAAAAAAAAGGTGGCCAAGAAGGTTTGGAAGAGTTTCCTGAAACGGCCCAGCAGCTGAAGGAAGAACAGCGCTCCATTCATTCTTCAGGGCGGAGAGCGTGGGTACGGCGCAGCAACGCAAACCCCCCCATCGGCCCTCTCCCCTTTAGCGGAATGATGACTCGACATCACCATCCTTGCAGCTCCCCTCCGGCCTGGTTGAACAGGGTTCTTGGCGCCTTGGCATCGCTTCCGCTTCTGGTTCACTGCGCGGCTTGCGCTTCAGCACTCTCCTTTTTCCCTCCTTAACCCTCCTTTCCCTTCTACGGCCCCCCTGCCTCTCCCCGGGATGCGCCAGTCCATTAAATTGCGGTCCCGCACCAGAACTTTGAGCCTCTTGGCGCACGCCTCCAGCGTCCGGTCACACGCATTAGAAAAAGGTTTTTGTTGCCACGCAACCTGGGATTTCAATTGCCCAGGAACGTCACTCTTGAACTTTTCCGGACCTTTCTCTGTCGGACAACAGTCCCTCAGACCCTCATTTTCTCGTCTTCCTCCTCAATTCTCTCTCTGATAGCGATTCCTCCTCCCCGCCACCAAACGACGTCGAACCCCGGCCGACTGACCGACCGACCGCCGAAACAAGACACTCTTAGCGGGACGCCGATGCGACCCACTCCCAGTGCCGTCTTTTCCGTTGACGTCGTTTGCGTAACGGGACTACGAACCTCCTACCCCCGTCCCGTCCAGGTCCCGTCGACCTAGTTACACCCGTCACTCCCTCTCCTCCCCACCACCACCACCACCCCCCGGCCTAGATGCTTCGCCTGCGATAGATCTTTGCTTGCGCGGGCCTCCCTTTCCTTTTCCCTTCTTTCTCTCTTTTAGACCCTTTTCACTCGTTTTGGTGGACGCCGCCGAGATGTCGTCGAATCAGCGGAGTTCAAGTGGGAGGAATGTCAAATGGGTCGAGGTAAGTCAACTTCCGGGCGCCACCTACGATTTCCCCGATCCCCCTAGTGGACTGTGCCGCACGAACTGCATGCCAACCACACGAACCCCCATACAATAGGGCCTACGAGGCATTACCTCGATCCTCGTTATCATGACGCACTTGGCGAGGGCATGGGACTTCCCTCTCTTCTGGCCCAGCGACAACCCCAACGCGTCGCCGCGCTTCCTGCAGCTGCCCATCATTCGCATCCCCTTCCAGGGCCGAATCGGCGTGCCCATCTTCGCCTTCCTGACGGGCTTCGTGTGCGCCTACAAGCCGCTCCGTCTCGCCTACCAGCAGGGTAACATACCTGCCTCACTCCTTAGCGTCGCCCGCTCCGCCTTCCGTCGGCCCCCGCGCCTGGTCCTGCCCGCCATCGTCGCAACACTCATTAGCTTCATGCTGTCGCTCCTCGGCGCCTATAAGACAAGCGCCCACTGCGACAGCTTCTGGGTCCGCTTCGACACCCCGGACCCGAATGTGCACGGCTTCAGACGCCACATAGCGAGACTGTTCAGGTCACTGTTGACCACCTGGACCAACACCGAGAATGTTTACGATCGCCACCAGTGGGCTATGAGGCCCTTGTTGATCGGTGCTTTCCAGGTCTATCTGACCTTGGCCGCCACCATTGGCATGCGGTTCAAGTACCGCATCATGGTCCACGTCCTTCTTCTCTCGTACTGGCTGGTGAATACTGCCGCGCTCACAGGTGTGTACATTTTTCTCGAACCCCTCCCATCAGACGTAAAACAGGTATATAAAAAAAAGACTACAGTGCTGATCTATCTGCCCTTCTCAGAAACATTCGGCGCCAACCTCTCCCTTGGAACACTCCTTGCCGAGCTATCGCTCCACCGCCCCACGCAGAGCTTCCTCGCCGGCAGGGCGAGACTCTTCTCCTATGTCATCGCCCCGGCTCTTATCATCATCGGCCTGTACCTAGGCAGCTACCCCCACGAGCACGAGGACTGGTCGCCCTGGTCGAGACAGATGCACCGCTGGTTCGTTGACCCCGCCGGCGACGGCTCGCGCGGCACCATCGTCGTGCCGCACGGCAGCTACCCCCAGCGCCGCATGACCTCGGCTGCCGTGCAGCTGTGCGCCATCGCCATCTTCCTGTCCGCCCCGCTCCGGGAGGCCCTGTCGCACAGGTGGCTCATGTGGTTCGGCCAGCACTCGTTCGCCGTCTACCTCGTCCACGGGACCATCCTGCGCACGGTCGGCATGTGGATTGTCTACGGAATGTCCCAGGCGAAATATGTACCGGCCAACGCCCGCGGCGAGAACGACCCCAAGGACCCCGAGTTCCTCCATCCGCTATCGAGGGGCCACAAGCAGGTGGCCGTGGTGGTATTCACCGGCCTGACCTACCTTGCAGCTTGGGCCTGGATGAAGTGGGTCGATACTTCATGCGCCAAGGTCACCATGTGGTTAGAGAAGCGCGTCTTTGACGACGACGACGGCAGCGGGAGGGAAGGCCAGGCTGAGAAAGGCCTCGGACGACCGCTCCTTAACGGCTCTGCCGACGATCGGACACGGGCCCCGTCATAATGACTGCCGCAATAATGAGCCAAGACCGAATTGAAACGCCGCCCGCAAGGGCAATACCCAACGACAACCCCTAAACCCGCATTTTCCGGGACCATTTCTAATGCCGGATGACGTTCCTCGATTCTTTCACTTTTTTTTTTGCGATGGATCGCCCATTGTGGCCGGCCGATGGTGCATCGATTCCATCCGCCATGATTTGTGTCCTTAATACCTGTCTCATACTATTTCTCCCCCCGTCATCTCTTCGGATGAAACACGCTGGGTTCTTGGTTACCGGGTCCCCCCACAACCGCGGCGCGAAAATAGGGGGGACGCGCGTTCCCGGGGGCTGATCTTGAACCCGTTCGGGGCGCTTGTCTTGCATTTGCCGGCTTCCCTTGGACACCTTTGCCGGCCGCAAAGTAAAGGGCATCGGAAATCGGCAACTCTTCCTTTTTTATTCATTTATATCAAAAATCCCAACCCTGTGTTTCTATTATTGTTATGACAACCTTCGGGGGGTGCATTGGGCAAACATTTTCGGGAGGAGAGCACTGGGCAATGTGCTGTTCTGTATATACAATGTTTTGATCTGAGCATGGGATGGTAGAATCAGGTCCGAGTCGCGCGGGGCGGCTTGGAATCTATCCTTGTGGCGACGAACGCCATCGGGAACCCCGCTTTCTTCTTTCTGTTTATATCTGGTTTCATGAATCAGTTCAACCTTCTCTCTCTCGGGTGCCAAGTGCGTGAATGTGATGTACGTAGGCGTCTGCTGTTCTTTACGGGCCGCGGCTGCAAATTACGCGCGGCCGAATACGAACACGGCTCTCGCAGCATGGCCCCTCGACAAGACGGGGCCGGAACGCGATCACAAATAATATCGATATTCGGAAGGACGGAAGATATCACCAACACCCGCTAACCTAACGGGACAGTTCCGTCGGGACCAAACAAATAAAGACGGGCCTCTCAATACCTGCACCCACCGTTTGATCACGGCCTATGCCGAGTACCCGAACCCGTATATGCTGTTGAGAGACGCAGATCTGCGGCTGATATACCCCAAACCCAGGACGTGGCCAACTCTAGGGGGGTGAGAGAATATGCTCCGCCGCAAAAACTCGACCTCAAAGCCGGGTGCTTGTAGATCTTTCCTCCGGTTAGGGGTTAGGTTGAGACATTCTCACAAACTCTATTACCCGAGACGCATTCCAACCAACATTTTGACGCAGAGACATTCCTTGAAATAAGTATGCACGTGGAAATTGTCCAAAATAGCTTCCTAAAATAGGTAAAAATAAAACGCCACCTATCCATCCGCTCCCTTCTCCAAATCCGTCCCGTCCAGATGCGCGTCGTCATCCTTCTCCCCGTCCCCACTGCCGCCCTTCGCATGATACCTGATCTCGACGCACACGCTCCGCGTGATCTGGCCCCGATCGGCCTCGGACAGTATGATGCCCTCGTCGCTCCGGCAGCTCGGCCGCCTCTCAATGTCTGGCGCTCCGCTGCTAGACGCGGACGTGCGGTCGTCGGCTATCGCGCCGGACACGTATGACCGCTTCGTCGACAGCCGGATGTCGTGGAATAGCGTGCGCAGAACGGGGATCGAGGCGGCCATAATGGTTACGGCTGATTCGGCTGTGCCCCAGATTACGAGGCCTGTGAGACTGTCTGCGAGGAGAGAGAGATGTTAGTATGCGCCTGCTGAACCAGGTCGGAAGATGCGGCATACATGTGAAGTCACCCGTCGCAAGAGCGGGGATCTCAAGTGTCTTTACGATGGATGTCCCACCAGCACTGGAGGGAGGAGTTAGCTTGGCTTGTCGTCTACAGTTGGGGGAGGGTGGCATAGCTGTCTCGTACAATATGCCCATGCTCATGGCTACGGCGACACCGAACTTCTCCTTGCCCTTCATCTGAAGGTTCCAGATGATCGTCCACGGGAACAATGCCAGAACAAAGTCCGCGGCTGCTGAGTAACCTGCCCTTGAACATCAGTCCTGAAACATTCCCCAAGCTAACTAACACCTCCACGAATACGGGACCCCATCTCATAGAATGAGGGAGAAGACATACCGGCAGCAAACATCCCGAATGTCGGATACACGTTCGGCGCCCAACATGAGCCCTCGAGCTGGTAGTTCCACGTCTTGGCGACGGGGCTACACCGCACCCACACAAACAGGGCGTTTAGCCCCATGGCGATGTTAGTCGTGACGATCAGGAACCACAGCAGAGCGCGCGAGCCTGCGCGGCCGTCGCCGCGCATCACACGCAGCAGCGTCAGCGCGAAGGACGTCTTGCTCCACACAGCGGCGAGGATTGACAGTGAGCCGGTCACGTTCCCGACTATCCCGAGCATGGCTAGGTTCGCCGGCGGCACGGCGTAGATATGCCGGCCTAGGCCGTGTGGGACGCTCCATGTTGTTGTTGCGACGGTGCCGAGGAGGGCAACCTTTTTTTTTACGGTTAGCGATCGTGGTTGAGCAGGAGGGAGTTGGTTACAGGGGCTTCTACCCATGAGAGGATGAGGATGTTATCATCCCACCAGAGACCTCGATGGGCTCGCCATTTGCAGTATAAGCGTGCGACGAGGAAGGCGGATGATAGCCCGAGCAGAACCCAGGTCGATATCAGGATCCGTGAGCCATGGTCGTCGGCGCCGCCTGCTGTGGACATTGGCGAGTCGGCCATCACAGGAAGGGTGGTGACTAGGCAGGACCGGAATGGACTTTTCGTGTCACGAAGGTATGATGGGTTCTGCGCGATCCGGCGCCAGTATTCGCCGCCAACCTTGAAGCCAAGACGAAAGGCAATTAATTAGCTTGAGATATCCTAAACGTAGTATCTATTAAAAGACGGTATCGCCCCGGGCGACGATCTCCATCCCTATAAGTATTCCTGGTTCCCAACCCCCAACCAACTGGCTCTCCCTCTCAATCACGCACATGGATTTTCTCAAGGGTGGTGGTGATCGGACCTTAAAATCTGGGGAAAGCCTCCGCCTGGGCCTTCAACATTTGCGCTTGAGCCTCCAACCCTACCGTTGCGCCCATCGCCGAGCCGTGTGCCAGGGCCTGCTCCCAAACCAGCTGTCAACTGCAGATTTTTGTTAAAAACCCGGGGATAACGTACGAGGGGTTGGGGTTTAAAACGCCCATTTTTTAAGCTTAAGCAGGACCTTGACAATGGTGGCGCCAATGGGTGGTATCGAGGAGGCATCTCGTGAGGGGTCGAGCTCCTTGATGGAGGTGGTGAGGCGAGTAAATATCTCTGCACAAACCCCAACCCACGGACGGCCCTGCAGGATGAGCCAAACTTGGGCCACACCTCCTAATGCCAGCCATTGGTGGCCACAATCACTGTCAGGTGCGATATTTTGTCTCTTGTTGGAAGGATTCGCTCGGGCATTTACTCGAAGCGGCGTTGCTGGACTGTGGCTTGCAGGTTTTTATCGATTAATGAACGATATTGTAGCAGCCACTTTGCGTTGGGCGGCTGGGGATCATAGTTTCTGCTGGCTGGTTCGGATTTCGGGCCCGCATTGATCTTCGCTCGGGGTCTGGGTAGGGGAACGTGTTGCACACCTTGATGGGTTACACGGCAGCGGGCATGTCGGCCGGACGGGCCACAACTGAGGGTCGGGTCAAGCTCCCGGCCGCGAAGGGGCTCAAGGCGGGGTTGACTTATTCACATGTTTTGCATGTTGGCGGGGGGAGAGCCATTTACACTGCTGCTGTGCTCTGGTTCTGACTGGCGCCCCTGAGTGGAGTCTCCGGCGTTGTCCTCAGATTCTCTCGAGATTGAAAGGATGGGTATGTTCACTGGCAGCCAGGACAGACAACGGAGTACATATAGGATAGGACTTGCGTTTGTTTTGCAACGAGTAGCGGTATTAATGAAATAAGATTATGGAGCTGAAGTAGCTTGTGTGTATATATATGTTACTAAACCCGTTCCTTCAACAGCACGACCAACCCCCCGGAACGGTTAAGAATTCACTAGAATGCAACTGCCCACGTATGCTCATTCCGCCTTCCACCAGATTCCCCCGGCTGCTGGACACCCTCTAGTAGTAGATTGGGTTCTCGGGATCGGTCAGATCGAAGATGACCGAGGAGTGAGGGCGGGCACCACCGCGATCCCGGGTGAAGATGGACTCGAAGTCAATGGTGCGGTTGAACGACAGAGCACCGTTGGGCAGAATGTCAATCCAGTGAGCTTTGTAGTCGGCGGGAGTATTGACAATCGAGATCTGGGCAAAATTGTTAGCGGATTTATTCTCTTGTGATGTGGCGATGGCCATGTCTAGAGATGGTGGCAGAGGGCGAGGGATAAAACTTACATCACCGGCCTGAACGAAGTAGCCCGTCACAAGAAGGTTCTTCTTATCCGGGGAGATCTTGACGTAGTGGGGGCCAATGATGGGCTGGGTCTCATTGGGATCATCAAGACGCTTCACGTTGTTGAGGTCCGAGATGTCGAGAGCGGCGACGTGGTTGCCCAGCGTGATGGTGAAGTAGGCGAGCTTTCCGTCGTCCGAGATGTCGGAGTAGATGGCCAGCGAGTTCTTGGCCTTGTCGCCGAGGTCAATTAGAAGCTCGGCAACGCCCTGGGTACCGTCGGGGTTCTTGCGGAAGGGGTAGATGATCCAGACCTGACCGGGGCCAACGGCGCTGTATGATGGGTTAGTATTTGCAATCTCTCATCTTGAGACGGGGAACATACGTAGCGAGCGCGGCGCTCTCGGGGTTTCCGGGAATGAACTTGACGTCCTGGATACCTTGACCCTGTTGTTGATAGGTTAGCCTCACACGCACATGGTATTAGAGAGGGCTCTTTTTCTTACGCTGGGGATAGTGATGGTAGAGATAATTGTCCGCTTGCTGAGGTCCCATAGACGAAGAGTGTCGGCCTTCTTGATACCGAGAGTTGGCTTCAGGATTGTGATGGGAACGACGAAGTCAGAGGTGAGGATGATGTTCTTCTCGTAGTCGATGGACAAGCCGTGCGGTGAGAACTGCTCCGAGAGAATGTTCAACACGCTGGGAACATCCTCAGGCCACTCATGAAGGATGTTTCCTTCAGCATCGGTCTCGACAAGTCGTCCTGGAGAGGTGCCGACAGCACTGCCCATGTATGTGATGAAGAAGCCACTGTTCCCGGTTAGTGAACACGCTGCAGAGTCCAGGCCAATACCAGACGTACCCTTCCGGCTTAGCACGGATCTCGTCAACAATCGAGCTCAGCAGGGCCCGGTTGCTGTGCGAGAACTTTGGACGATAGGGGTCAGTCGTATCGAAGTAGAAGGCTGTGTCCTGCGTCTTCAGGAGGGAGAGCAGCCCTCCGCCCACGAGAAGCTTGCCGTCATGGGACGGGCCAAGATGGTGAGGGGAGTTTCCACTTGTGGGGACGTCCGTCAAGTAGATGATGGTTCCAAATGTGTCCTACACAGTTGTTAGACCCGGCCGAGGGTAAGTATCAGCCATGTCACTTACATCATCCAAGCTGACTGTGGCCAAGAAATCCTTGTGGAGATTGTCACCCGAGCCGGTCCAGATGTACCCAATTTTCTTGGGCTTGATGTTGGATGCCGTGAAGGGGGGGCTGTCAAGCGGCGGAGTGGGAAGCTGGAGGATGGGGAGGGGAGGCGCATTGGAAGCCAAGGGCTCGGTCACACCCGGAATAGATGGGATCAGAGGAGGCAGGCTGATTCCAAGGGGGCTTCTCTTGACGGCATCGGACGATGTTGCCGGCTTGGCTGCGACGAAGGCAACCAAGTGTCCCAAGAGGACGGCTGCAAGTGTGGTCGACCGCATGGTGCAGGGAATTAGGGGTATTAGTAAAGATACCAGAAAGGAGAACTAGAATCAAGATGTGCCGGTGGGATGCCGAGAAGAATTGAGAGGGATTGAGAAAGTTTCCGTCTTTATATATCTACAGCCCGTCTCAACATCAGTTATGGATGATCCGTCCCTTCAACTCCAGTGCAAGGCGGAATAGGATGGTGAGAATGGTATCATCAAGCCTCGAGAAGACAACATACGCACCGGCGACTATCATTATTTTCGACTTGGTTTCCATATCTTGTCTGAACAACAAATGCATGACAGGGTAGTAGTTTTCCTGCAGTTACTAGTCCTAATCATCCCATGGTCATTTTACACTGGGAGGCAACTGGTCGATATCCCTGTTCAGGCTGAGGGCAGTTCCGTTCGGTCGGCGATATACGAACGCCCTGATCCATGTTGTTCAGTTCGCAAGGAGGATGTAGGTGACCGCCCATTCCATATCAAGGCTAGTCTTGAGAAGGAGAACAAGTAGCGTGTCAGCTGGGAACCACGTTCGCAGGCCTGGACTTGGAAAACTGTTCCCGGAAGTGGTAAGAAGCAAGGAAAAGGAGGTCACCGAATGTCTAGGATAGGAGCTGATCTGCAAAGTATGATCCCCGAGGCCATGTTCGCGATCCCCTCATTAGATGAGAGATCATGCTGGGTTGACGCGCTAGTGATGAGAGGTGCGAGGGTGTGGGGTGACAAAAGCAAGATGCATCTAGGACAGGGGGTAGACATCGGCGGGTGGTGCGGTGAAGAGCCATGGCTTATGGACTTGTGGGCCAAGTTCCATGGACGAGAGGTAGCAGGTCCTTGACTAGGCTGTTGGCTAGGTTATCGCCAAGACTTAGAAAACAGTCATCACTACAGCCTTGACTAGGTCAGAATCGAATGGACGAGACCAGACGGCACGATGCCTTCATTTTAGAAGGGCCGAACATAAGATTTGAAATCCTGACTCCCGGTTCCTGCAGCTGAAGAATATCCCGGATGATTTCGTGTAAGCCACATCGAAAAGCCGGCGTCCCAAGTCCCGGGTCCCACCCAGGCATCGTGATACGGCACAGCCAGATCGATCCAGATCCTTCAGCATCAAGGATGTACTACGTAGTAGTCATGCAAACAGAAGCTTATTTAAGCCCCTACGACTGGGGCCGGAACTATTCGCCCTCATCGACCAGCCGTAGTGCGAGGGGCGTTTGTGCTCTCCATGTAAGCCCAGAAAATAAGGGTCCAATCAAAAGCCCAATGATATCCAGGCGTCCCATGGCAATTGGGGAATCGCGTGGGGGCCAGGTGGGCGCCAAGACTAAGGAACCGATCACGACATCAACCCCAGATCTTTCGACTTCGTCCGTGCTTGATAACCATAAACCGACTTAGGAGATGCTGCGGGAGATCTCAATAGCAGCTAAATCCCCGTTATCAACATCTCTGCTCCTTAACAAGGCCTAGAGGGGAATTCCGAAATGTAGATCGCCCGGCGCGTCGACGCTTCGGGGCGACGCGCTTTCAATAGTGCGCCGCCGGCAGAGTTTGAAAGGCTTGAAGCTTCGAATTCGCCATTGTGGCTGCATATTCGCTAACATATCCGTTAATGCTCCCGTGGAGAAACATATTACATATGCGGTGATCTTCTCATCTTACCCCCGCATATCGTGGGACTGCAAAAAAGGTGTCATTGGAGATGGATGTGAGGGAGCTCGGTTGCCAGCTATGCCGGCATTGTGTGTAGTTTAAAAGGCGTCCGCCCAGGTTGTTGGTAACAATATATCTAATAGGGTAGGAAACGTCATTCTCCCCCTTTTTACTACCTTGCCTCCCCGGGAAGGGTCATTTCCTTGCCTGCGATCCAGCAACGCCAATATGGTCCCTAAGCTACCAGTCTTGCTGGCGTCTCTCCTCGGAGGGTTGAGCCTTGCCTCTGCCGTACCACAGGGTGCGCAGCTTGATAAACGATCCGGATTTGACGACGGCCAGCCAATTGATGACCAGGGCAAGGGTGGCCCACTTCTCGGTATGTGCTTCCACTCTGGGGGCGCAAACAACTTACACCTAGGAACTGCTGTCCGCTAACCGCGTAATGATTCCTGCAGGCGGAACGAACAGGGCGCTCGATTTACAGAACCCTGACAACCTCGGCCAGCAGGCCACAGATAACGGCGTGGTGCCGAACTTGAAGTGGAGCTTCTCCGATTCCAAGACCCGGCTTCTCAAGGGCGGCTGGGTCCGAGAGCAGGTCATCACGGATCTCCCCTCCAGTCATGATATCGCCGGTGCTCAACAGCATCTGAAAAAGGGCGCGGCTCGCGAACTTCACTGGCATCGCGTTGTATGTACACCGGCGTACAACTACCCAGATTGTGTGTTGACCCTGTTTTAGGCTGAGTGGGGAATCGTCTACGCTGGTAGAGTGCTCATAAGTGCCGTGGATGAATTTGGCCGGTACCAAGTTGAGGAGCTTGGCTTTGGTGACGTCTGGTACTTCCCTAAGGGCGCCGCGCATACAATCCAGGGACTGGAAGACGAGAACGAGTATCTTCTGGTCTTTGACGAGGCCGACTTTGACAAGACTGGGTGAGTTTCTACCTGTTCAACTCATTGGGTCTCATTGGGTCCCACCACTTGAGGATTGTGCTTACGGTACTAGCACGACCTTCATGGTCGACGACTGGATTGCCCACACCCCGAAGCACATCCTCGCCAAGAACTTTGGCGTGAACGCCTCCGTCTTCGACGACGTCCCTAACCCAACACCGTACATCTTTAACGGCACGGTTAGCACGAGCAACGTAACCGATGGCCCGGCAGGCACACTTTCGGGTGACAACTCCTTCGTCTACCGGACCCTCCAGCATCCCCCAGAGAAGGTCCCTGGTGGCGGCGGTACGTTCCGCAAGATTGACTCCACCAACTTCCCCGTTAGCAAGACCCTCGCCGCGACTTATGTCACGCTCGAGCCGGGCGGACTGAGGGAACTCCACTGGCACCCCAACGTAAGTCTTACCGCGCAATCCACAGTGACAATCGGATACTGATGGACCGACAGGCGGAGGAATGGCTTTATTTCCACCAAGGTACGGCTAGGGCCACTGTGTTCATCGGAAATAGTGCGGCGCGCACCTTCGATTTCCGCGCCGGCGACACAGCTGCGTTCCCGGATAACTCTGGGTGAGTCTATAGCACCATGCGTAGAAAAGTGTTTTGCTTCATCGCTAACCTCATCTTGTAGCCACTACATCGAGAACACTTCGGACACGGAGGATCTCATCTGGATCGAGGTTTACAAGTCTGACCGGGTGGCTGATATTTCGCTGACTCAGTGGTTGGCGTTGACCCCTGCCGACCTTGTTGCGCAGACCCTGAAGGTCCCGATCAGTGTCGTGGAGCAGATGAAGAAGGAGAAGCAGATCCTCCTTCCTTGATCCACCGCCTCTGAGTCTTCGGTGTATTTTGCTCCTAGTTCTACTTCGTCGTGAAATGGGTCACACCATTGTCCTCGCATAATTTTGTGCTACACTCGTCCATAATGTAATTAGTTAATTTATACTAAACTATTGCGAAAAGCTGTGGGAAAACTGTAAAATGGCTCCTCGTAACATAGTGCAGACTACCGTAACGGTGTCTTTACCTTCATTCAAACCGATACCGGACAGAAACAACATAAGAACATTTATGATATCTAGCAAGGGATTGTATGACAGTATCGTTGGAAGAGTAGGGGCACATACTCTAAAAACAATTGTCTAGGGTTATGAATCGTGTGAATTTGGGGTCTGGTACCACTTGAGAACTGGGGCTTGAATATCGCCTCTGGAACTATGTCGGCAAGCTTTGAGTTCACAAGACCCATTACTACTAGGGATATGAAATTTAAGATAGTAAACTATTGCCCCATCCCTTAAAGTTGATTGGCAACGAACTTACCGAAGCCAGTTGTGGCCCTATTACCGGCATATGAACTCCGCTCCTATGCGCAGCGCGCGTGATGTATGTGACTACCTAGACAACCTTCTGGAGACTAGGGAGGATTCAGATGTTCCTTATTTTGGGACAGGGGCAATCGGCCTCGACACAGCAGGGGCTTACCCAATAGTGGTGGGTTTCTCCTTGCTGCGATTGGTGTCGTGGGCTTCACTTAACTTCCCCGCCTCAGTTGTCACCCCAACAGTGCGTCGTCGGGTTGCAAAATTCCCCCGAACCCGACTCTATTGGTTACCACTTCTTCCTAACTGATCATGTTCCTATCACATGCAAGAGATGATACGAATCAACAAAAC
>Ga0164242_10004081_pt1 | contig 16451 bp, 11 predicted proteins | sample OricomgcompostMG_FD_108783 | JGI IMG/M metagenome (GOLD analysis project Ga0164242, IMG submission 108783) | Miracle-Growth compost microbial communities from Emeryville, California, USA - Original compost - Miracle growth compost (MG) ...
AAAAGGGTTGCCCTCGCTGTTTTGAACCTGCAGCATATTGCCTGCAAAAGCTTGCACCTGTTCCAAAGTGATGTCTATGATTTCATGGCCGCCGGAAGTGAGTTCCTGGGCTATTCTGATTCTCTCCGCCTGATTTTTAATGGACTCCAGGCAAATGACGGCGTAGGTCGCTCCGATGTGCATCATTACATTGGTATGATAGATGGCTTTGCCATTGCCGTCAGTAGCTACAAAATAAACCGGGCGGTAACCGTGCGCTCTGGCAAAGGTCTCCAGCAAAGGTTTATGCGTCCGGTCTGAAAGACAGGCGTATACGGTTTTATTGGGATGGTCAAAGATCATGGAACCCGTCCCTTCTAAAAAGAAATTCTCTGCTTCATATTCACTCCAGTCTTCCACGTCCAGGACCTGGTACTGTTCTTTTATCTGTTCCAGGATCTCGTCACGTTTTTCTTCCCTGCGGTTTTCGGCCAGCATCGGAAAAACAATTACCTGGCCGTAAGGCAGGGTGCAAAACCAGTTATTGGGAAAAACCGCATCCGGTTTTACGGGCTCTTTACTGTCCTGGATAACGATTACTTCAATGCCCCTAGCCCGCAGCGCAGCCACATAGCCGTCAAATTCCTGCAGGGCTTTTTGGTTGGCATACGCACCATCTGTAAAGTCAGGCGCTTTCTGGTAGGCATTGCTAAGGGCGGTCTCTGGGTTGAACCCAAAACTGGCCGGCCGGACCATTAACACGGTTGAGGCCAGCTGGGGATCATGGGAAGATAGTTGCTTATTATCTGAATTAGGTTGTGTCATATAATTATTCGTATGCATATACAAGGGTTGCCGGTCGCCTTGAATGTACAAGGTACAAAACCCTGGCCTTATTTTAAGGACGGACCGCAGGATTTAAGAAAACTTAATGGAGGTAACGCTTAAGGCAGTTTTTCTCTGAGCAGGGGCTGACTCATACAATGAGAACCGCCCCTGGCCCGGGAGAGCTCTGCCGAAGGCAGTAAAATCAGTGTATTTTCTATCTCATCAGGCAATATGAGACCTCTACCCAGCTCTTCGTTAAGGGCGGCGGCATTTTTAACGGAGAAGCCCATTTTTTTAAAAGTACCGATGGTGCGTTCATTGCGGTCGTATCCTACGACCACGCCGTCTTTTAAGGCCAGCAGATTACAGGCATCTGTCCACTGTTCCCTTTCATCATAAGGGAACGTATTATTGCCGCTGTAGATGATCTGTACTTTATCCGGATCGACCCCAAAATCGTGAATGCTGATGTCCCGCAGCAGGGATTCCAGCCCGCTTATATGCGGCTGGATGCTGACTTCATAATTTTTAAAGGGAACATAGCTTTCCTGGAGCGGCTTCTGGAAACGCAGGATCTCTATCTTAAAGCCGGTTTCCTTGTGGCGGTCAGAATGTAGTCTTTTAATATAACTGTACTGACGCCTTTTATCCAGTTGCATGATTTTCTCAGAAAAAGCACCAAATAAGACCCAGGTATCTTTTCTTACCTGGGTAAAAACCGTATCTATATGCATCATGGCCCGGTGCTGCGGTATTTTTATAACCGATATTTTTTCGATCCCGGTCGTGGCATCGGCAAATATATTGTGGATGGCTTCATTGATACCGGCTGGCGTCGTGCGTTCACTACAGCCGATCAGCAGGTGGTTGGGCGCAATCATCATGACGTCCCCGCCTTCCAGACTGGTTTTCTGCATGGCCTGTTCCTGTTCACTGAGTAAAAAGTAATTGCTGGGCTCGGTAATCTCAATGAGCTTTTCCGGCTGGTTTTTAAACAGCGCGTACTGGGCGATAAATTTCATGAGTAAAGATTCTCTTTCTCTGGCCGGGCTGGCGGCATTGCTGAGCAGCAGGTGGTCATTGACGGTAATAGCGATATCCCGGGTAAAGATAAAATTAGGCAGGGGGGCGAAGATAAACTCTCCGGTATCCTCACTACCTTCTTTGATAATGCCGGTAATCAGGGCTTTGGCCAGGTCTTCGGACCTGTCCATGGCCATGAGTTTATTCTCTGTTCTGGAGCTGCTGCCTTCCCAGCCGCAAACGGCAGAAATCAGTCTTTGTCTGAGACTGTCACTGTTTAAGAGTTCTGAAAGTAAAAACTGGGTATCCAGGACCGTTTTGCTGTTAAAGTAAGCCTTGTTATCCGGCTTATAACAATCCGGCTGCTGCATACCGGTAGTCGATTTTTCATAATCCATGACATAAGCTGCTTTTTCCGGGTCGGTAAAATGCAGCAGGAGTTTGACGTACTGATTGTATTCTCTTCGCATCTCGGACAGATGCACGGTGTCGTCATACAACCACTCTTTAAACTTTGCCGGCACAATCTTGCCGATGCCGCCATCCGGGCTGTGTATGATCAGTTTTTTTAATTGGCCGATTTCCGTTTCAACGTGAATGTCTACATTTGGGTTCATAAAAACAGGAGGTTTGCTAGGGGCGCAATATAGGGCTTTTTTAAAGAAAATAAAGGCTGCTGCTGTTAATATCCTAATAAATGTTAGTTTTGTAACTAATTAATTATCTATTGTTTGGATAGCGTTCTGCGGCAAAGCAGGGGCAAAACAGGTATGGGGACGCCCGAAGTGCCGGCCGGTGTGCCCGAGGGATCTGTCATCAGAAAATCAGGTGCTCTTTATGTTCCAGCAGCATATAATCGATTTCTGTGGCCAGCTGAACATCCTGAATGGATTTAACCAAAGACAGCATCTGCCCGAATTCATCGCCCGGACCCACCTGGCCTTTAATCAGCCAGACAAAATCTATATGCTTGAATTCCGGAAGCAGGACCTCTCCATCATTGCGGTTGCTGTACAGATAGTGTTTTGTAAAACTGTGCTTTACATTGGACTGATAGACCGGAAAATAATAATTGCGGTTTTTTTTATTCAGCAGAATCTCAATATCGGTATTCAACCTGAAATCAAAATTGAGCAGCTTGTTGACTTTCAGGCAAAATTTATAGCTTTTAACAGAAGTAACCAGCCCGATCAGACAGCAGTCTTCGAAAAACTCGTCATAGGAGTCGGTGGTGTCCAGTAAGAAGCTTTTGCCGGGTTTCATGACTCAAAGTTAAGGTTTCCGGTAAAAAGGCCAACAGAAAGCTAAAAGAATCCGGGAAAAATCAAGGTTTCCCAAAATCGTAAACCAAATGACGGCGAAGAATGGTAATTTTGCCACGCAATGTTAAGAACCGGAAAAAAGACAATTCAGATCGCGCTGACGGGTAACCCCAATAGCGGAAAGACCTCTTTGTTTAATGCCTTAACGGGCCTGAACCAGAAAGTGGGCAATTTTCCAGGGGTCACTGTAGATAAGAAAGTGGGTGTCACGCAGATCTCAGGACACGGACCCGCTAAAATTATAGATCTGCCGGGTACTTATAGCCTGTATCCCAGAAGAGAAGATGAATGGGTCGCCTACCGGGTGATGATGGATGTGGAAAAACAGCAGGACCTGGATCTGCTGTTGCTGGTCATGGATGCCAGCAACCTGAAGCGGAACCTTTTGTTTTGCTCTCAGTTGGTAGACCTTAAGTGTCCGGTCGTGGTAGCCCTTACCATGAATGACCTGGCACAGAAAAAAGGCATCCGTATTGATGTGGATGAACTGTCCAGAGAATTAAGTATCCCGGTGGTGCCAGTCAATCCCAGAACCAATAAAGGGATCCCGGAGTTAAAAAAAGTCATCAGCCATGTGCTTGCACAAAGTGTCAGCGCACCGGCTCCGGATTTTATAGATAATAAAGCCCTGGCTCCCCAGGCCATTGAAGACCTGCAGGCTATTATGCCGGAAGTCAACGACTATTTAGCCGTGCATTATCTGGCCAATTACAAGAACCTGGCTTTTGACGCGCCCCTGAAGGCGCAAATTGCAGCAGTAGAGACTAAAAATAATTTCTCTCCCAATAAAGTACAGGCAGAGGAGATTTTACAGCGTTATACCCGTATCCGCAAGATCATGCAGCAGTTTGTGGTGGAACCGGATCCTTTGCAAAAAAAGATCTTTACCGACAAACTGGACAATTTACTGCTGCACCGGGTCTGGGGCTATGTCATCTTGCTGGTGGTGTTGTTTGTTTTATTTCAAAGCATTTTCTGGCTGGCTTCCTATCCCATGGATGCCATTGACTGGGGCTTTTCTGAGCTGACCGGCTGGGCCGCCTCTGTGCTGCCGGATACCTGGTGGAGCGATCTGCTTTGTAACGGACTGCTGGCCGGACTTGGCGGCATCGTGATTTTTGTCCCGCAGATCATGATTTTATTTGGTCTGATAACCCTGCTGGAAGACTCCGGCTATATGGCCCGTATCAGTTTTTTAATGGATAAGCTGATGCGCAAGGTAGGCCTGAACGGCAAGAGTGTGATGCCGATGATCAGCGGCTTCGCCTGCGCGATTCCGGGCATCATGAGTACGCGCAATATCGAAAATAAAAAAGAAAGGCTTTTAACGATCATGATTACACCGCTGATGAGCTGCAGTGCCCGTTTGCCGGTGTATACCATACTTATTGGCCTGGTGGTGCCGGATACCTATTACCTGGGTATTTTCTCCGCCCGGGGTCTGATCATGATGTTTATGTATCTGCTTGGCGTGGTGATGGCGCTCATCGTAAGTCTTGTGCTTAAATGGATCGTCAAAATCAAGGAAAAGAGCTTTTTTATATTGGAACTACCGGTATACAGAGCCCCCAGATGGAAAAATGTCGGGGTGACCATGGTGGAAAAAGCCAAAATCTTTGTCCTGGAAGCGGGAAAGGTTATTATGGTGATCAGTCTGCTGATCTGGTTTTTAAGCTCCTACGGGCCATCCAAAAAAATGGATGCTGTTACCCAGAGATATGAAAAGACCAAGACAGCACTCACCCAGGCCAGACCGGATAATACTGAGGCCCTGGAAGCACTGGACAGAGAGTACGGCACGGAAAAACTGGAAAATTCCTATGCAGGCCTGCTGGGTAAATCCATTGAACCTGTTATCAAGCCGCTGGGTTATGACTGGAAAATCGGCATTGCCTTAATTACCTCTTTTGCCGCAAGAGAGGTCTTTGTGGGTACAATGGCCACGCTGTACAGTGTGGATGAAAACAATACCTCGACCCTTCAGCAGAAAATGGAAAACGCTAAAAGGCCGGACGGCTCCAAAGTCTATACCCTGGCTACGGCCATGTCGCTGATTATCTTTTATGTGCTGGCCATGCAGTGTATGAGTACCCTGGCTGTCGTTAAAAGAGAGACCAAGTCCTGGAAATGGCCGGTGATACAGCTAGTATATATGACGGCGCTGGCCTATGTCTGTAGCTGGATTACCTTTGAACTGCTCAAATAAATAAATCGAAAGAAAGTTACTAGAAAAGGGGCCCCCCGGCCCCTTTTCTAGTAACTGCCGTAGTTATAGTTATCCTAGGCATTCCAGGTGCCCGAAGCGCTGTTTAAGGCTGCCTGTCAAAGATAAGCCTGTTTGTGAGTTCAATCTGGTCCTGGTTAATGGTGTGACCAAGGCCCGGATATTCTTTTAACGTGACCGCTGCATTCAGGTCTCTTAGGATGTTGACCGTGGCATAGACCCGGGTAATCGGCACATGGAAATCCGGATTACTGGTGCCTATAAAAACAGGCGTGCCGGCAAAGTCACCGCTATAACGCTCGGGATGGACTTTCTGGCCGATTACGCCTCCGATAATAGCGGCTACGCCGCCATAGCGTTTGGCATGACGGGCGGTATATTCCAGACTCAGGCAGGCGCCCTGAGAGAACCCGAAAAAATAGATATTTTCTGCCCCGATGCCAGCTTTGTTGATCATGGCCACTGTTTGATCCAGGGTGTCAAGGGACTGGCTGAGCTGCGGCTCATTACTGCTTTCATCTGCCATAAAAGAAAGCGGATACCAGCTATGGCCCGTAGCTTCCGGGGCCAGGACGGCAAAGTCCTGTAACTTAAAATACCGGCTGAACTGCAGCATATCCGTAGCGCTGCCGCCCCTGCCGTGCACCATGACCAGTGCTTTTTTGGCCTCCTCTAACGCTAAGTGCTCAGGGCTGGTCTTAAGAAAAGTGGTAGGCCTGTTATGATTGGAAGATGTCATGATTTGCTCCTTATAATGATTTATATATGATGATGTTTTTAGGGTGGCTTTGATTGGATACACTATCGGAACCGGCCCGGTTCATAATCAAAGGCCGGTAGCGTGGCAGTAAGATAATCCCGGTTCCATTCAAAAAGATCCGGTAACATCAATCCCCGGCCAAGGGCCTCAGGGCTTTCGTCTATGGTAAATCCAGGTCCGCTGGTAGCGATTTCAAAGATGACGCCGCCCGGTTCCGTAAAATATACGGAACTGAAATATTTTCGGTCCTTCACTTGCGTGGGTTCCAGACCGAAGGCGCTCAGCTGTTCCGTGATTTTCCGCTGGGTCTTAGTGTCCGGTGTGGCAAAAGCCACATGGTGCACCATGCCTCTGCCACTGAGACCTTTTAAAGCATTGATGTCCCAGAGAATATCGATGTATTTACCCGGCAGGTCATCTACCGCGTATCTGAACCGGCCGGCGCTCTCCTGCAGGAGCCGGTGGTTCATAACCGTGGTGAGCAGGGCCGCTGTTTTTTCAAAATGATCCAGCCAGAGCTCTACGTGATGGATCCCCCTGATGCTGTGCGCTGCCGGTATGTTGGGGTTCAGGCCCGCTGCAGGCCTGTTTTCCTTGCTGTCAAAGACCAGCTCCAGCCCCAGCCCGTCCGGGTCCTCCAGATAAATAAATACTTCATCCGCAAATCTTTGCTGCGGCGATTTATAGGCAATATGGTACTGATCCAGGCGCTGCACCCAGTAATCCAGGCTCGTCTGCGGTAAAGAAAAAGCGGTGGTATTGATCTTTCCTTTTCCGTGGCGGCCATCCTTTAACTGCTTCCCATAAGGGAAACTGGTAAAGATGCTGCCCGGTCCCGGCACTTCCCCTTTCAGATCACCGCCAAAATAAAAGTGGTAAACGTTCGGGTCATCAAAATTGACCGTCTTTTTAACCATCCTGAACCCGAGTATGCCCTGGTAAAAATCAATGGTTGCCTGTGTATCTCCGGATACGGCCGTAACGTGGTGGATGCCTGTTATGAGTGTAGACATATTTTCCTTCCTTTTGCTTAAATTTTTTAATGTTCTTTATACCAGATATCCTGATACTTCTCTTCATGCCGCTTAAACTGTGCGTGGACAAAAGGGCAAAGCGGGCGGACCCTGAGCTGGTTATTGCGGCTGTACTGAACCAGCGCTTCTAATAGCAGCTTGCCAAAACCCCGGCCGCCATACTGCTCTTCAACTTCGGTGTGATAGACGGTCAAAAGGTGTTGATCGAGATCTACTGAGATCTCCATAAAACCTGCTTTTTGCTCATCTGAGTAAAGGCTGATCTGACCGCTTCCGTTATCCTGTAACACTACTGCTGTTTTTTCCATGGGTATTTATTGTATGGTATGATGACTGTGTCGCTATAAGCTGCTTTATTTTTACAGCCTGGGTAAAGCCTCCTCTATCTGCGCCCGGAACCCTTCATATTGTTTAGGGAGTTTTAACTGGCTGCCTAGAGCATCCAGGGGCTCGTCTGTGGTAAAACCGGGATTATCGGTCGCCAGCTCAAATAATACGCCGCCCGGCTCCCTGAAATATAAAGAGAAAAAATAATCTCTGTCTATTTTAGGCGTGATCTTAAGACCGGCGGCCAGCACTTTTTCCCGGTACTGCATCAGGATATCTTCGTTTTTGACCCGAAAGGCAATATGGTGATTGGTGCCCGCTGCATTATAACCGCCTTTCCCTTTGGGGTCTTCCAGGATGTCTATCGTACCGGCGGTTGCTATATGCTGATTTTTAAAGCGCAGGGTCTGCCCTTGCTGCCCCTGCTGCTGATAGTCCAGGATATCGGTTAATACCCTGGCGGTGGGGGCCGCCTGATCCAGGGTAAGCGTGACGCTATAAAATCCCTTCAGCGCCTGATGGGCGTCTATCTGTTCTGTTGTCCAGCCTGTTCTGGGGTCTGGATCTGTGGGCTCAATTAATTGCAGCTGCAGCCCGTCCGGATCCGTAAAGCTGAGGTAGGGCTCTGCAAATTTTTCCGCCGTTTCAAAAGGGATATTAAACTGCGTCAGTCTTTGCTTCCAGAATGCCAGTGCCCCTTTGGCAACGCTGTACCCGATATGCGTCGCCAGCCCGGTTCCATTACGTCCCTGACTGATGCCCTCCCAGGGAAAAAAGGTAAGGATCGTGCCGGGATCACCGGACTTATTGCCGTAATAAAAATGATAGGTGCTGGGATCATCAAAATTGACGGTCTTTTTAACCAGCCGGAGCCCCAGGACTTTGGTGTAAAAATCAAGGTTTTCTTTTGCATGACTGGCGATGGCAGTTATATGGTGTAACCCTATTACGTGATTGGTGTTCATAACTATTTTGTTTTTGTTCCACAAAGTTACCGCCCATCACAAGCGCGGGCAATAACCTAGGTTAAGCCACCGCACCCAGGGACTTAATCCAGGTTAAGTTATCCCGGCCACACGCCTAAGAACCGGAAGGTTTAGTACCCGGCAGGGGAACATATCCGTCATCTCCCGGCACTTCGGGGAACTGATGGGCTGCCCAGCGCGCTTTGGCCGCTTCAATACGGGCTTTATCGCTGGAGACAAAATTCCAGTAGATAAAATGCTCCTCTTCAAAAGGGGTGCCGCCAAATAAAAAGACATGACTGCCACCTGTAATGGTAAAGTTGCATAAGTGCGCCTCCTTGGTAATCAGCAGCTGCTTGGGTCCAAAGCTGTTGCCCTGATTTTCTATGCTGCCTTCCACTACATATAAGCCGCTCTCTCCATACAGTATATCTTTTAAATCAATGGTGGTGGTAGCGGCTGCTTTAATCTCCAGCATATATAAAGGGCTATACACCGGTACGGGTGACCGGTGGCCATGCAGGGTGCCTGCAATCAGCCGGAATGCTGCGCCGGCCTGCTGCCACACGGGCAAAGTTTTACCTTCAATATGCGCAAAATCAGGGTCGATCTGTTCCAGCTCTTTGGGCAGGGCAATCCAGATCTGCAGGCCGTGTAAGCGCTTATCCGTCTGACGAAGCCTCAAGGGGGTGCGTTCCGAGTGGGTGACACCCCTGCCTGCCGTCATCCAGTTGACGTCGCCCGGCAGGATCTCCAGGTCATTACCCATAGAATCTTTATGGGTAATGGCTCCTTCAAATAAATAGGTCAGGGTAGAGAGTCCGATATGGGGATGTGGCGGGACGTCCACATTCTCGTGATCAGAGAGTCTTGCGGGACCCATATGGTCTATGAAAACAAAAGGCCCCACGCTTCGTTTTTGCCGGAAGGGCAGTAGCCTGCCCACTAAAAAGTTGCCGATATCGGCGGCTTTCTCTGTCAGGATTAAATCAATATTTGACATCGCTGTATTTTGTGTTGTGTTGTGTTGATGGATGCGTATTCAGGCGGCTGCGCTTAACTGTTACGTTCAGGCAGCGTCCAAGTCATAAATTTACAACTAATTGCAATGGTTGCAAGCGCGGCTAGGAAACTTAACAGGCTGATAAGTGGGACCGCCCGTTTTTAAAAATAATTCCGGCGGCAGATAAAAATCAATACCGCTGTAAAGGGTTGATTATAGGCGTATACAAACGTTTACGCTGATATATTGTGATTAATAAAATATAATACAATCGATTGCAATTTCAAATTATTTACTACCTTCCCTTAAAATTACAGAACTCTCATGAAGCGAATCTCCGTTAAACTTAGCGCACTATGCACCATGGTCATTATGGCAGGCGCTGCGAATGCTCAGGTATTTAAGGATCCTACCAAATCTGTGAATGAGCGGGTGAATGATTTTATTTCCAGACTCACGTTAAAGGAAAAAGTGGATCAGTTGATGAACAGTACACCGGCTATTCCAAGACTGGGTGTACCGGCTTATAACTGGTGGAATGAGGCGCTGCACGGCCTGGGCCGTTCCAGTGTGGCGACCGTTTTCCCTCAGGCGATCGGTGAGGCCGCTACCTTTGATCCGGTCCTGTTAAAAAAGATTTCCGGGGCCATCGGCAAGGAGGCGCGTGCCCAGTTTAATATTGACCGTAAAAACGGCTATGAGATTCATTACGGAGGTCTTTCCTTCTGGACACCTAATATTAATATATTCAGAGATCCCAGATGGGGACGGGGACAGGAGACCTATGGGGAAGACCCTTATTTAACCTCCCAGATGGGCGTAGCCTTTGTAGAAGGGCTGCAGGGCAGTGATCCGACCCATCTGTTGGCGGCTGCCTGTGCCAAACATTATGCGGTGCACAGCGGCCCGGAAAAACTGCGCCATGAATTTGACGCCAAGGTCAGTTTGCAGGATATGCAGCAGACTTATTTTCCGGCCTTTCATGCGCTGGCCAGAGCGGGCGTGGAATCCTTTATGTCCGCTTATAACCGCGTCAACGGGGAGGCCTGCAGTGCCAGCGATTTTTTAATAGACACCGTTCTTAGAGGCTGGTGGGGCTTTAAAGGGCATATCGTTTCTGACTGTGACGCCGTAGAGGATATTTATACCGGTCATAAACTGGTAAAAACCGCTGCCGAGGCGGCGGCGCTGGCCATCAATAAAGGGTTGGACCTGAACTGCGGATCGACTTATTTTGCCTTAGTGGATGCGATTAAACAAGGACTGACTTCAGAGGCTAAGGTAGACAGCGCCCTGGCCTCCGTTACCAGAACAAGAATTAAACTGGGTTTACTGGATCCTGCCGGCAGCAACCCTTATGATAAAATCGGACCGGATGAGCTGAACAGCGATCAGCACCGTCAGCTGGCACGTCAGGCAGCCGTTGAATCCGTTGTCTTATTAAAAAACAAAGATCAGGCCCTGCCGCTTAAAAATAACCTTAAGAAATATTATATCACCGGACCCAACGCGACGAATATGGAAGCGCTGATGGGTAACTATTACGGGGTCAATAATCAGATGAGCACTATCCTGGAAGGGATTGCCGGTCAGATAGCCAAAGGCAGTCAGCTGCAATACAGAAAAGGCATCCTGCTGGACCGTCCCAATGATAACCCGATTGACTGGACTACCTCCGATGCGCAGCAGGCAGAGGCTATCTTCGTGATCCTGGGCATAGACGGTACCCTGGAAGGGGAAGAAGGGGAGGCCATCGCCTCCAAACATTTTGGAGACCGTCTGGATTATAACATTCCTCAAAACCAGGTGGATTTTTTACAGAAGCTCAGAAAAGGATATAAAGGCAAGATTGTAACGATTGTAACCGGTGGCAGTCCCATGAATTTAAAGCAGGTGGACTCCCTCTCTGACGCCCTTTTGATGGTCTGGTACCCGGGAGAAGAAGGCGGCAATGCAGTGGCGGATATCATCTTTGGAAAAGTCTCTCCTTCCGGCAAACTGCCGGTGACTTTCCCGATGTCTTTAGATGATCTGCCTGCCTATGAGGATTATAGCATGACCGGCCGCACCTACCGGTATATGGATAAAACACCGATGTTCCCTTTTGGATTCGGATTAAGCTATGCGGATTTTTCCTATCAGGGGATCAAGGCCGATCATGGCACCCTTAAAAATAACCAGGACCGGATTAAAGTAAGCGTGGATCTTAAAAATAGCAGTAAGGTGGCCGGTGACGAAGTGGTGCAGTTATATGTATCCGTACCGCAGCAGTCTTATCAGACACCTAAATATGCGCTTAAAAGTTTTAAAAGAGTGCATCTGGCAGCAGGCGGCGATGAAAAGCTGGATTTTAGTCTGACAGCAAGGGATCTGGAGGTCTATGACGGGGCAGGTAAACGGGTATTGCCCAAAGGCACTTATAAAGTATATGTAGGCGGCAGCTCTCCCCTGGAGCGCAGCCGGCAGCTGGGTGCGCCTGAGATGGCCGTCTTAAATATTGAAGTGCGTTAAGGCCGGTCAACAGTAACAAAAAAGAAATCAATCCATAAACATGCATCTATCAGCAAGGGTTATAATGGCTACGGGGATAAGCCTGGTGCTTGGCCTTGCCAGCTGCGGCGGGAGTGCTCAAAGCGGTAAGGGGCTTCAGGACAGCGCGCTGTCCGGTTCCGGGCTGGCAGCGCCGCAGCCGGGACTAAAGGATTATTACAAGGATTATTTTCCGGTCGGCGTCGCCGTTAACAGCCGTAATATTAAAGGCCCCGAGGCCGCACTTATATTAAAGGAATATAACAGCGTTACCCCGGAAAATGACATGAAAATGGGGCCGGTACACCCCGCAGCAGATCAGTATAATTTTGCCCCTGTGGATAGCATCGTTGCCTTTGCCCGCAGGCACGGTTTAAAGGTAAGAGGACATAATCTCTGCTGGCATGAACAGACGCCGGACTGGCTTTTTAAGGATGCCGGAGGCGGCGAGGTCTCTAAAAGCGTCCTGCTTTCCAGATTAAGGGATCATATCCGGACCGTGGTTAGCCGTTATAAGAAGGATGTATACTGCTGGGACGTTGTCAACGAAGCGATCAGCGATGACTCCTCGGAGCTGCTCAGACAAAGCCCCTGGCTTAAAATTATCGGACCTTCCTTTATAGACAGTGCCTTCTGGTATGCCCACCGGGCGGACCCCAAAGCGGAGCTTTATTATAACGACTATAATGTCGTTTTTCCGGAGAAAGCCAAAAGGATCTATACCCTGCTCAAAGGCTTAAAGCAAAGAGGCGTGCCTATTACCGGCATCGGTATCCAGGCGCACTGGTCGGTCTACCAGCCAACAGAGCAGCAGCTGCGCTCCACACTGGATCTGTTTAAAAGCCTGGGGCTGAAAATTCAGATTACGGAACTGGACGTTTCTGTATTCCCATGGGAGAAAAATAAAAGAGCGCTCCTGCCCAAAGATCAGATCCGCTACCAGGGTCAGGTGGAAGACCGGCAGACGGCTTTTTATAAAATGATTTTTAAAGTCTTCAGGGACTATAAAGGGGTGATTTCAGGGGTTACTTTCTGGAACGTATCGGATAGGGATACCTGGCTGAATTATTATCCGGTAGAAGGCCGTAAAAACTATCCCTTATTATTTGACAGTGCGCTAAAGAGAAAACCGGCCTATCAGGCGGTAACGGATTTTAAGGGGGCCGGGGCAACCGCTCCCTAAAAAAGAGAAATTTTAATAGTATTCCGGCCTTGTTACGGGTCCGGGGTCCGCATCCGCGCTCCACATCCGGGCATGCAGTCCGGTAGGAACAGGACCGGTGGCATAATTTATTCTAAAATTATTGTAAAGTCAAACGTTTATTATGAGAGCAGCGTTCAGGCGGTTATGGACTTCCGGCAGCGTCCTTAGGGACAGCCTTGCAGGGCAATTACTGGCAGTAATGATCATTTTTGCAGGCGGTTTTTGTTTGACGGCGGCGCCTTTACAGGCGCAGACGCAGATAATCGGTTTTGCACCGGGCGCTGCGGCGAGTGCTTTAAAAACTGGTACGCAGGCAGACCAGAAGCAGGATACTGCGTCTTATCTACTGGCCGCCAGGGACCGGGCGGCGACTATTTTGATTTCAGGTGACGATTATAAAGGCGTGGCCATTGCAGCCGGTAATCTCTCGGCTGATTTTAAGCGGGTGACAGGAACGGCGGCAAGGGTAATACCGGACGGTGCGACTGCGACGCAGCCCCTTGACATGGCCATCCTGGCCGGTACGATAGGTCATAATGCGCTTATTGACGCTTTAATTCAAAAGGGAAAGATACAGGTGGATGAGGTAGCCGGAAAGTGGGAATCCACGCTGATGCAGGTGGTGGATAATCCGGTGCCCGGCGTTAAAAGGGCGCTGGTCATAGCCGGCAGTGATAAAAGAGGCACCATCTACGGCATTTATGAGATCTCCAGACAAATAGGGGTCTCTGCCTGGTATTACTGGGGGGATGTGCCGACCCGGCACCGGGATCAGATTTATTGCCTGAACCAAAGAACAGTGCTGGCCTCTCCCAAAGTAAAATACCGGGGCATATTCTTAAATGATGAAGCACCGGCGCTCTCCGGCTGGGTCCATGAAAAGTTTGGCGGCTTTAATCATCAGTTCTATACGAAAGTATTTGAACTGCTGCTCAGACTGAAAGCCAATTACCTGTGGCCGGCCATGTGGGGCAATGCTTTTAATGACGATGATACGCTCAATCCCCGGCTGGCAGATCAGTATGGAATCGTAATGGGGACCTCCCATCATGAACCGATGCTGCGCGCTCAACAGGAGTGGAAAAGATATGGCAAAGGCGAGTGGAACTATCAGACCAACCAAAAGGTGCTGGATGATTTCTGGGAAAAAGGCATTGAGCATATGGGTACGCATGAGAGCATCGTAACGGTCGGCATGCGGGGTGATGGAGATATGCCGATGACCGAAGGCAGCAATATCGCCTTACTGGAAAAAATCATAAAGGACCAAAGAAGCATTTTGTCCAGGGTGACCGGTAAACCGGCCAGCGAGACGCCGCAGCTCTGGGCGCTATATAAAGAGGTACAGGAGTACTACGACAAAGGCATGCGGGTGCCGGATGATATTACCCTGCTGCTCTGTGATGACAACTGGGGCAATCTTAGAAAACTGCCGAAGCTGGACGCGCCGTACCGGCCGGGAGGCTATGGTATCTACTATCATTTTGATTATGTGGGAGACCCCAGAAACTATAAATGGATTAATACCAATACGATTGAACGAACCTGGGAGCAGATGCATCTGGCATACAGTTACGGAGTGGATAAAATATGGATTGTAAACGTCGGAGATTTAAAACCCATGGAGTTCCCTATTTCCTTTTTTCTGGATTATGCCTATAACCCGGATAAGATATCCTATGAGGATCTGCCGGCCTATACCAAAAGCTGGGCCGCCCGGCAGTTCGGCGGTCACTACCCGGCTGAGATCGCGGATATTATTCATTTATTTACCAAATACAATGCCCGGGTAAAACCGGAGCTGCTGGATAGAAATACCTATAGTCTGGAGCACTTTGAGGAGTGGAACCGGGTGGTGACGGATTACACCAGCCTTGCTAAAAGAAGTGAGGCCGTCTATCAGGCGCTGCCTGAAGCGTACAGGCCGGCTTATTTTGAACTGGTAGGCTATCAGGTGGCGGCAAGCGCCAATTTATACCAGCTGTACCGGGCCCAGGCGCTCAATCACCTGTATGCCCGTCAGGGCAGATCCGCCACCGGCAGATATGCAGACAGTGTCAGGTTTTATTATCTGCAGGACAGCCTGCTGAGCTACCGTTATAATAAGGTAAATGCGGGTGGCAAGTGGAACCATTTTATGGATCAGACACATATTGGCTATACATACTGGCAACAGCCGGAGCATAACAGCCTGCCGGAAGTAAAAAATATTAGCTTACCAGAAAAACCGCTGCTGGGCATTGCAGCACCTGATACTTTATACCTGGACAGATGGACCGCAGAAAAAGAGCTGGCGGGGAAGATCAGCGTATTTGCTAAGTCCGCTACTCCGGTCAGCTATCAGATTAAAACGGCTGATCCGGCGGTGATCATAATAGAAAATAAAAAAAGTCAGCTGGACCCTGGGCAGGCAGGGGTGGATATCTCCTTTCAGGTCAACTGGGATCAGCTGGGAGGCGACCATTCAGCTGGCCAGCTGAGAACGACCTCTATGGAGATTTCGGGTAGCGGGGGTGCTTATAAAAAAATAGTCCTGCAGTTACATGATGGAGCTGCCGGTAACTGGCCGCATAAGGCCTATATCGAATCGGATCATTTGGTGAGTATGGACGCACTTGGTTTTACGGGGGACTCCGTAAAATTCAGCCAGGGTGTGCGCTGGACGGCGCTGCCCGGTTTTGGGAAAACGGCCGGCGCCGTGACGCCCATGCCGGTCAACTTTACGCCCATGCCTTTCAGCCCGCAAAACCCGAGTATCAGTTACCGGTTCTATACGACGGATAAAGGCAAGGCCAGCCTGAAGTTTTATCTGGCGCCCACGCTCAATCTCTGGCATACGGAAGGCCTTGAGTTTGCCTACGCCATAGATGATGGCAGCCCGGTTACCATCAATATAAATCAGGGTGTTCAGTCAGAACAGGCCTGGAGAAAAGAAGTGGCCGCCACCATCAGGATCATCACTGAAAAGGTGGATCTGAGCCGTTCAGGTCTGCACACGCTTAAAATATGGGCGATTTCTCCAGGCGTGGTGCTGGAGAAAATGGAACTGAACTTTGGCAAAGAAAGACCCAGTTTTCTCGGGGCGCCGGCGTCTTATTTTCATCCTTAAAAGATATTGAGTAGCTGCAGCGGCAGCAGAAAATGTATTCCAGAACCTATCTTTATTTATTCAGCTCATGTTTAAAAAAATTCTAGGAAGTTGTCTGTTTTTAATGTCTGGCTTCTGGGCGGGTGCCCAGTTAAAACTGCCCAG
>Ga0164242_10004082_pt1 | contig 16450 bp, 22 predicted proteins | sample OricomgcompostMG_FD_108783 | JGI IMG/M metagenome (GOLD analysis project Ga0164242, IMG submission 108783) | Miracle-Growth compost microbial communities from Emeryville, California, USA - Original compost - Miracle growth compost (MG) ...
CAGCCTCACTCTGGCCCTTTGCTCGGTTTGCCATGCTCGGAACGATTTAATAATCCCTTTGCCGCCTGTTCGCAACTCTTAGAATGCCGATCTATGAAGCCCTTGACACCGGCTCAGGGTCCTTGACAACTTCTGCCCCGACGGGACGAGCAAACGAGCCAGGTTCAACAGGGTGGGGGTCAGGGGTCTTGTCACGTGGATCCCTGGCGATCGATCCCTCCTTCAGGCTTAGCTTGCCCTGTATTACCGTACGTAAGGTACATAGTACAGTAGATCACATCCAACGTTCCCTCTGAAGATTGGTGAAAGACATGCATACTATGCCAAGACGCGAATGTACAAAGTGCCCGCAAATACGTGAGAAAACCGACAATACTGTCTTGAAATTATTCGTCAAAGTCAAGGGTCCGGGCCGAGACTCGTTGGCACCGCGGGCTGATGACAAGATTACTAGCGGCGAAGCACTTGCAGATGTGATCGGCGGCGGGGTCACAAAAATTATGCACTGTCGAGACGTAGGGTAAAAGAACCGAAGCCAGGCTGAACAAATTCAAACTACCTTTACGAATTCAACGAGTAACGCAACTCGAGGAGGGTGGCCCGCCATGTCTGCTAGTGCAACAAAAGCAGAGGCACTTGTGCCCAGGTTCAAACTCGAGCGCCTGCTCAACCAAGGCAGGCCACCTCCCAAGCTCCCACGATGCAACACATGGACAGCGCAGCTGACAACGCGGGGCATCACCAGACCAAGCGGGCCGCCGAGCCTCTCTCTACGGCACGATAGACTCCCAACCCGCCCTTCTAATCCTCGAACGAGCGCCCTTCCCGACGTCGAACGACTACCTCGGCTCCGTCGCTGGAAACCTCCGCACCCTTAAGAACCTCGGCGCCAATGACATCTACGCGTGGTATCTCGCCAACAGTGGGACGATCGACCACCCGGAGAGCGACACTTTTGCCGATCTGAAGATCAACCTGATCTTCCCGTGCACCCCGCAACACGTCAAGAAGTACAGCAAGCAGGGCACCCGCTTCGTGACCGAGACCCCCGAGATCTACAGGGACCACGTGCGACCCTTCATGGAGGAGAAGCGGTCGGCCGGCCGGCTGGCGTGGGTATTCAACATCATCGAGGGGCGCAAGGAGCAGGAGGACATAATCTACCGGACGCCGTTCGGGGAGGACCCGGAGGAGGGGTTCCTGCTGACGCCGGACCTAAACTGGGACCGCAAGACGCTCGAGGGGCTTCACCTGCTCGGGATCGTCGAGCGGCGGGACATCTGGAGCCTGCGGGACCTGCGGAAGAAGCACATCCCGTGGCTGCGGCACATGAAGGCGAAGCTGGTCGACGCCACCGTGGAGGTTTACCCGACGGTCGAGGCGGACCAGCTGAAGCTGTACGTGCACTACCAGCCGACGTACTACCACTTCCACATCCACGTGGTGCACGCGCAGCTCGAGGCGGGCGCGACGCAGGCGACGGGCAAGGCGGTCGGGCTGGACGGCATCATAGAGCAGCTCAGGGTCATGCAGGGGGACGAGGAGGCGGGCATGGACTCAGTTTCATTAGGGTATACACTGGGCGAGGCTAGCGAGCTGTGGACCGAGGTCTTCGAGCCTCTCAAGAGGGGGACCGGTACAGCTTCTCTATCGCGATGACGAGGTCGTTGACGCCGGGGCCGGACGGGCAGTCCGTCCACTTGTTGTCGTCGCGGACGCAGTAGATCTTGGAGTCGAGCCGTACGGTGCAGCTCTTGGTTACTCCAGCCTGGAAGGGGGGAGGGGGGAAAATACAGTTAGAAAGATCACCAGGGCAGGAAGAAGAGGGAAGGGAGGGTTGCATTCTGGAGAATGGAAAGAAGACGGAGGGTGGGGAAAGACAACAAACCTCTGTGGTCCTCCTTATGCTGTCACGTAGCATCCCGACGCCCAAAGCCCCGTCGTCCTCTGCTGCACAATCATTCAGACGGTCAAAGTCGATGGCATGTTCCAAGGCACAGTCCTCAATCAGGCTCCGCTGAGGGATCTGCTTGTAATTCCTGGTCAGGCACATGACGAAGCCGAGGTAGGTCTTCGGGTCGGGGTAGAGCTTCTGGGCGCATAGCTCGATGATGTTGCCCAAGCCTGTAGGATCACCATCGCATCAGTATGAGACAGCTCTCACGGGTAGGTCGGCAGCCAAGGTTTTTGGGAGATATGAAGCTGTCCTTACATTCGGCCGGTCCATGTTTGCAGTCTACGCCGTCGTTTTCGGTCGGTCTGGGCGGGAGTTAGCGAGAGAGGTTTCCCCCTCCCTTCGGCTAAAGGTAGATCTTTAAACGGGGGGGTCAATTCCACGTACGTCCCAATAAACGATAAAGTGAAGTTGACTTTATCGTGGACACGCTGCATCACGGGAAGAACCATATCCCTCAAGCAATCCTGTTCGTGGAATTATTAGTTTCATCTTCGCCGACCTCTGTGCCGCGACGGGAGGCGCATAAGTGCCAGGCGCAGGATTGCATCATTTCCAAAAAGTACTGACCCTTGCATCTGGGCATTTGCTCATGATATGCGCCTCCAATGGTACGGGCTTGCTGTTCGCCCCTACTAGCGACGAAGCTTGTTCCGCGGGTCCTTCCGACCCTTTCGCAGTGGTGTGGATGTTCCATGTGCGGTGGCCGTCGAGGAAGTAGAAGTTGTAGAAGCAGAAGCCGGCGAGGGCGAAGGCGATGACGACGCGCGCACGGCGGGCGAGGGAGCTCCTAGTATTGATCGGCGCCATTTCCCTCTTCTCGTCCATGGTGATGACGACAACGTCCGGCCAGCCAGTACCGGGGCGATAGGCGGAGGGGAAGGAAGCTGGTTAAGTGTGGCTGGATCTGGCTGCTTGCTGCTGCAGCTCTCTCCCTCCGTTCAGATCGATCGTTTGGGCTATTTTGGTTCGCGCGCGTGGCTCGCAGGGGTGGGAATGTAAAAAAGGAGAATGTAAAAAAGGGACCGAAATATTAATGAAAGCAGCCGAATAAGCTCGTCGGGTTATTAGTGCGGTTATGCGAGGAGGTCTGCGACTTTTTCGAGGGTATAGGTTGAAGTTTAGGAGGGGAAATGTAGTTCGAGTTGCTAAAGTATGAGGTATGAGGCAAGGAAGGTAATAGTAATGTACAGCTGCTCTTTCAAATACCGATCCCTGCAGGGGTTCTATAGGCGCATCCCTATTTCCCGCAAGGCAAAAAGGGCCTATTGGCAGGAGCGTCAGGCTTGCGGGGTCGCGTGGCACAAGGAGAGCCGCCCCGCAACACCAGGTTGATCCATAGGCAGAGGCTCTATTTACATGGACTCGTTTTAAGCAGCACCTAACGCACCCTACTGGAGCAGAGGCGAGCGCCCGTTTGTGGCTGGGGAGAGCCTAAAACCCGAGTGGTACGTAACATGGATCGGCCTTAGCCCCCAACCTCGAAGGATATAGGTAGATCGGGTGGCTCATCGAACTGGCCTCACTGACCGAACGGGCCAAACGACTGACTTGCCTTTAGCATCTGACTTCCTGTCTTGGAGCTGCGCGCAGGTGAAACCCGTACGCCCCGTGATCCAGCGGAGAAGCCGACAAGGCGAGAGCCACTGAATCGACGACGACGACGTACTCGTGCCTCGCAGAGACGCGACAGAGGTACCTACCTACTATCTTACTTAGGTCGCATACCTGCTGCCAGCCCTCACAAAGTCCGTCCGTCATCCTTACCTCTCGCGTCCTTTTCCCGCGACCATGACCTTGCGAGCAACATGTACGGGACTTGCGCAAACGACCTAGACATGACTTCGATAAACCGCTCCTTGGAGGAGTTCCTCAGACCCCTCGCGATTAGCTCGAGTGTGGTCCACGAGCTGTCACGAGAACTGGCCGAGACATTCAGGAGCCTGTCGGCCGAGTCACTTGACCAGTTCCTCCCGACACCCATCTCCGAATCCATACTACGACCCGTCGCCGGGCGAGATCACGGCCGGTACGTCAAATTTCACCCCGCCATATGCGGCGCGCCCATCTTCCCCCCCTTCCGCCGAGGGACCTAGGCTAATCCAACTCCCCAAATCTAGCTTCCTTGCCATAGACATGTAAGAGATCGCCTTCATGCTGCCCATGTGACTCCTGTTTGTAGCTGCTGACACCGTTTAGTGGCGGTACTAACCTCCGAGTCGGATTTGTCGAGCTTCTGGGCGGTACCAGGGAGGAGAAAGTGGTGAATGGAAACAGCCCCCAGGTAAACGGCATCAATGGGCAGCATCGCCACGATGAGCAGGGTGCACCGCGGCTGCAGCGTCTCCTCGAACGGTCCTGGCCGATTCAGGAGTATCTGAAAAACGAAAACCCTGAGAGTTTATTCTCGTGGGTCGGCCAGAATGTAGCGAGTGTCGTCCGCGAAGGGTTGATCAGCTTCGGCCTGCCTCCCGGCGACGACCTTCCCATGGGAGTGACGTTTAGCTTCCCCATGGTCCAGCGATCTCTTTCCGAGGCTGCGCTCATGGCCATGGGCAAGGGGTTTGCCATCTCGTCCCATCTGAACCTAGGAAAGCATCTCCTGAACGGCTACGAGAAGCATCGAGGTTCAGACATGCCTCAGATCAAGATCGCCGCCATTGCAAACGACTCGGTCGCTACGCTGGTGTCCTTCATCTATCAATTTCAGGCAAATCCCGGCCAAAAGGCAACCATGGGTTTGATCGTCGGCACGGGCTGCAATGCCACCATCCCGCTGAAGCTTAGTAGCCTTCACGAGAGCAAGCGGCCCGATTCGGTCAGCGTCCTTCCCGGCCAGGAGAGCACGGATGTCAGGATAGCCGTGAACACGGAATGGAGCATCAACGGCTCTGCGCCCCCTTTGCGCAAGTTGGGGCTGATCAGCGAATGGGACGAGCAGCTGGACGCCGCAGGCGAGAAGCCTGGATTCCAGCCTCTGGAATATATGACCGCGGGGAGATACCTAGGCGAACTAGGAAGGATCATGTACCTCGAGTACCTGACGACTATCGTCGGAGTCTCACCCAAGTTGTTGCCGGCCAAGCTACATCAGAGATTCGGCCTCACCACCACATTCCTCAGCCATTTCCGGCCCGACTCTCCCAAGGGACCTATTCTAGAGCAGCTCCAAAAAGAGTTGCCCCTGGAGGACCAACAAGACGTCTTTCAGTGGACCGAGGAGCTGGCCAGCGCCCTACACGAGATTGCGCGAGCGATAGAGATTCGGGCGGCCGGCATCATCGCCGCATCAACCGTGGCCCTGCTTGACTGTGCTGAGGAAATACCGCCCAAAGAAACAAGATCCGTCAACGGGAGCTCGTTGAGCAGCGAGTTGGTCGTGGGCTATACCGGCGGCTGCATCGCGTACTTCCAGGACTATCTGGCCGACTGCCAACGGTTCCTCGACGACATCCTCGAGATCGAATTCGACGGCCATCCCCCGGTACGTGTGGTGCTGAGTCCGTGCCACGACGGCGGCATTACGGGAGCGGGCATTCTCGTCCCAGCAGCGTTGGCGAGTCAAAGCAAGTGAAAAACGAAGATTCGTAAAATGGACAGCATGCCTAGGTTGCGTGGCTGATCCGTAGTAATCGGAGAAGTATACACGGATGCAAGCGATAAGGAAAATTCACTGCTATGCTCTTAGAAGTAGTACCCACTGGCGACCGACTTCCGAACATTGGATATTTTTACACTTTTAACCGGGAAACAATTAAAGGGACTTTGATAGAGGATATACGAACACACACACCTCCCAATAGTAGGGACTCTGTGCCTACTTTTCATATGACTTGTACTGCACCAACTTCGGTACTACACAATGCATCCATATCACCCCGCAAGAAGCCGCCTCGCTAGTATCATCTTCAGCTCTGGGGAGATGGAACCTCGTCCGGAACGCCACCGGAGAGAAGCGATCTCCCCCCCGGGTCGCCCTACCGCTGCCCCGACCGTTGTCCGCGGCAAGGGTTACAGGCCAATTGAAACCGACCCAGCCAGCGTGGGGGTTTCCAACCAACCCCCGCGCCCCAGAAAAGCTCCGGATCGGCCTTCATAACGCAATCTAAACGACGAAGCACAAAAAGCAAAGCCCCCGGTCCATCTTGACACTGCACAGCTTTTTGATGTGTGGAAGACCCCTCTATGCGGCAGCATCTGCAGCCAGAAATAAATATTGTCGGGCTCTCGTGACCATAAGCCATGCAGGGTTGACCTCCGCGCTCTTTGGCTGCTCCGATCCCGACTTCCGAAAAGGTTGAGGGACTTGGAGGGGGAGTCGATGTGTGACTGATAGTGGCCTTCCCCGCCCTGGGCGTTTCCGTGGTCGGGCTTTGTCTTTCGTTGGCGATCCTATAGATTACAGTCTACTTACCAGAGTATCTCTCGCGTGACGTCAAAGGGCCTTTGGACTTTAATCCGGTTTGTCTTTGCTGTCGACATCTAGTACCGACCGACATCCGGCTCTGGAACTCGTTCTGCTGCGGAGAACTCGAGCCCAGTCTAGTTCACCATCTAGCTCCGTCCTAACCATGGAATCCGGCAACTCCCGCGGTGCCGCCAGCCCCGACTTGTCTAGGGCCGGCCGAGATGCCGCGAATGAAAGCACGCCGCTACTCCGGGGTTCCCCTGGTTCGCTGTCCGGGCAGTCAACGCCAACGGCTCCGCTTCCTATTGGACGGCCCGCCAACAGAGATGGGAGTGACGCGAACGAATTCGATCTTCTCCTCTCCCGCTCCGTCCCGTCTGGTGGGCCCATGCTAGAGCCGGAGCCGCTCGAGTACTCCATGCTCCGGCGTCCGCGGAGATACAGTCACGACAGCAGCACACCCCGCCGTAGCTTCGCTAGTAGCCATGATGACTGTACTAGGGTACCAGGCTCGAGTGAGGCTCTCTCCGACGAGGAGAGATTGATCAACCCCAAGCGAAGAGTAGGCGACGGTCGCCGAGACAGTGTCACGGCTTCGGATGCTAACACGGGCGGCAATGCCCCCTCAACATCCCCGAAAGGCCCCTATCTTGGCGGCGTTTCCGTATCCCGCTTCTGGTTGATATTCTCCGGTATCCTGGCGACCAACTTCATCGCCTGCTTCGACGGCACCATCATGGCATCCAGCCACCCCGTCATCACCTCGTATTTCAACAGCAGCAACAGCGCCTCGTGGCTGTCGACCGCGTTCTTGCTGACCTCGACTAGCTTCCAGCCACTTTTGGGCCGCTTATCTGATACCCTGGGCCGAAAACCGCCCTACTTAGTGACCATGACGATATTCTTGCTTGCGACTGTCTGGTGTGGGTTGGCACAGAGCATGACTAGCTTCATCCTCGCGAGAGCTGCCTGTGGTCTCGGTGCCGGGGGCATGATGACACTCGGGAGTATCATCATCAGTGACTTAGTTCCTATCGAGTGAGCCAATCCCCTTATACCAGCTTAGCTTGTTCCACAAAAGTTGTCACCTATTTTCTACGCACCTTGAGTCTAATACGAATCTATTAGAATTCGTGGTGCATACCAGTCATACCTCAACGTCACTTTTGGGATTGGTTCAATGCTGGGAGCCGCACTTGGAGGGGCTATGGCAGACCACCTTGGATGGCGCTGGGAATTCGGCATTCAGGTCCCCTTTATCCTAGTGTGTCTGGTCCTCGCATCGTACGCCGTCCCGAGTGACCTCGGCATATACGACAACCGGAAAGAGGGATTCCTCAAGGCGATGAAAGCATTTGACTACACGGGGTCGCTTCTGATGGCTGTATCTGTCACGTTTCTCATCCTTGGCTTGGTAAGCCTATGCTTCTGAATGTTCAAATCGATCGATTTGCTAACGGATTAGAACCTGGGAGGGAACGTTCTACCATGTAAGACAACCATGCCCCCTTTAAGTGGTGTATGCCCGGCCGCAAAACTGACTGTCGGCTTTCCAAAGGGTCCCATCCATTCGTTATCACGTCTCTCGTGGTCTTTTCCGTGTGCTTCCCCCTATTCCTCTACGTCGAGACACTTGCTACCAGACCCATCATGCCGCTTCACCTGGTCCGCGAATCCCCGCACATGAACCTGATCTTTGGAAACTCCATCGCCGCCATCCTCGTCAATGCCATTTTATTCAACATGTAAGCCTGCCCTCACCTCTCCAGTCCTCGTCCCAATTTCCAACCCCCCCCCTTCTCACACCCGCGACTCCAGTCCCCTCTACTTCCAAGGCGTCCTCCTCACCAGCGCCACCGCCTCCGGCCTCCGCCTCGTCGTCCCCTCAGCTGTAGCCGCGCTCGCTGGCGTAGCGACCGGCTTCCTCATCACACGGACCCGCCGCCTGAAATGGGCGCCCGCGCTCGGTGCCACGGCCTACCTCATCGGGACCGTCGCCCTGTCCAGCATGCAGCGCGGCTGGCCGACCTGGGCCTTCCTGATATGCCTCGTGCCCTCGTCGCTGGGGCAGGGCTTCCAGTTCCCGGGTACCTTCCTCGCGCTGCTGGCGCTGTGGGAGCAGCGCAGCCAGGCCGTGGTCACGAGCACGCTCATCCTGTGGCGGAGTTTAGGGATGGTGCTCGGAGTTGCTAGCAGCTCGCTAGTCGTGCAGAATGCATTCTATCGCTACCTCGAGGCGTACGTCACTGGGCCTGACAAAGAGGCCATTATTGAGAAGGCGAGAGGCTCAGTTGAGGCGGTTAGAGACATGGAGCCTATGTATCGGGAGCAGGTGGTCATGAGTTACGAGGCGGCACTGAGACTGACTTTCTTGTGCTGTGTCGTATTGGCGACTATCAATGTGTTGTTGATTGCACCAATAAAGTTGCCACGGCTAGGTAGCAGGAAATAGGGGCCCGCCTCGGTTGGGTTTAACATTCAGACTGCCAACTAAGGATAGAAGGAGAACCAAGCCTTGATAGAAATTATGTCCTTGAGTGCCAATGCATCTTCAGGCCCAGGATAACACTCTAGTACAGTAAACTACAATCTAACCATGGCCTATCCCGGTAATAATCAGTGCACCACTCCGTTCATCCCGTTCGCCGTGAGCTCCATTAGCTCTTCCCTATTCTTCCTATACAGCTCCTGCGCCTCGCGCTCCCTCCGGCTGAGGAAGCTGACCTCGTCACGAAGCGATTCCAGCCGCCTCTTGATGGCGACCTCCTCGGACGCCGACAGCGTTTTGAACCCGCTTAGCGCATTGCGCGCCTTCTCCAGCGCCTCGGCAGCCTCGCCGATCTTCCCGCGCAGCATTTCGGCGCGGTTTTTGTACCCGCCAAGATGCAGTGCCAGCTTCTTCTCCAGCTTCGACCCTTTCTCGGCCGACGAGATGATGGTTTCTTGCACGTCCTGCTTAGTGTTAGCAGAGCCGTAGATCTTTGTGATTGCATCACAAATTACTTACGTCAAATGCGGCACGCATGGCCGAGATCTGGTCCTCCGCATCATCGTCGTCGTAGCAGCCAAGCCCGAGAAGAAGGGAACTACCGTTGGCGTCGTGCCATGTAGCTTGGACCTCATCGGGCTTGGGCGCCTTGGATTCCATCAGAATCAATAGGCGGGCGTTTGCTAGCACTTCATCGTCCATTTGCTCTGGCCGAGCTGAAATTGCCGCCGGTTTGGCACCTCGAGGTGGGAATTTCGCTGCGTCGTTGCCCATCAGGAGTGCCGCCTCCTGGGCGATCAGCTGCTCCGCCGGGTCTTCTATTTGGAGGGACGCCTGTGCTAGCGCTTGGGCATCCAAAGAGCCCGGACGAGGCAGGCCGCGCTGCATCACTTGGGTTCGCCTCTTGAACTCCAACGCCTCCTGCGCCTCTCTCCTCTGCTGCTCTCGACGATCACGGTCGCCAGCGTCTTCCTCCAACTGCTCAGCAGTCGCTGCCTCCTGTTGTTCCTCCGGTAGTTCAAGGTCCCATTCGGTGTCTTTTGGCTTAGGCAACGCCGTGAGGCCTTGCTTGAGCGCGTGTCTCAATGACAATTCTCGCATCTTCGCGTCTGCGGCCGTGCCGCCGACCAGTGACATCTCATCGCCAGCCGCGTTCAAAGCAAGATTATCCCGAGGGGTGCGCATCGGTGTCTGGCCCGGGCGAAGTGGCGTCGCGCCGACGCCGTTGGCACCAGATCGCAACGGTGTAGCGAGAGGGTTTGGTGTTGAGACGACATGCTTTCGGGGTGCAACGGAATCAAAGCCAGTAGAACCCGAGCCCTCTTGAAGGGGGGTGTTCTCACCGCCAAGTAGAGATGACTGCGTCTCAGTCAAAGCTCTAATATTCCGAATCTCGTTTGCGATATGATCCTCCTGGGGTGGCGCCATGGGGGTGCGGATTGGAGCGTTTGTGTTCAAATTCGAGTAGTTGTTGACGAGACCACGCGTAGCATCGTTGTCACTCTCGCGTGCCATCATGTTTGCGCGCTCCCCGATCATACCCATCTTGACAATCTCCTCCAGCTCGCCTTCGCTCACTTGAGGTGTCGGGAGCACCAGGGCCCTCCTCTTACTACTCTGCTCCGCCTCCCGAACGCGTTGCATCTGGCCAGCCTTCATGGCGGCCTGGAGCGAAGCGGACGGCGCATCCTTATCGTTCTTCCGCCTCTTTCGGTCGGTGTCTCCGTCCTGATCACCCTTTCGCTTGTTTGCCTGGTGAGTCTTGGGGTCGAAGTGGGTGCGCTGAAACTCGTTGCGCTGTATCTCCTCGCTGGTATCGTAGAAACCAGCGTCGGGCTTCTTCTCGAAAGGAATATCGGCATTGTAGTCCATCTGGCCCTTCTTGCGAGTCACGACCTTGATGTTGATTCCGGCAGTTTTCAATTCCCGCCTCTTCTGCAAAGTCGCGAGCCGTCTCGACTCCTCCTGTTGCCTCTCACGAGCCTTGCGCTTCGCCTTCTTTCCTTGAGTATTGGCGAGGCGGGCACGCGCCTCGCTGAGCATCTCCTTCTCGTCTTCGTCTAGGTCGATTGTATCTGGGCGGGCAGGCTTGCTCTCCGGATCGGGATCCACCTCTCCCGGACGAAGACGTCGAACATCATCAGCACTCGGTGCCTGGGTCTCTGCTCCATCTGGACCGGTCAGCCCCAGCCCTTGCGATTCCCGCTGTTCTGCCTCGTCGAGGAGTTTCTGATAGCGCTCGAGGCACTGGTTCGCCGTCCGGCCGACGATCGGTGCAATAGTGCGCCATTGCGTTGGCATCAACTTCGCGAGATGAAGAAGCTTCTCATCCTCCTCCTTGCTCCACTCGATCTTCTTGATGCTGGGGTCGAGCCACTCGTTCCATCGGGCTTTGCATTGTTTTGGTGTTTTTCGGGCTAGCAGAGAGGACACGCGTGCCCACTGGTTGAGCCCATATTTGGATACCGACGCCTTGAGGATCTCATCCTCAATGTTGGTCCACACACCTCCTTTGACGACAGGCATGTTGGCGGCAATCGACGTGGACTGAGGCTGTGGATGTGGCCGTACAAGGAAAGTTGGAAAGAAAATCGAAGGTCCAGTCCAAAGTCTGCGTCAAGTGTGGCACACGAGGCTGAGAGCAGGGATTAGTGGTGGAGCTGACCGTAGACGCGATGTGATTGGGTAACCGCAATTTGGACCACCGACGCGCTCAAGACCACCAAAGTGACATCGCCAGCCTCGCATCCTAGCTCTGAATGCGCCAGAGACAACGACACCACAACTCAACGCGCGACAAATTCCGTCGTTTGCTGCCATCGGCCCCTCGAGGTAGCAAGCGAGTCTTCTAATCTTACATTCACCCTACAATCCGAATAAAGAGTCACAATGGCCACCGACACAGGGACCCCGCAAAGGGACCCAACCCCCACAGCTCCTCGTCCGCCAGCAACAATCCCCCAGAAACGAGCGCTAGAAGACGACCACAGCCCTGCTGTTTCCTCCCCATTAAATCCCGACGTCAAACCCTCTCCAAGAGTGCAAATCCACGCACCAGAAGACAACCAAACCATGGCGCGCGAAAAACGCACCAAGAAGGAGTCGCTCAAGAAGCGCGAATCCAAAGGCACCGTGAGCCTTGCTGAGAACCCTAGGGCAACTCCTGGCCCCGATCTCAAATACGGAGACCCCCCTCCGGCTGAGATTTCGCCCATGAGATACAAGCTTGCGCCGCCAAAATCGTCGGACTTCGATCCGCCCCGCGGACCGGTATTTACGAGCCACCATTCAGTCCAGGACCCCGACGGTCGCGAGATCGAATTCTTCGAGGCGTCTGAGCAGTAAGTTAGAGCTGGACCCGCGCTCACACGCGGCATATGGCAACATAAACTGACTGTTAGCGTAGTGTCTACAATAAGAAAAACTTCCACTACACCCACTGCATCGCAGACCCCGCATTCCCATCGTCGTTCTATTACAGGCAGACGGAGCCTGAGCCGCACGGCCCGCACTTGAGCTTTGAGGATACCGCAACGCACGTGTTCTTCGACCAGTCAGGGAGGAGTATTACGACGGACAAGGGATTTCGGATGACACGGGCAAATGTCGCAGTGCGGGAAGGCAGGTGGTACTGGGAATGCAAGATCATTCGAGGCACCTTGAAGAACAAGGGCCCCGATGATCCAGAGTCACACGGCCATGTTCGCGTCGGCTGGGCCCGTAGGGAGGCATCGTTAGACGCCCCTGTTGGCTTCGACGCCTATAGCTACGGGATTCGGGATGTGGCGGGTCAGAAGGTGCACATGTCGCGGCCGAAGGATTTCTTTCCGCCCGGAGAGGACCTGCGGGAAGGCGACGTGATAGGCCTCGAAATCCAGCTACCGTCGGAGCAGTTGCATCGGAAGGTAGTGCAGGGCGAATACAACCCGGCGGCCGATTTTGTGGACGAGGAACCCGCCCCAGGCGCAGAGGCGCCGAATATCGTGCGGGACCGCATCCCAATCCGCTTCAAGGCCCACATCTACTTCGAGAAGATCGACTATCACACGACGAAAGAACTCGACGACCTCATGAACCCGTCCCCCGTCGGCGCATCCGGTTCAACAGGGTCTTCGGAACCCCCCAACCCCGTCCATCGAGTTCCGGCTCTGCGGACACTGCCAAATTCTCACATCAAGATATACAAGAATGGTGTTCTGATGGGTACTCCGTGGACAAACCTTCTAGCCTTTCTACCTCCCGCGTCCAAGCCGTTGGCCCAGCCAGGGGCGAGAGAATGCCTCGATGACGGAATGCTAGGCTACTATCCTGCCGTTAGCGTATTCCGCGGAGGAGTCGCCGAGGTCAACTTTGGTCCAGACTTTTGGTACCCACCGCCAGGATATGAAGGCCGCCAAGGGGACGTGGAGATGAAAGATGCAGATGGTCAGGGTGTGGAGCAGCCCAAGGGGGTTGTGTTAGGCTCGGCAGCCACCCGTGCCGTGAGTGAGCGGTACGACGAGCAGGTCGTGGAGGACATTGTTTACGATGTCATCGACGAAGTTGCCTTCTGGATCCAAGATGGCGGCAAGGTTATTGACCGAACCGGCAAGGACGAGAAGGTCGGCGAGACTGCCGGCATGGCGCCAGGGCGCGAGGAGATCAAGGAGCTAGTCCAGGATGACTAGATGCAGCTGCCAGACACACCTCACACAATAGCCGGATCAACCGATGTGCAGTACAGGTCGAGGTCTACGGATAATATTGAGGAGTCGGCGGTCATGTACACCCATGTGCGATGATGTAAAATATGTACCAACCAAAACGAATGCATGGACCGGGAATTAAAGTGGGCGTTGGAGCGAGTGGTAAGGAGAAGAAGCTATTATCAAGCCCGTTACAGGCCATTACGTACCGATCCAGTTGCTACTATTTCCTTTCTTGCTCAACATGAACGATAAACAAGCGACAAGGAAATATAAGAACAGCTCAGAACAGCGGGTATCAAGTATTGCCGTGGATTAGATCCTGCCACATTCGCCTTAACCGCCACCAGTTGACCATCACCTAACCGCAACTCCAGCTCCTTGGTCGACATTCCGTCAAGGTCCGATCCAATGTGTTAGGTAGGGCGGCGCTTCGTCCCCTAGTCGGTTCTGTTGGTTCTCGGGGGCTCGACGATAGTAGGGGTCCCTGGTCCACCGGTCGTCGACTCTGGGGCAGGCAAGGCCAGGTCGTCCGGAAGCTCCTCGACCCTTCCCTCGGTGTGCTCGCGCTCCAGTCGGACTTCGCGGCCACGTTTGTGGCAGTACCAAAGTACGAAGAGGAGGACTTGTACGGAGAAAGTTAGCATATCGCACAACCGATTAATCATTTGAGTTTGCCATCAACAGTCCTAAGGGGCAGGAAAGTTCTCACCGAATATAGCAACGCTCCAGAGGACGTTGGTCCCTATGAACGCCGGCCAGCGCATCTTTAGCGCGTTCATGATAGCCTTCAACATTCCGACGATCGTGCCCGGCTTGGTCACCATCTCGGCAAGGTTTTTAGGTACAAGGAACTTCTTCGCCGCTCCCTTCAGGCCGCCCTTGGAGGCCGAGCTCTCCTGCTCGAGCCCCCCGGCGGCAGCCGCGGCGGCTAGGACCTCGGGTCCAACTAACTTGTCCGGCAGCTGGGTCACTAGCTTTTTCAAGGATTTCGGTAGCTTCTCGTAGTTCTTGGCAAGGGTGCCGTCCCGGTCGTCGAGGAGAGAGGTCAAGTCGTTGACAGCGGTGGGGACGCCGTTGACGAGGTCCTTTAGTACCAGGGTAAACTGGCTCACCAACTCGGCCGATTCGTTTGAGAGCGAGAAGGCCTTGTTGTTCCTCGCTGACAGGTTGAGATTGTCGAGGACGCGCGCTAGGTCGTCCCTCTCATGGTCGACTTCGCGTTCTGGAACGACGAGTTTGGTAGGGTCCAGATCACCTTCCTTGGGCCCCTTCTTATCCCTGCGGAGGAATAGCGAGAGGCGCTTGGCCTTCTTACCCGCAGATTTACCATCTGCTTTCAACCCCTCCGCCCTAGACTTAGGCCTACGGAAGGACTCGCTGTCGCTGTCCCATGAGAGGTCGGGGGTCTTGACGCGGGGTGGAAGAGGCGGCCCAGGACCTTCCTCGTCATTCTCGGCGTCGAGCGACGAGACGGTCAACTCTTCGAGGAACCGTTCGTCATCGTCGGTCAACAGCAGGGGCGGCGCTTCTGGGCTTGACGCGGTCTTATGAGGGGCAGCCGACGGTGACTGCGCTCCTGACTGTGGAGTATCCTTCCCCTTCTGGAGCTCCGACTTCTCCTCCTTCTCCGCCTTATGCTTCTTGAACTTCTTGTAAGCGAAGAACTCCAACATCGTCGTAGAGGTATCGGAGGCTACTATTAGAGGTTTTCTAGCGGTGTGAGGCGTTGAGGGAGTAGAGTTTGCCTACGCCAGACCTCATGTGGGTATTATTGCTTTTGGAATTCGCTTTGCGGCTTTGTGATGGGTGGTATCCCGCTGGTGACCAGCTGGGAATGAGCGCCACAATCGATGATGTCACGCGCTGTAGGGAGCCTGCAGCTATTGGCCCATCACAAAGTCGCATGCAAAAGTGGGTCTGATCTTCCACTATCGCCTTGTGGTACCTCCCGAGTGGAGTGGCTCTTAAAGGAGGGCACGTGATGGACACCCTGGACCCCCAGACCCCCAACTATAACGAGGAAATAACCTTAGCTTGCAATTCCTCTAAAGTTCTTCGTCCGCTGATGCTTCACCAGCTGCCGCTCGTACTCTCCCAAAACGGTTTTAGCTAATACGACGCTCAAATTGGTAATTGACGTGATCCTACGGGATGGCATCGATCAGGACCTGCCGGAACGCCGACGTTCTCAAAATAGCTCGCCTTATGTATCCCCTGTTATTCTACACTACAAACAGCAAGAAAGTGCTACTCCCCCAATCCGTAGAGCCAGTACTGCGGGGGTATGGGTCCGTACCTTACCTTGGCAGGCATGTAATGGCGAAGTACGGATTACCAGCCAGTCAGCTGAACCCGATTTCAGCTGAGGTTCGATTAAGCTGGCTCCACCTTCTCGGTAGTTCCCGCAGCGCTGTCGCTTGGCAGGGTGTCCTTGAAACTGTGATATTTTGTCGTCCCTCGCACTGCCTCACTTCTGCTACGAGCAACGACGACTTCGAGTTTGGTTGAAACCTAGAATTCGATGCCTGTTCGAACATTTCCCAGCCCAGCGACCGGGGGACGAGGCAGAGGCCAATAAGGCGACGGGCCCTATTGTGCTGCCAAGCGCTGAGCCTCGTGGCGTGAGAATGTGCACATGTAGTTGGCGCGGATTGGTCCTTGGCAGCCTGGCATCAAATTCATCGTGGTCCCGACGTCCGTATGGAGTGCTCTCGACTCATCTACCACCAACATGAATGTTGACGTTTGAAGCGAGATACTTTCCCAGGCCAACGTTCTAGACTCGCCGTTCGCTGTAGATCTATTGCGTCGTTGGCTAGCGATATGGCTGCTGCTCAGAGATTAGAGCTTTTCCTCGCGTTATTGTTCGCGGGATGTGTCCTTGCTGACGATGGAGATGACTTCTCGAATAA
>Ga0164242_10004083_pt1 | contig 16448 bp, 12 predicted proteins | sample OricomgcompostMG_FD_108783 | JGI IMG/M metagenome (GOLD analysis project Ga0164242, IMG submission 108783) | Miracle-Growth compost microbial communities from Emeryville, California, USA - Original compost - Miracle growth compost (MG) ...
GAAGCTGAGGCGCTCCAGCCCGGCGGTGGCGGCGGCGAGATCGCGGGCGATCCCGGCCTCGGCGTTGACCAGGTTGTTGAGGCGGCTGCGGAGCGCGCTGACGTGGCCGTCGGCGGCCTGCTCGCGCGCGTCGCGTTCCGCGGTGGGGCTGTAGCAGGGCAGCGTGTCGGTGAGGGTGTAGTCGTCGTCGACGTTGAAACCGTCGGAGAGGGCGGCTTCCACCGCGGCAAGCACCGACTGTTTGTTCGCCTCCTGCTGGCCGTAACACCGCTGGGCTATCTCGTCGGCTGCCCGCAACTGATCCGCCGGCGTTCGTACCTTGACCGCATCGGCCGCGGTGCGGTCCTGCATGCCGTGGGCGGCGCTGCCCTCCCAAATTGTTCCTCCAGGGCGCATCGACGCCGTGCGAACTTCGGCGAACGCACTCTCCCAGCCGTCGGCAAGCCGGGACCAGTTCTCACCGCACGTCTTGAGGAATTCCCAGCTCGCCGCTCTTAGCACGGAAAGCGACGGCCAACCGTTGCTCAGCGTCATCGGTGGCTACCTCGGTAGGCCAAGCCCGCCGGCTCCGCCGTCGCCGCTCGGGGAACCGCCTGGCGCACCCGAGCCCACTGCGGCCAACGCCGCTGCACCGCCGTCGTCCATCGCCTCGTAATCGCGCGCCGCCGCGGTGAGCTCGGCCGCTGTCGCGTGCATCCGGCTGCCGAGAACCATGCCGACCCGGTTCGCACCGGCGCTGACGGCCGTCGCCGCCGCGCTGCTGGATTGCCACGAAGGCGCCGCCACCGTCGGTAGCGTCACCGCGACCTGACCGGCCAGGACGTCGCAGCGCTGCGCCCGCGCGCGCAGCCCTTCGGGCACGACGCGAAGCCCCGGTGTAGTCACGAAAGAAGGCTAACGGTATCGGAACGTCGGGCCAATTCACCGACGGTCTCAATCGAACAGCGTGGCGCAGCTGTGCTGTCGCTCCAGATCCAGCAGTACTCGTTTGCGGTCGATCCCCCCGCCGTAGCCGGTCAGGCTGCCGTTGCTGCCGATGACGCGGTGGCACGGCACGATGATCGAGATCGGGTTGCGGCCGTTGGCCAACCCGACCGCCCGCGAGGCCGTCGGCGCGCCGATCTGCATGGCCAACTGCCCATAGGAGCGGGTCTGGCCGTAGGGGATCGTCAGCAATGCGGTCCACACCCGACGCTGAAACTCCGTTCCGGCCATCTCGTAGGTCAGGTCGAACTCGGTGAGTTCGCCGGCGAAGTACGCCGCGAGTTGCTCGACCACGTCGGGGAATGCGGCGTCGTCACGTCGCCAGCCGGTGCGGTCGGGGGCGTGGGAGTGGTCGAGCATCAGCAGATGGCTCAGCTTGCCGTCCTTGCCGGCCAGGGTGAGCGGCCCGATCGGGCTGTCGATGGTGCGTTGGCAGGTCATGCGATCTCCTTGGACGTCGGGGGCCAGTCGTTGACGGCGTGATCGAGCGCGGCCCACAGCTGCTGGGTGGCATACGACCGCCACGGACGCCAGCGGGCAGCGTGGCGGGTCAGCGCCCGCGGCTGTTCCGGCAGCCCCAACTGCCGGGCGGCCACCTGCACGCCCAGGTCGGTTACCGGGAACGCATCGGGATCGCCCAGGGCGCGCATGGCGATGACCTCCGCCGTCCAGGCGCCCACCCCGGGAACTTCCAGCAGCGTGTGCCGGGCCCGGTCCCAATCGCAGCCCGCGCCCAGGGCGATGTCGCCGTCGGCCAGCTTCGCGACCAGGGCAAGCAGCGTGCGCCGACGCGCCCCCGGGAGCGCGAGCTGGTCGGGATCGATGCCGGCGAGGCGCTCCACCGACGGAAAGACGTGTGTCAGTCCGCCGGCCGGATCGTCGATCTGCTCCCCGTGGGCAAGCAGCAGCCGGCGGGCGTGGGTGCGGGCTGCCTTGATCGACACCTGCTGGCTGAGCACGGCCCGCACCGCCAGTTCGGCCTCATCGACCGTCCGTGGAATACGTTGACCCGGCGCCTTTTTCACGAGCGGCGCCAATGCGGGGTCATCGGTGAGGGCGTCGACGACCGCTTCGGGATCGGCGTCGAGATCCAGCAGCCGCCGGCAGCGGGTGATGGCGGCGGTGAGGTCCCGGAAATCCTCGAGCACCAGCCGGCATCGGACATGATCGGCGGCCGGACTCAAGCCGACTATGCCGTTGCCGTGCGGTAAGCGCAGCGTGCGCCGGTAGGCACCCCCGCGTACCTCTTCGCAACCGGGAACCGCGCAGGCCGCCAGATGGCCGAAGACGCCTTCGAACGCGAACGGGGTGCGCACCGGCAGCCGCAGCGTCAGGGCTCCCGGAGCGTTCTGGTCGGACACGATGCTCGGCCGGGTGACTGCCCGTTGCCGCAATGCTGTCGGGGTGGCGGCGTACACGGCGCGGACGGTGTCGTTGAACTGCCGGATGCTGGCGAAGCCCGCCGCGAACGCCACGTCGCCCAACGGCAGCCCCGTAGTCTCGATCAAGACCCGGGCCGTCTGCGCCCGTTGAGCACGGGCCAAGGCCAGCGGCCCGGCCCCGACCTCGTCCTGCAGCAGGCGCTGCAACTGGCGGGCGGAGTAGCCGAGGTGGCCGGCAAGGCCGGCCACCCCCTCCCGGTCGACCGTGCCGTCGGCGATCAAGCGCATCGCCCGGCCGACGACGTCGCCGCGGATGTTCCATTCCGGAGAACCCGGCGCGGCATCCGGTCGGCAACGTTTGCAGGCCCGGAAGCCGGCCCGGTGCGCCGCCGCCGCGCTGGGGTAGAACCGCACGTTGCGCGCCAGGGGCGGGCGCACCGGGCAACTGGGCCGGCAATAGATCCCGGTGCTCAGCACGGCCGTGTAGAACCAGCCGTCGAAGCGGGCGTCGCTGGACTGCACGGCACGGTAGCAGCGGTCGAAGTCCTCGTGCACGTTGTAACCATGGCACGCGCCGGCCGATGACACTAGCGGAAATGCGACACGATAGTGCCCGACCGGCGGCGCCCCCGGGGCTACCATCTGGGCGTGACGGCACTGGTACAGCGGTACTTGGACGGGATCCTCGCCGAGCATGCCGACGTGAGTGTCGGCGCCCTGGCCAGCTACATTCCCGAGCTGTCCCGGGTCGACCCGACGGGCTTCGGACTGTCACTGTCGTCCTCGGACGGTCACGTCTACGAATCCGGCGATGCCGGTGTGCAATTCACGATGCAGTCGATATCAAAACCGTTCACCTACGCCCTGGCGCTCGACCAGCTGGGGCAAGCCGATGTCGATGCGCGGGTCGGGGTGGAGCCCTCCGGTGAGGGATTCAACAGGATCAGCGTCGATCAGGTCACCAATGTTCCGAAAAACCCGATGATCAACGCCGGCGCGATCGTGGCGTGCTCCTTGATCCCGGGCAAATCCGCCGACGACCGATTCGGGCTGATCCGCGAGTTCTACAGCGCCTGCGCCGGTCGCGGCCTGGACTTCGACGAGGACGTCTACCGCTCCGAGAAGGCCAGCGGCAGCCGCAATCGCGGGATCGCCTATCTGCTGGACAGTTTCGGCGCGCTCGGCGCTGACCCCGACGACGCCCTTGATGTCTACATCCGGCAGTGCTCGCTGAAGGTGACCAGCACCGATCTGGCCCGGATGGCCGCGACGCTGGCGCGGGGCGGGTTCAACCCGCTGACCGGCCGGCAGGTGACCGACGCGGCGGTGGTGCGGCGCACGCTGTCGGTGATGGTGACCTGCGGGATGTACGACGCCGCCGGCGAGTGGGTCAGCGCGGTCGGTATGCCGGCCAAGAGCGGTGTGGCCGGTGGCATTGTGGCGGTGCTGCCCGGCCAGCTCGGGATCGGCGTCTATTCGCCGCGGATCGATGCCAAGGGCAACAGTGTGCGTGGGGTACTGGTGTGCCGCAGCCTTTCCCAACAGCTGGGTCTGCACTTTCTGACCGTGAGCAGCGAAGCCCATGCAGCGATTCGCGGCGTGTACACGCCGCGACCCGGCGTCCGCGTCTACGAGGTGCACGGCGATCTGCTGTTCGCCGGAGCCGAACAGGTGGCCCGCACCGCCACCCGCGAATGCGCCGACTTCGATACCGCGATCCTGGACGTCTCGCGCCTGCATACGATCAGCGATCCGGCCCGCGCCCTGCTCGCCGGGCTGGCCAACGATCTGCAAGGCCTCGGCAAGCAAGGTCTGCTCGTCGATCCCGCCGGCGCGGTCACACCCGACCCGGCAGCCTACGACGCGCTGGTATTCGCCACGATCGAGGATGCGCTCGCCTCGACGGAGCAGCGGGCCGGATAGCGCCGGCTACAGCGGACCGGCCAGCAGGGTGGGCTGGTCATATCCGCGCAGCACCACCGAATCGCCCAGCACCCAATGCGCCTGCTCACCGACGCTGGAGGCCAACATCGTCTGCGCCGTGGTCAAGAGCGGGAGGTGCCGGGTTTTGGCCAACTCACACAACCGAGCGGCTTCGTTGACCGGTTCGCCGATGACGGTGTATTCGAAACGTTCTTTGGCGCCGACATTTCCGGCGACGACCTGTCCGGACGCCACGCCGATACCGGCCCGGATCTCCGGCACCTCATCGGCCAGTCGATACAGAATCCCGCGAGCGGCGGCCAGCGCTTCATCTTCGGGCTGATCGAGGTGGTTCGGCGCGCCGAAGATCGCCAGGGTGGCATCACCCTCGAACTCGTTGATCAGTCCGCGATGGCGATCCACCTCGTCGACGACCACCGCGAAGAACCGGTTGAGCAAGGTGACGACCTCGGTCGCCGCCTTGGCGGTCACGATCTGCGTCGAGCCGACGATATCGACGAAAAGGACTGCGACATGGCGTTCTTCGCCGCCCAGTTGGATTCGGTCGCGTTCGGCGGCGGCGGCGACCTCGCGCCCGACATGGCGCCCGAACAGATCACGCACCCGTTCGCGCTCGCGTAACCCGTGCACCATCGCGTTGAAACCGCTCTGCAGCTCACCGAGTTCGGTGCCGTCGAACACCACCAGATCGCCGCGCAGGTTGCCTTGTTCGACGCGCTTGAGCGCGGCCCGCACTACCCGCACCGGAGCAGCGGTGAGCCAGGACAGAATCCACATCAGTAGGAATCCGAACACCAGGGTCGCAACCGAAATGATCAGTACCGCAATGCCGAACTGGGTCATGGTGAGGTTTTTCAACACCAACGCGAACATCGCCGTCAGTGCGATGCCCAGGACCGGAACACCCGAGCTGAGCAACCACACCATCATGGTGCGGCCCATGATGCCCGAGACGAACCGTCGCGGCGGCCGCCCGGCGGCGAGTGCCTGCGCGGCCACCGGCCGCAGCGCGAACTCGGTGAACAAGTAGCAGGCCGTGGCGACCTGGATGCCGCAGATGCCCACGGTGAACGCCACGATCGGAATGAAGATGCTGTTCTCCAACCCGTAGAGCAAGGTGAACAGCACCGCAGCCACGCCCCAGAGCGCGAGCACGACCTGCGACACCCGCCAGGGCGCCAGGAAGGCGTTGCGCTCATCCACCCGGCTGGGTTGTTGCTCCTTGATCGCCCAGCGCAACATCATGATGGTGCGCCGCGTGATCCAGTAGGTGCCGAAGACCATCGCGATCACCACGTAGGCCGGAACGACCCCATAGGTCAGCCATGCCGGGGCATCGGCGAACACGCTGGGCGTCGGGAAGGCCACCGTCACCAGCATTACCGCCACGCCGATCCCGAGCAGATTGGTCACCACGATGACCACCGTCATGATGAACTGGATGCGAATCCTGCGCAGGTACTGGCTTTCCGAGACCCTGCCCAGCAACCAGGAGCCGTATTCGGGTGTCTCCGGGAGCCGGCCGCTCTGGCGGGTCAGCAGCTCCAGGATCCGGCCCAGCCGTTGCGCGGTCGTCTTTGGCGGCTTCATCGTGGCGTAAGAATAATTCCTCGGGGCTGCGCCTAAGGTGGTTCGGATGCGACTCGTGATCGCCCGATGCACCGTCGACTACGTCGGCCGGCTCACCGCGCACCTGCCGTCGGCTCGCCGGCTGCTGCTGCTCAAGGCCGACGGATCGGTCAGTGTGCATGCCGACGACCGTGCCTATAAGCCGCTGAACTGGATGAGCCCGCCATGCCGGCTCACCGAGGAAGCCGGCGGCGAGTTCCCGGTGTGGGTGGTGGCAAATAAGAGCGGTGACCAGTTGCGGATCACCATCGAAGAGATCGAACACGACTCCAGCCACGAGCTCGGTGTCGACCCGGGACTGGTGAAAGACGGTGTGGAAGCTCAACTGCAGGCGCTGCTCGCCGAGCACGTCGAGCTGCTCGGCGAGGGCTACTCCCTGGTGCGCCGGGAGTACATGACCGCGATCGGCCCGGTGGATCTGCTCTGCCGGGACGCCCAGGGACGGTCGGTCGCTGTGGAGATCAAACGGCGCGGCGAGATCGATGGTGTCGAGCAGCTAACCCGTTATCTGGAACTGCTCAACCGGGACACGCTGCTCGCGCCGGTGAGCGGTGTGTTCGCCGCCCAGCAGATCAAACCGCAGGCCCGCACGCTGGCAACCGATCGCGGTATTCGTTGTCTGACATTGGATTACGATGCGATGCGCGGCATGAACAGCGACGAATACCGCCTGTTCTGATTACCGGGCGGAATAGAGGGCAAAACGTGCACGTTGGAGCCGTCCATGGCAATCGATGATCTGTTCCAGCCGCTGACGGTGCGCGCGCTTACCGTGCCGAATCGCTTCGCGATGGCGCCGATGACCCGGCAGGCATCGCCCGGCGGAATCCCGGCCCCGACGTCGCCGAGTACTACCGGCGGCGCGCCGCCGGCGGTGTCGGCCTGATCATCACCGAAGGTATCCGGCTGCCTGACCCGGCCGCCGGCTACCCGTTCAGCGTGCCGACGATCGCCGGCGACGACGTGCTCGCCGGGTGGACCCGGGTGGTCGATGCCGTGCACGCCGAAGGTGCCACGATCGCCGCCCAGCTGTGGCACCAGGGCGTGCAGCGCGACGACGCTGACGGTGTGGTGCCGGTCGGCCCGTCGGGTATCGACGGGCGCGGTGAGCCACGCGGCCGGGCGCTGCGGACCGACGAACTCCCCGTGGTCTCGGAGCTGTATGCGCGCAGTGCCGCCACCGCGCGAGACATCGGCTTCGACGCGGTCGAGATCCACGGGGCGCACGGCTACCTGTTGGACCAATTCTTCTGGGAGCGAACAAATCGGCGCACCGACGGCTATGGCGGAACGCTGGCCGCGCGGACCCGGTTCCCGGCCGAGGTGATCGCCGCGGTACGTGCCGCGGTGGGTCCGGAGTATCCGGTCATCTTGCGCTTTTCGCAGTGGAAGGGCACCGACTACAGCGCGACTATCGCCGACGACCCGAGCCAGTTGCAGGAACTGCTGACGCCGTTGGTCGAGGCGGGTGTCGACGTGCTGCACCCCTCAACGCGCCGGCACTACGTTGCGGCGTTCCCCGACCATGACGCGGACCTGAGCCTGGCCGGATGGACCAAGAAGGTCACCGGGGTGCCGGTCATCGCGGTCGGATCGGTCGGGCTGGAGACGCAGTTCCGCAGCGAAAAACGGGGCGAGGTGATCCAACCTGCTCCCGTCGACCGACTGGTCGAGCAGTTCGAAGCCGGGGAGTTCGATGTTGTGGCGATCGGACGGGCCCTGCTTGCCGACCCGACCTGGGTCAACCGTCTTCGCCGGGGGGAGCTGGACGGGTTCGGCGGGTACGACGCCGCTGTCGCCCTGGCTGGGCTGGCCTGACCGGTATGGCTCGTCGCCGGAGCCCGTCACCCCGGCCGTTGCCGCTCTCGCAGCGCATCGAGACCGGACCCGACGGGTATGAGTACGTCGTGGCTGCGATCGCGGGCTCGCGGGCCGTCAAGGTCTACCGGTGTCCCGGATGCGATCACGAGATTCGCACCGGCATCGCGCACGTGGCGGTGTGGCGCGCCGACTCCACCCAGGGAGAGGACCGACGGCACTGGCACACGCCGTGCTGGGCGCATCGCGCCACCCGGGCTCCGACCCGCAAGTGGTCGTGATCGCCGGGGGTCAGTGCGCTGCGGCGGCCTTGGCGTCGGAGGCCGGCTCGACCAACTCGACCAGCACCCCGCCGGCGTCCTTGGGGTGGATGAAGTTGATCCGGGAGTTCGATGTGCCCCGCCGCGGAGCGTCGTAGAGCAGCCGCACACCCTGCTCACGCAGCCGCTCAGAGAGCGCGTCGATGTCACTGGTCCGATAGGCGAGCTGCTGCAGCCCCGGGCCACGCTTGTCCAGGAACTTCGCGATCGTCGACGTCTCGTCGATCGGGGCCATCAGCTGAAGCTGGGCACTGCCGACCGGGGCGCCGCGCACCGCCAGCATCGCCTCGACGATGCCCTGCTCCTCGTTGACCTCCTCGTGCAGCACGATCATGCCGAGCTGGTCGTGGTACCACTTCTTGGCCGCTTCCAGGTCCGGCACGGCGATGCCGACGTGGTCGATCGCCGTCACCAGCGCCGAAGCCAGGGCGGGACGGACCTCGAAAGAGTCAGCGACGGATTCGGTCGTCATAAGAGCAACGGTAACCTGAGCGGAAATATCGCGCTGCGCCGATCCGCCTAGATCGGCCACCCACACCCGCCTGGGAGGTAGTCATGACGACATCGGTGATCGTTGCTGGAGCACGGACCCCGATCGGCAAGCTGATGGGTTCGCTGAAGGATTTCTCCGGCAGCGACCTGGGTGCGATCGCCATCGCCGGGGCGTTGGAGAAGGCGAAGGTGCCGGCCTCGCTGGTGCAGTACGTGATCATGGGCCAGGTGCTGACCGCGGGAGCGGGCCAGATGCCGGCCCGGCAGGCGGCGGTGGGTGCGGGCATCGGCTGGGACGTCCCGACGCTGACCATCAACAAGATGTGTCTGTCGGGGATCAACGCCATCGCCATGGCTGACCAGCTGATCCGCGCCGGCGAATTCGACGTGGTGGTGGCCGGCGGCCAGGAGTCGATGTCCAAGGCCCCGCATCTGCTGATGGACAGCCGGTCGGGCTACAAGTACGGCGACGTGACCGTGCTGGACCACCTCGCCTACGACGGCCTGCATGATGTGTTCACCGACCAGCCGATGGGTGCGCTCACCGAGCAGCGCAACGACACCGACAAGTTCACCCGCGCCGAGCAGGACGAGTTCGCGGCCGAATCGCACCGCAAGGCCGCTGCCGCGTGGAAGGACGGCGTGTTCGCCGACGAGGTGGTGCCCGTGAAGATCCCGCAGCGCAAGGGGGATCCGCTGGAGTTCACCGAGGACGAAGGCATTCGCGCCAACACCACGGCCGACTCGCTGGCCGGGCTCAAGCCGGCGTTCCGTAAGGACGGCACCATCACCGCGGGCTCGTCGTCGCAGATCTCCGACGGTGCGGCCGCTGTGGTGGTGATGAGCAAAGCCAAGGCGCAGGAGCTGGGACTGGACTGGTTGTGTGAGATCGGCGCACACGGCGTGGTGGCCGGGCCGGATTCGACCCTGCAATCTCAGCCGGCCAACGCCATCAAGATGGCCATCGCCCGCGAGGGCATCTCGGTCGACCAGCTCGACGTGGTCGAGATCAACGAGGCTTTCGCTGCGGTGTCGCTGGCCTCCACCCGGGAGCTCGGGGTGAATCCCGAGGTCGTCAACACCCATGGCGGGGCGATCGCGGTCGGGCATCCGATCGGGATGTCCGGCGCGCGGATCACGCTGCACGCCGCCCTCGAGCTCAAGCGGCGCGGCTCGGGCTACGCGGTGGCCGCGTTGTGCGGTGCCGGCGGCCAGGGTGACGCGCTGATTCTGCGTGCCGGATAACGGTGTCCCTACGGTTGCGTAGGTTGCTGGAGCGGCGGTATTCGCGCCGTCGAAATCGGGGTGTGATTTTGGTCATACTAGGCGCGAGCAGTGGTTGCACCGGCCCGGAATCAGCCATCGGCGCCGTGGCCGCGGCGGCGTGACACACTTGACGGCGTGACTCGTCCTCGACCCCCGATCGGCCCCGCGTTGGCCGGAGCAGTGGATTTGTCCGGTCTCAAGCAGTCGGCGCAGACCAGCGGTGCCGGTGCGGACGGTTCGGCTCCGCCGGGCGCCACCGAGATCACCGAGGCCAATTTCGAAGAGCAAGTCCTGGTCCGATCCAACCAGGTGCCGGTGGTGGTCCTGCTGTGGTCGCCGCGCAGCGACGCCTGCGTCCAGCTAGCCGACACCCTGGCCGGGCTGGCCACCAGCGACGGCGGCACGTGGTCGCTGGCCACCGTCAATGTCGACGTCGCTCCGCGGGTGGCCCAGGTGTTCGGTGTGGACGCGGTGCCCACCGTGGTGGCCCTGGCCGCCGGCCAGCCGATCACCAGCTTTCAGGGCGTGCAGCCCCCCGACCAACTGCGCCGCTGGGTGGACTCGCTGGTGTCCGCCACCGCGGGCAAGCTCACCGGCGGCGGCGATGCCGAGCAGCCGGCCCAGGTCGACCCGGCGCTGGCGCAGGCCCGCGAACAACTCGACGCCGGTGACTTCAGTGCGGCCCGCGACTCCTATCAGGCGCTGCTGGATGCCGACCCCAACCACGGCGAAGCTAAGGCGGCGCTGCGCCAGCTCACCTTCCTGGAGCGGGCGACCGCCCGCCAGCCGGATGCGCCCGCGCTGGCCGACGCCGCCCCGGACGACATCGAGGCCGCCTTCGCCGCCGCCGACGTGCAGATCCTCAACCAGGACGTCACCGCGGCCTTCGATCGGCTGATCGGATTGGTGCGACGGACCTCCGGCGACGAGCGCAGCACGGTGCGGACCCGGCTGGTCGAGCTGTTCGAGCTATTCGACCCGGCGGACCCGGAAGTGGTCGCCGGCCGGCGCAACCTGGCCAACGCGCTGTATTAGGCCGGCGCCAGCCACAGGGCGGACAGGGCCGGCAGCACCAGCACTGCCGAGGCGGGCCGGCCGTGCCACGGGTCGTCGGTGGCCTGCACCCCGCCCAGGTTGCCCGCCCCCGACCCCCGGTAGGCGACCGCATCGGTGTTGAGTACCTCCCGCCACCGGCCCGCGCTCGGCAGCCCCAGGTGGTAGTCGGTGTGTTCAACCCCGGCGAAGTTGAACACGCAAGCCAGCACTGAACCATCGGAGCCATAGCGCAGAAAGCTCAGCACGTTATTGGCGGAGTCGTTGGCGTCGATCCAGGAGTAGCCGCGCGGGTCGGCGTCCTGACTCCACAGGGCGGGCAGCGCACGGTAATGGGCGTTGATGTCGCCGACCAAGCGCAAGATGCCGGCGGAGTAGCCGTCGGCCTCGCGTTCCGGGTCGAGCTGGAACCAGTCGACGCCGCGCTCGTTGCACCATTCGCTGCGCTGCCCGAACTCCTGACCCATGAACAGCAACTGTTTGCCGGGGTGTGCCCACTGATAGGCCAGCAGGGTGCGCAGCCCCGCCGCCTTGCGATAGTCGTCGCCGGGCATCCGCGACCACAGCGTGCCCTTGCCGTGCACTACCTCGTCGTGGCTGATCGGCAGCACGAAGTTCTCGCTGTAGGCGTAGAGCATGGAAAACGTCATGTTGTGGTGGTGGTAGCTGCGGTGCACCGGGTCATGACCGAGATAGGCCAGCGTGTCGTGCATCCAGCCCATATTCCACTTCATCGAAAAGCCAAGGCCGCCAAGGCTGGTGTCGCGGGTGACGCCCGGCCAAGAGGTGGATTCCTCGGCGATGGTCACGATGCCCGGCGCGACCCGGTGGGCCGTCGCGTTCAGCTCCTGCAGGAACTGCACCGCCTCCAGGTTCTCCCGGCCGCCGTAGACGTTGGGGGTCCAGCCGCCCTCCGGCCGGGAATAGTCCAGGTAGAGCATCGATGCCACCGCGTCCACCCGCAGCCCGTCGACGTGAAACTCGGTCAGCCAGTACAGCGCATTGGCCACCAGAAAGTTGCGCACCTCCGGCCGGCCGAAGTCGAAGACGTAGGTGCCCCAGTCGAGCTGTTCACCGCGTCGCGGATCAGCGTGCTCGTAGAGCGGGGTGCCGTCGAAGCGCCCGAGTGCCCAGTCATCCTTGGGGAAGTGCGCCGGCACCCAGTCCACAATCACACCGACACCGGCACGGTGCAGGGCATCGACCAACGCCCGGAAATCGTCCGGCGTGCCGAAGCGTGCCGTCGGGGCGTAGTACGACGTCACCTGGTAGCCCCACGACCCGCCGAAAGGGTGCTCGGCAACCGGCAACAGCTCTACGTGTGTGAAACCATGCTGCACAACGTATTCGGTCAGCTCTACGGCGAGACGACGATAGTCGAGGCCCGGCCGCCAGGAGCCCAGGTGCACCTCGTAGGTGCTCATCGGCTCGGTCACCGGGTCTCGCCGGGCGCGCTGCGCCATCCAGTCGGCGTCGTTCCAGGAGTAGTCGCTGCGGGTTACCCGCGACGCGGTTCGCGGGGGCACCTCGGTGGCGAAGGCGAACGGATCGGCACGGTCGCTGACGGTGCCGTCGGCGCCGTGGATACGGAACTTGTATAAGCCGTCGGCGGGGAAGTCGGGCCAGAACACTTCCCAGACTCCGGAAGACCCCAACGCCCGCAACGGTGCGTCATTGCTGTCCCAGCCGTTGAAGTCACCGATCAGGCCGACGCCGGTGGCGTTGGGCGCCCACACCGCGAACGACACGCCGGACACCTCGCCGCGGGGCGTTGCGACCGTGCGGTGATGAGCGCCCATCACCTCCCAGAGCTGTTCATGGCGGCCTTCGGCGAACAGGTGCAGGTCGATCTCGCCCAGGGTCGGGGCGAAGCGGTAACCGTCCGCGACCGTGTGGATTCCGGTGGGCTCGGCGAACTGCGCGGCGTCGGGGTAATGCACCTCGAGGCGGTAGTCGGCCAGGTCGGTCAGCGGCAGGGCTGCCGCGAACAGTCCGGAACCGAGGTGGCGCATCGGGAACCGGTCAGCACCGACGAGCACCACGATGTGGCGTGCGCGGGGCCGCAGCACCCGAACCACGGTGTGGTCACCATATTCGTGAGCGCCCAGGACCGCATGCGGATCATGGTGCTCACCGGCGAACAGCCGCGCCAAGTCCGCGCGTTCGGGCGCGAGGTGTCGGGTCATCATGTTCACCGGCGGCGCAGCAGTTCGGTGCGGGCCTGCGCCGTGATCGGCGGCATGTTGACGATGTGGGCGACCGCCCGCGCCGGGTCCAGGCGCACCCAGTTCTCCTGCCCCCAGTGGTAGTCCTCACCGCTGATCTGGTCACGGACCCAGAACCGTTGGTAGTCCTGCATTCCCAGCGCCCACATATCCAGCCGCAGCGTCGCGTGCTCGGGCGTGAACGGGTTCAAGGTGACCACCACCAGCACGGTGTCGCCGGTGTGCGGATCGAACTTGCTGTAGGCCAGCAACGCGTCGTTGTCGATCGAGTGGAAATGCACCGTGCGTAGCTGACTCAACGCCGGATGCATCCGGCGGATCTCGTTGAGCCGGGCAATAAACGGTTCCAGTGACCTGCCCTCAGCGACAGCGGCGGCGAAGTCACGAGGACGCAGTTCGTACTTCTCCGAGTCCAGGTACTCCTCGCTGCCCGCGTGCAGCGCGCGGTCTTCGAACAATTCGAAGCCGGAGTACACCCCCCACGCCGGTCCCAGGGTGGCCGCCAGCACCGCGCGGATGGCGAACATCCCGGGCCCGCCCGACTGCAAGCTGGCGTGCAGGATGTCGGGGGTGTTGACGAACAGATTCGGTCGGCGGTAGTCGGCCAGTTCGGCGATCTGCTGGCCGAACTCGGTCAGCTCTGCCTTCGTCGTCCGCCACGTGAAGTAGGTATAGGACTGGGTGAAGCCCAGTTTGGCCAGTCCGTACTGGCGCGCGGGCGGGGTGAAGGCTTCGGATAGGAACAGCACGTCGGCGTCGATGTTCTTGACGGCCCCGATCAGCCAGATCCAGAAGTCCGGTGGCTTGGTGTGCGGATTGTCGACCCGAAAGACCTTGACCCCGTGAGCTATCCAGAACCGGACCACCCGTAGCACCTCGGCGTAGAGCCCGGCCGGATCGTTGTCGAAGTTCAGCGGGTAGATATCCTGATACTTCTTCGGCGGGTTCTCGGCGTAGGCGATGGTGCCGTCGGGTAGCGCGGTGAACCACTCCGGATGCTGGCCGACCCAGGGGTGATCCGGTGCGCACTGCAGCGCCAGATCCAAGGCGACCTCGAGGTTCAGCCGCCGGGCTGCCGCCACGAAGTCGTCGAAGTCGTCGATGGTGCCGAGGTCGGGGTGCACCGCGTCGTGACCGCCCTCGGCGCTGCCGATGGCCCACGGCGAACCGACATCACCGGGCTCGGCCGTCGCGGAGTTGTTGCGGCCCTTGCGGTGCACCCGGCCGATCGGGTGAATCGGCGGCAGATAGACCACGTCGAAGCCCATCTCGGCGATCCGCGGCAGTGCCGCCGCCGCGGTGGCGAACGTTCCGTGCACCGGACGGCCGTCGGCATCCCACCCGCCGGTCGAGCGGGGGAACATCTCATACCACGCGCCGCGGCGGGCCAGCGGCCGATCCACCCACACCTGGTACTCCGGGCCCGGGGTGAGCAGGTCGCGCAGCGGGTGACGGGCCAGCAGCTCGTCGACCTCGGCCGAGAGTGCCGGGGCGGCCCGGGTCGCCGGGTCGCCGGGCGCGCGCAGGGCGGCGGCGGCCGCCTGCACCGGCCGGCGCTGTGCGGGCGGCATGGCGGCCGCGGCACGGTCCAGCAACCCGGCGCCGATCACCAGGTCGTTGGAGAGTTCGGCTTCGCCCTGGCCGGCGTCGAGCTTGGCGGTCACGGCGCTGCGCCAGCTCGCCACCGGGTCGCTCCAGCCCTCCACGCAAAACGTCCACAGCCCGACCGCGTCGGGGGTGAAGCTGCCGTGGAACACGTAGGCGTCGAACCCGGTCTCCATCCGGATGCACAGTGGCGTGCTGGACGCGTGCTCGTCCGGCGGCTCACCGGGTTGCGGATAGTGCCGTCCGAGGTAGCACACCACCAGGGTCGCGGCGACCGCGTCGTGGCCTTCCCGCCACACGGTGGCCTTCACCGGCACCGTCTCGCCGACCACGGCCTTGGCCGGGTAGCGGCCGCACGAGATGACCGGTTCGACGTCGTCGACCTCGACACGACCAGGCACGCACACTCCGTTCGTCGTGGGGCTGTCGGTGCCCACGGTAATGGGCTGCCGATGGCGACCGGCACGACACGGCCGGTTCGCCACCGCCGACCCTTCGGGCCAACTCCGGCGAGCCTCGCTGGACCGCCGTAAGGTGGTGACGCGTGAAAGCACTCCGCCGGTTCACCGTTCGTGCACATCTTCCCGACCGGCTGCGGGCACTTGAGCAACTCTCGATGAATCTGCGCTGGTCGTGGGAGCAGTCGACGCAGGAGCTGTTCGCCGCCATCGACCCGGAGCTGTGGGCCGGATGCGGCCGGGATCCGGTGGCGCTGCTGGGCGCGGTGAGCCCGAACCGGCTTGACGAACTGGCCGCCGACGAGGCATTCACCGGGCGGCTCGACGCCCTGTCAGCCGAGCTCACCGAGTACCTGACGCAGCCCCGGTGGTATCAACACCAGCAGGACAGCGGCGCGGCACTACCTGCGGGCATCGCGTACTTCTCCATGGAGTTCGGTGTCGCCGAGGCGCTGCCCAACTACTCGGGAGGCCTGGGCATCCTGGCCGGGGACCACCTGAAGTCGGCGTCGGATCTGGGCGTGCCGTTGATTGCGGTCGGGCTGTACTACCGCTCCGGATATTTCCGCCAATCGCTGACCGCTGACGGCTGGCAACGGGAGACCTATCCGTCGCTGGACCCGCAGGGGCTGCCGCTGCGGCTGCTGGCCGACGCGGCGGGCAATCCGGCGTTGATCGAGGTGGCGCTGCCGGGGGTGGGCCGGTTGTGCGCGCGGATCTGGGTCGCACAGGTCGGCCGGGTACCGCTGTTGTTGTTGGACTCCGACATCGGCGAGAACGAGCACCAGTTGCGCGGCGTCACCGACCGGTTGTACGGCGGTGACCAGGAGCACCGGATCCGCCAGGAGATCTTGGCCGGGATCGGCGGGGTGCGAGCGATCCGGGCGTTCACCGCCCTCACCGGCATGCCCGCCCCCGAGGTGTTCCACATGAACGAGGGCCACGCCGGCTTCCTCGGAATCGAGCGCATCCGTGAGCTGATCGCCGAACAAGGCCTGAATTTCGACACCGCGCTGGCGGTGGTGCGCTCGGCGACGGTGTTCACCACCCATACCCCGGTACCGGCGGGTATCGACCGGTTCGGAATCGACATGGTGCGGCGCTATTTCGACGGCGATGCGCTGGTCGCCGGGGTCCCGGTCGAACGGATCCTCGAGCTGGGCGCCGAAGACGATTCCGGCATGTTCAACATGGCCCACATGGGTCTGAGGCTGGCCCAGCGGGCCAACGGCGTCTCGCGGCTGCACGGCCGGGTCAGCCGGGCCATGTTCA
>Ga0164242_10004084_pt1 | contig 16446 bp, 18 predicted proteins | sample OricomgcompostMG_FD_108783 | JGI IMG/M metagenome (GOLD analysis project Ga0164242, IMG submission 108783) | Miracle-Growth compost microbial communities from Emeryville, California, USA - Original compost - Miracle growth compost (MG) ...
CGGCGCGCTCGCCTTCGGCATCCTCGACGAGGAAGAGCGCGAGTGGGTCGTGCTCTCCGGCGACCCCATGTACGCGGGATACGAGACGACGGGGGAGCGGGTGAAGCTCACGGATGCGACGCTGCTCGCGCCCGTGCTTCCCCGCTCCAAGGTGATCGGCATCGGCCGCAACTACCGCGACCATGCGGCGGAGATGGGGTCGGAGGCGCCGGCGGAACCGCTCATGTTCCTGAAGCCGAACACGTCGGTGATCGGCCCGGATGACGCCATCGTGCTGCCGCCCCAGTCTTCCAGGGTCGAGCACGAGGGTGAGCTTGTGGTCGTGATCGGCCGCATCACCAAGGACGTCGCGGTCGAGGATGCTCTCGGTTCCGTGTTCGGGTACACCGTCGGCAACGACGTCACCGCGCGCGACCTGCAGCGCTCTGACGGCCAGTGGGCGCGCGGCAAAGGGTTCGACACGTTCTGCCCGCTGGGGCCGGTCATCGAGACCGAGTTCGACGCCGAATCCGCCACGATCGAGACGAGCGTGAACGGCGAGGTGCGGCAGTCCGGACGGATCGCCGATCTCATCCACGGCATCCCTGAGCTCGTCGCGTATGCCGCGAGCGTCTGGACGCTGCTGCCCGGCGACGTCATCATGACGGGCACACCGGCGGGCGTCGGACCGCTCGTCGCGGGCGATCGCGTGGACGTGACGGTGAGCGGCATCGGCACGTTGTCGAACCCCGTGCGGGCGAAAGGCTGACCGACCCGTCGGGCCCTAGACTTCCGGCATGACCGAGGGGTGGAACGAGTTCTACGTCGCCGTCGCCGGCGCGGCAGCGGCCCTGGCCGGGCTCATCATCGTGGCCATGAGCGTCACGATCAAGGAGATCCTGGCGTCGAAGAGTCTGCCCTCCCGCGCGGCGGCGACGATCAGCTCGATGGCGCTCATCCTGCTGCTCGCCATCTTCGGTCTCATCCCGCACCAGACGGATGTGCTGTTCGGCATCGAGATCATCGTGGCCAGCGCCGTCGGAATGATCCCCGTGCTCGTCATGTCGCAGCGAGTGCTGACCGACACGGAGTTGCCAACGGCGAGCTCGACCCGCTGGTTCCGCGTCTTCGCCGGCATTCTCCCGGTGGCGTTGTCGCTGGTCGGCGGCGTTCTCGTCGTCGCCGGGTCATCCGCCGGTCTGGTGCTCGTCGCCGCGACCATCGCGATCGTGTTCGTGACGTCGATGCTCAACGCATGGGTGCTGCTGGTGGAGGTGCAGCGCTGACCATCGCCGGCGTGGAGTGTCCGGCGGTGGCCTGACTGGCCTGTTCCGGCGCGCGACGATCAGTGCCCCTTGGCTGTTTGTCAGTGGCCGACTGCGGCGGCCGCTCGATCGACGTCGTTCTCGTCGTTCCACACGTGGAACGCCACCCGGGCGCGGCCGGCTCGGCCGGACGCCACCAGCCCGGCGTCGGTCAGCGCGGCGAGGTCGTGCCCGTCGGCATCCGGCCAGGTGAGGATGGCGCTGCCTCGCGCCTCGAGGCCCAGTCGCTACGCCAGCGCGTCCGCGAGCACCACGTCGTGGTCGTGCACGGCCTGGATGTCCGCGCCGGCGAACAGCTCGAGCGCCGGCGCTGCTGCGGCCATGGCCTGCCACGCGGGGGACACGTCGAACCGGCGCGCCGACGACGCCAAAGGTGCGGACGGGCCGTAGCACGACACCCAGGGATCCTCACCGGCATACCACCCGGCGTTGATCGGCGTGAGCTCCTCCGCGAACGCCGGCGTGACGGTGAGGAAGCAGACGCCGCGGGGCGAGCACAGCCACTTGTAGGCGTGGCAGATCGTGGCATCCGCCGTGTCCGCCTCCAGCGGCAGCCACCCCGCGGCCTGCGTGGTGTCGCAGAGCACGCGCGCTCCCACCCGATCGGCTGCCGAGCGGATGGCCCGGGCATCCGCGCGCTCGCCCGTCGCCGACTGCACGAGCGAGTACACGACGAGCCAGGTGTCGTCGCCAATGGAGTCGGCCAGGAAGTCGAGCGGCACGTGCCGCACCCGAACGCCCCGACGCTCGTGCTGCAGGAACGGGAAGACGACGGAGCTGAAATCGCCGTCGACGCACAGCACCTCGGTGCCGTCAGGAATGGAGGCGGCGATCATGCCCGCGAACACCGAGCTCTGCGATCCGATCGAGACGCGGTCTATGCCGACGCCGGCGATGCGTGCGAACGCGTCCCGCGCCCGTGCCACCGACGTGTCGTAGTACGCAGGGCCGGCGGCACCGGCGCGCCACCGCTCGAGGTCCTGGCGCATCGCGTCGGCCGCGACGGCAGGCGGCAGGCCACCCGTGCACGCCGCCAGGTAGCCGGCGCCTGTTCCCTCGAACTCGGGGCGGAACTGTTCAAGCACATTCCGAGCCTGCGCTGCCCCCGTGCATTGCACAATCGCAGGTGTTCGATCGGACGCATAACGTGCGGTTATGCTTCCGCCATGACCCTGCAACAGGATGCTGCGACGCCGCTCGAACTGGACGCGCACACGTTGCGCATCGTGCGCGCGCTCGTCGAGCACGGATCCATCACCGCTGCCGCCGGTGCGCTCGGATTCAGCCAGCCGGCCGTGAGCCAGCATCTGCGCCGGGCGGAGGCACGCATCGGCATGCCGCTCATCGCGAGGTCGGGGCGCGGCGTGCGTCTCACCGAGGCAGGCCGGGTGCTGGCCAGACACGCCCGCACGATCACGATGGCACTGGATGCCGCGGCGGGCGAGCTCGCCGAGCTGTCCGGCCTGCGTGCGGGCCGGGTGCGGCTCGCGGCGTTCCCGACCGCGTCGTCGACGCTCGTGCCCCAGGTGCTCCGCATGCTCCAGTCGAAACACGCCGGCATCTCGATCGGCTACCTCGAGGCCGAGCCGCCGGAGGCCGTCGAGGCTGTGCGGTCGCAGCAGGCCGACCTCGCCATCACGTTCGGATACCCCGGCGACCGCGTCGACCCGCACGCCGACGGTGCACGCGGGCTCGTCGTCATCCCGCTGTGGCGCGACGAGATGATGCTGGCCCTGCCCGCCGATCATCCCGCGGCGGCGTCGGAGACCGTGGACCTGAGGGCGTTGAACAATGAGAACTGGAGCGCCGGATGCCCGCGGTGCCGAGGCCATCTGTTGCAGCTCGCCGAGGCATCCGGCTTCGTCCCGCGCATCGGCTATGAGACGGACAATTTCACGGCGGTGCTCGGCATGGTGTCGGCGGGGCTCGGCGTCGCGCTGATCCCGTCGCTCGCGCTCGCGGTGTCGACGCTGCCGCCGGATGTCGTCATCCGGCCGACCGCTAACCACGACCACCGCACCATCCACCTCGTCGCGGCGCCCGGAAGCGATCAGGTGCCGGCGATCGCGGCGGCTGCCTCGGCCATCCTGCACGTGGATGCCGAGGCGTGGTCCCTCACGCCGGCCGACGCCTGAGGGCGCCCGACCGCGCCAGGGTGTGGACAGCCCGGACCGTAGACTGGGCGACGATGTCCGAGACCTCTTCAGCGGCCGCGTATCCGTTCAGCACTGCCACCGGAAGCGACGTGCGCGTGCGCTTCTGCCCATCGCCCACCGGAACGCCGCACGTAGGGCTCATCCGCACGGCGCTCTTCAACTGGGCGTACGCCAGGCACACCGGCGGCAAGCTCATCTTTCGCATCGAAGACACCGACGCCGCGCGCGACTCGGAGGAGAGCTACGAGCAGCTCCTCGACGCGCTGACCTGGCTCAAGATCGACTGGGACGAGGGCGTCGTGAAGGGCGGCCCGGACGGCCCGTACCGGCAGTCGCAGCGCAGCGAGATCTACGCTGCGGTGCTGGACCGGCTGATCGACTCGGGCCACGTGTACGAGAGCTACTCGACGCCTGAGGAGATCGAGGCGAGAAACCTCGCTGCGGGCCGGCCCAAGCAGCACGGCTACGACAACGGCGACCGGGATCACACCGAGGAGCAGCGCGAGGCGTTCCGCGCCGAGGGGCGCCAGCCGGCGCTGCGACTGCGTGTGCCCGACACGGAGCTCGACTTCGATGATCTTGTGCGCGGGCCCATCACGTTCCCGGCCGGCTCGTTCAGCGACTTCGTCGTCGTGCGACCCAACGGCCAGCCGCTCTACACGTTCGTGAACCCCGTGGACGACGCGTTGATGCGCGTGACGCACGTGCTGCGCGGCGAGGATCTCCTGCCTTCGACGCCGCGTCAGATCGCGCTGTACCGCGCGCTCATCGATATCGGTGTCGCCGACTTCATCCCGCAGTTCGGGCACCTGCCTTCGGTGCTCGGCGAGGGCAACAAGAAGCTGTCGAAGCGTGACCCGGAGTCGAACCTGTTCCACCACAGGGAGCGTGGCTTCATTCCCGAGGGTCTGGACAACTATCTGGCCCTGCTCGGCTGGGGATACTCGCACGACCGCGACGTGTTCTCCCTCGATGAGATGGTGCAGAAGTTCGATGTCGCCGACGTGAATCCGAATCCGGCGCGTTTCGACTTGAAGAAGGCCGAGGCGATCAATGCGGACCACATCCGCAGGCTTGACGTGGCCGACTTCACGCAACGCACGATTCCGTACCTGGTCGAGGCGGGCATCCTGACCGAGCCCCTCACCGACCGGCAACGCACGATTCTGGATGCCGCGGCGCCGCTCGTGCAGGAGCGCGTACAGGTGCTGGGGGAGACGCCGGGCATGCTCGGGTTCCTCTTCCGGGATGCCGCCTCCCTGCACTACGACGAGGATGCGCTGGGCACGCTTCCGGACAACGCCGCGGAGGTGTTGCGCGACTCACTGGCCGCCCTGGAGCGGCTCGGCGAGCACCTCTGGACGCACGACGGCATCGAAGTCACGCTGCGCGCCGCGCTCATCGAGGTGCTCGGGCTCAAGCCGCGCGTCGCGTTCGGACCGCTGCGAGTGGCCGTGAGCGGTCGCCGCGTCTCGCCGCCGCTGTTCGAGTCGATGGAGATCCTCGGCAAGCCCGAGACGCTCGCCCGTGTGGAGCGCCTGCTGCAGCACGTCAACGCCGCAGCGTGACCCACCTCGGTCGTCGACTCGGCCACGCCGCGGCACCACGCCGACGCGACTCAGGCGTTTTGGCCGCTTCGCCTCGCGTCCGGTAAAGTAATCACTCGTGCCGCTTTCGTGCGGCGCGATCCGGGACTCGCCTCCCGGGCCTTCGGTTCCGCCCTCCGGGGTAGACCGGTGGGGTATGGTGTAATTGGCAACACGGCTGATTCTGGTTCAGTTGTTCTTGGTTCGAGTCCAGGTACCCCAGCAAGACGAAAAGCCCCGGAATTCCGCTTCAAAACGGATCACCGGGGCTTTTGCGTTGGCGGGCGCGGATCAGGCGATCCCCTCCAAAACCCCTCCGGTGGCTGAGAAGGAGGCGCGCCGATCACTGCGAGATAGGGCGTCGGCCGATCGTGCTAGACACAAAGCGTGAAGAGTTTCCTTCTTGGTGCTGGGGCATCGATCGATGCGGGGCTGCCGGGTAGTTTTGGCCTAACGCGAGCCGTCGCCGACTACATCGACGGCTCCGCCGGACACTTCTACATACGTCCTCTGCTCCATGGCGTAATTGGCGCGATGGTGCAGCACGACACCGGGCGGGGCGCGAGTGCGTTCGAAGGAGTGGACGTTGAAAGAGTGTTCGCTGCTGTAAAGGCGCTTAAGGATCGTGACTCGATTGACCTGTCGGCCTTTGTCGAGACATGGAATCGGAATCTGGATGCTGCAAACGGTCGAGTCTCGTTTCCTGGCTTCTGGGCACGCGACTTCAGGAAGGCGATGCTCGACACCTGGGATCACAAGGTTGAGAAGGAGTTTGAGGCGGGCGTTAGAGCGGTGGTTCAGACGTCGAACGGGGATCTCTTCGGGCAACTTGAGTCCGCTATGCTCGACGCGCTGATCCACATCTTGCGTGCGGATGAGAGCCGCGTCGGATACTTCGAGCCGATGATCAAGTCGGACTCGCTCATCGGTATCGCCACACTCAACTATGACCTCGCAGTGGAGAAGGCATGTCGTGTCGCTGGCGTCACCGTAGATACCGGACTTGAGACGTGGCGAGGAGGCTACGAGTGGGAGTGGGCTTCGCCACGCGCGGACGTGAGACTCCTCAAGCTGCACGGATCGCTCGACTACGTCTTGGGACAAGGAGAGCAGGATGGGGAGAGAGTTCCTGGGGACCGTCTCAGCAACTTTGGGGAGGATCGCCAGGGACAACTCGTTGGTGGAGTGCCAGCGATGGTCTTCGGGCAAGGATCGAAGCTGCGCTCGGATGGACCCTTCCTTGCCATGCTTGTTGAGCTCGACCGACTGCTCTCCGAGACAGAGTGGCTGACGGTTGTCGGATATTCGTTCCGTGATGATCACATCAACGCGGCTCTGACGCGATGGCTGAACGGCGACCGGGCAAAGCGGATATCTGTCATTGATCCGTCGCTAGCCACCTGGGGTGGGTCAGGATGGGATCGGCGAGGTCCTGACTATTGGTACTACTTGCAGCGCGCGACGCGCGCGCCACAGCAGTTTGAGCGGCACTCCTGGACCCCGATCGAGTCCGACTTTCTCCCTGACACAGCGGCCAACGGGCTGGCGAAGCTACACGGGAGTTAGCCGCCGATCTGGGCGACCGGCGTGAGCCTCTTGCTGGCCACGACTGCCAGGCGGGCCATGTCGTCGGTGTGGTCGTCGCTGAACAGGTGCAGGTAGTGCTTGTACATGGTGCCAATGTCGGCGTGGCCCATGTACTTGGCGACACGCTCGATGGGAATGCCCGCCGAGGCGCACGCACTCGCGTAGAAGTGCCGGAGGTCGTGCCAGCGCACAGCCGGGATGTGTAGCTTCTTCAGCGCCACCAGGAAGTGCTTCCGGTAGAAGTTGTCGAGGTTGAACTGGGTCGTGTAGTCCAGCGTCCCGCGCCCGCCGCCCTTTCCGCCGCGACGTCGTCCCGGCCAGAACATCGCGTCGGGGTCGTTGGCGAACGGGTGAGCCGCGACGAACTCGCGGAGCCGTGGCACAAGGACAGGGTGCAACGGCACCTTGCGGATGGACTTCGCCGACTTCGGCGTTAGGTACTGCCAGCCCCGCTTAGGCTCGTACTGCGCCTGCCGCTGGACGTGCACATGCGGCTGCCGAGCGAACAGATTCACGTCGCGGATGCGCAGGCCTTGAAGCTCCCCGGCCCGCAGTCCGGTGTACGCGGCGAACTGCACCACCAGACCGTCCGGTGGCTCGGCGTCCAACCGCTCAACAACGGCGTTGACCTGCTCGGGGGACAGGAACGTTAGCTCGTGGTGCTCGACCTTCGGGATGCGCACCGGGATGCATGGGTCCACGTTGATGAGGCGGAGTTGCGTGGCGTACTTGAACACGGCTGCCACAGCGACGTAACGCGTGCGGATGGACGACTGCGAGTAGGGTCGCTTGGTCTTGGGTGAGATCGCCGCCCGCTGCTCGGCAAGCCACGCCTCAACGTCCATCGTCGTCACGGCGTTGATGCGCCGATCACCGAACGTCGGGTAGATGTGCTGCTCAAATGCGGATTTCGTATCGCGGGAGGTCTTCGGCTTCCACGTGTGAGCGTTGGCGATCTGCATGAGCTCGGCGACCTCGCGGAATGTCTTCGCGTTCTTCACGAGTGCGTCGGTGCTGTTGCCGTCCGCGATCTCGTTCTCGACCTTCAGCGCGAACCGCTCCGCCTCGCGCTTGACGGTGAATGTGCGCTGCTTGAACTTGCCGTTCGTGCGCCAGCGCACCTCGTAGGCGGTGCCGCCGCTCCGGGCGACCTCCCTCACGTGTGCCATGTCAGTACTCGCCCTTCATCGCTCGGTCGAGGAGGGCTGCGGGGTGGAAGGTGCCGAGCGGCCAGTCCGGCTCGGTCGTTGCGGACCAGATGTAGCGGGCACGGAGCGTGACACGGCCTCCGTTGTCCGTGGTCTTGGTGATGAGGGCCGGATGGTCCGCGTTCTCGATGACTACGTTGCCGGGGCGCAGACTGTCCGCTCGTACGCGCTCGGTCGCAGGGCGGAGGTTGTAACGGGTGCCGTCCGTCTTGCGGTCGGGCAGGGGTCGAGTTCGCTGGCGGGTCATGCTGGATCCTTAGTGGTGGTGGTGGTGGTGGTGGTCGGGGCGGCGATCTGCTCAGCCGGCACGGGCGGTCGCGAAAGAATCCGGCTGACGACGGGAGACGTCCAACGTCCGCCGCGCTTGGTGGGGTGGCCCTCGGCGGCGAGCACCTCCGCGATCTGCTGGCAGGTCATGCCCCTGGAACGGAGCTTGTGCATGCGCCGCAGAGCGCGCTGCTCGGTGGGGATGGGGTGGAGCATGCCGTCGTGGGCGCGGTAGCCGAACGGCGCGGGGCCGACAGCGCGCCCGCCCTTCGCCGCCTTGGCCTTGCGCCCGTCGCGGAGTCGCTTGGTGAGCATGCCGCGATCGAGCTGCGCGAATACGCCTGCCATCTGACGCATGGCGGTGCGCATCGGGTCGTCGGGGTCGTCATGCAGGATCGGGCCGATGTCGGCGGAGTGCATCGCCCGGTGCATCTTCCACACCTGGGCGAGCACGGCCTCCTGCACAGTCAACGAGCGCGCCAGCCGGTCCAGCCGAGCGACGAGCAGCACGTCCGCGTCCCCGTCCTGCAAGCGCGTGAGCGCCGACATCAGTCCGTCGCGGTCGGCGGCGGCGAGGGTCCCGGGCACACCCTCGTCGCGGAACACGGCCACGATCCGCAGGCCATGTGCCTTGGCGTAGGCGCGGCACGCCTGCTCCTGCACGTCGAGGCCGAAACCGTCGACGGCTTGCGCGGTCGTGCTGACGCGCAGATAGAGCACCGCGTTCATGCTGACTTCTCCTTCTTCGCGGCGAGGATCGCCTCGGCCTTGGCGAGGATCGCTGCTTCGCGCTGCTCGCGCTTCGCGTCGCGCTCTGCCTTGCGTTCGGCGCGAACCTTGGCCTGCTCGGTCTTGCGGGTCTTGGCGTCGGCGATCCGGCGCTGGTTCTCCTCGGACTTCTGGAACTCGCCGCGCAGCCAGGAGGCGAGCACGACCGACTGCACGTCCACGGCGTACCCGGTCTCTCGGGTCAGCCACTCGGCGTAGGCCTGCATGGTCGGGGTCGCCTCCTTCTCGGCGTAGTTCGCGAACCGGGGAGCGGTCGGGGTCTGGGTCTTGCGAGCGGTCATTTCGTCCTCCTTGGTCGGGGCCGGTTTTCCGGCCTTGCCGCCGATTCCGTAGAACTGGCGGCGAGGAAACTCTCGCTCGTTCGAACATTTGTTCGCTACTCCAAACGATGAATCCGCCGAAATCCGATTCTCTGGGGAGCAATTCGTCCGGCTCAGCCCGTCCTAGCCGGACGCTGGTTGCGGCGCTTACAGCTCAGCTGCACGCCCATACAGCTCAGTCCGTGCGATTACGTCACTCCCTCTTGCGCTGCTCGTAGCGTTTCGGACTCATAGTCCGACGCCTCTCCGAACTGGTCGAGCGTGCTATGCGCTCCATCAGTAGCTGCTCGCGGGTGAGCTTCGCCTCGCGCTGCGCTCGCTCCGGCAGCAGGTCGTCCTCGCCGAGCTCTCCTCGCTCGTGGCGGCGGATAAGGTCGGCCTCCTGGCGGGCGCGCTGTGCATTGAGGTCCGGCGCGGTGGCCGACGGCTGGCCGCGCTTCATGCGCTCGATCTCCTTGACGCGTTGGTGCTGCTGGTCCTCTCGTGCCCAACGCTCCTCGTCAGTCTCAGATTCATCAAACTCGATGACCTCCGCGTCGATCACATCGGTGGTGTCCTGGTCGTCGACAACCAAATCCATGACGACGTCTGCCGTCACGTCGGCGAAGCTTCGACCCTTCTCGACCGTGAGTTCCATAACCCGCTTCGCGTTGATGCCGCCTCGGTCCAGGATGTCCTGCGCAATCTGAGTCCTCGACTTCACGTCGATCTCGGGGTTCGCCATGAACTCCACCAGCAGGTCGGCCGCGTAGCCGGAGGCAGCAGAGATGCGCTCCGCAGCCTTCGCCTTGGCCGCTCGCGTTGCCCCTCCGTGGACCACGCAAACTCGGAGGCCACGCATCGCGAATCGCTGGCATTGCTTCCCGGTGTGCTTGCTCATGGCCGTGCACTGGCGCTTCGGTGAGAGGTACATGTCCCTCACCGGACCCACCATCGGGTCATCCCCACCTTCGGGAATCTCGCGCTTCTTGCCCTTGGGCTTATCGTTTGTCATCGTTCGACCTTTCGTTCAGACCGATCCCTCTGATCGGCGTTCGTGTACTTCATGGACATTCGGTAGTGAGACCCGACCGGGGCTGGCACGTTTCGGGAGCGACCCCGGTCGGGTGGTCTGTGGTGGCGGAATCAACTTCCGCCGGTTTCTCCCTCCCCCTAGGGGACCGGCGGCGGTCGGCGCAAGTTGCCGACCCGCCTTCCCCGCTGGCCCGATGAACAACTTCCGCCGTTCACCGCCGACTCCTTCCGGCGGAAGTTGAAGCCTTCTGCCGACTGGGACTGCGTGGGGTTCGGCGGGAACTTGCGCCGATGGCCGCCGAAGATTTCGGCGGGAGTTGGATCGGCCGGGAACCTGCGCCGTTCTGGGCGGCGGAAGTTGACTCGTCCGGCGCAAGTTGAACGCCGGAAATACTGAGCTTGTTCGGAGCGCCCCAGACCGTCGCCGGGCGGGTCTTGCCGTCGCGGCCGACGCGCTCTACGCGGCGGGACTCCGCCACGCCCGACGCCTCCAGCCGGTCGAACGCCTCGCGCTTGAGGAGCTTGCTGCCCTTGACGGACTGGATCGCGTCTTCGCGGGTGAGCTCGAACGGGCGCGCCTGAAGTTCCGCGAGCAGCGCCCGTGCGATCTCCTCCTCGCGCGACACCTTCTCCTGCTCCGGGACGAGCGCAGCGACCTCGCCCAGCGGGCGCACCCGCACCTCAACGGGACCGCCGTGGATGCCGTCGTCGCCGAGTGCGCCCAGCGACCAGTCGATCGCCCATTCGTTGCCGTAACCTTCTCGCCCGCCGTACTGCACAGCCAGCCGGAACTCGCCCTCCGACACCTTCGGCGGGACGCGGTGCTTGGCGAGGATCCAGGACTGCACCCACTCGCCCACACCGGACTGCGATACGGCGTCCAGGTCAAGCTCCTGGCTGCGCATCTTGGAGAAGTGGTCCGCGATGATGAGGCCGCGATCAGGAGTAACCACCAACCGCTCGATCTCACGCAGCATCTGGCCTCGGGCGTAGAGGTTACTGACTTCGATGTCGGCGGCATGGAACGCATAGAGCGCGTCGAGCACGACCAAGCCGGGACGATCCATCGCGCAATCGCGACGGAGCGCCGTGGTGAGTTCTGCGGAGCCGATGGGCGCAGAGTCGAACGACATGGTGATGGGCAGCGACGCGAGGTCTACGTCCATCCACTGCGCGATCTGCTGAAGGCGGCGCATCGTGCTCGTGCGGCCACCCTCTGCCAGATACATCAGCACCGGGCGCGGCTCGGGCACGACGAACTTACCGAGGAAGGGCCTACCGCTCGCCACAGCGATCACCAGCGCAAGGAGGTTGTAGGTCTTCAGCGTCTTCTTCGCGCCGCCGGATACCCCATACGCGCCCAGCGGCCACACGTCCTTCACCAGCCACGTCATGGCCGGCACCGGCTGGGCGAGGTCGGCGGCAGTGAACCGCTCGAACCGAGGTCGGGGCGTGTCGTCACGGGCAGCGTCGAACGCCTCCGCCAGCCCGAGTGCGGTGACGTGCTCCATGAGGAGGTCGGTTACGTCTTCGCCCGAGCCGGGAGCGAGGCCGAGCGCCGTCAGGTCGATGATCCCCGGCTTGGCTCCCAACTCGCGCAGACGGCTCGCGACCTTCTCGCCGCCCTTGGTGCCCGCGTCGTCGGCGTCGTAGGCGATGAAGGTCTCGCGGTGGGCCAGACGGTCGATGTCGGCGGGAACGTTGCTCGCTCCGCCCGTCCCGGTGACCGCGACGTACAGACCTTCGGACTCCTGCTGAGCGAGGAGGCAATCAAACTCGGACTCGCACAACAACACCGGGAGGTCGGGGTGCTCCGCGAGAGCATCGGCGTTGTAGAGGAACGCACCTGCACCGTGGCCGTGCAGCGAGATGATCTTGCGGTCGGCTGCGTGGGGCAGGTAGCGCCGAACGTTGATGAGCTTGCCCTCCTGCACAACGGGGATTGTGATGCGCCACTCCGCGTCATCGCCGTGCTCGATGAACTCGAGGCCGAGCCCGGCCTTGCGGATCGTCTCGGCAGTCAAGCCGCGCTCGTCTTGCAGGAACCGCAGATGGTCGTTCGCGACGTCATCCCCTTCCCAGAGCCGCTGTTCCGCGTGCTCGTAGCGGAGGCGCAGGGGGCCGGGGAGCGGCTTGGCGGTCGGGCGCACCTTCGGGACGCGCTCACGTGAGGCCGTCAGGGTTGCCGAGGAGAGCTTGCCCACACCGATGCCCCTCGCGCTCATGTAGTGGTTGAGCTTGTCGAGTCCGCCGCCGTGGTCGCCGGACGACTTCAGGCAGTTGAACTCGGCCTTCACCACGTTCAGGCTGGCGCTCGGGCTGTGGCTGGTATCCGGGTCCTCGCACGCAGGGCAGTACATGCGCTGCTCGTCGTCAGAGCCGCGGGAGCCAACAAGGTAGCCCGCGCTGTCGAGTGCGGTGAGGATGCGCTCGGTGTCAGATGTGATGGATTCGGAGTCGGTGCTCACGGTTGTGTTCCTTCGGGGTCGTTGAGCGCGCTGAGCCTTGGTGACGCTCGAAGCGGGGTCAGACGTTGGTGGAGGGGAGACCTTCGAGTTCTCTGCACTCGTCGCATAGCCCACCCACGATGTAGACGCCTCCCGCTCTGCGCTGAACGAACGTCCAGAACAAGACACCCTCGGCGATGAAGGTCCGGCAACGGTCGCAGGTGCGGTCCTCGCGAGTGCCCGGGAAGGTCGGAGGTCCAACGCTGACGACGGCGGCGTGCGGGATATGGGTGGCTGCCTGCGCGGCGCGAGCGCGACGCTCTGCATCCGCGGTCACTCCCCGCATCCACGCCGTGCCCTCGTGGTCGGCTGGGACCAGAATCTGCTCGTCGCTCATCGCTGGGCGTCTTCGGTCGCGGCGTCGATGAAGGCGCGAATCTGGGAGCCGCGATGGCGGACGGCGGCACCGCTCAGCCGGACGCAGCCGAGCCGGTCGGCCTGCCGCAGTCGCACGACCTGGCGCGGGGTTGCCGCGAGGAAGACCGCAGTTTCCTCGGTGGTGTAGAGCTTGTCGTCTTCAAGAACGAGGCGTTCGGTGGACATTGGGCGAATCCCTTCGGGGTTCCGTAGCGGCCTCGCTAGGGAACACAAAAGGACCCGTCGAGCGAGGCCGCTACCGGTCGATTGGTAGTGGACTCGCCGGGGTCCTTTCCCGACTTCCGGTTCTATGCACCGGCACGCTATGTCCGCTTCGAGTTCGGAACGCACCCCTCGAAGGTTCTTGTTGAGCCTCGGTCGCCTTCGGCTCGCTCTTACTCTACCTCGCGACGGCTTTGGTTCGCTGGGGCGAGGTTCCAGCGGTTGTCTTTCGCGAAGGTTCGAATGTTGCAAGCGCGTCCTTCAGTCGCACCGTCTCGTAGTGACGGTCGTCGGTGGGGACGTCGCACCACCACTGGACATAGCCCAGCTGGTCCGTGGCCACGAGGAGATCGAAGCCCTTGCGCGGCAGACGCCGGTAGACGTCGAGTCCGCGCGTGAAGCCTCGGTTGCGACCGCCGTAGTAGCGGTCTTGGAACTCCTCGGCGATGGTCCATCCGGTCTGGTGCCGACGCTCCCGCCACGCAGCGAGGAGGATCGATGCCTCGGTGGCGGTGCCCCTCGTAGCGAAGTGCATGTCGTTGACGTCGGGCGCGGTGTACCTGAGCGTGGCGACGGTCACAGCGGGAAGCTGGAGCACCTTCGAACGCTCGATCTTGGGTTCGTCGGACAGGGTTGCATACCGGTCGTAGTAGGCGGCGTGCGGGTACGGCAGCGGGCGGATGGCCCGGCGAGGTTCAATTGACGTAGGTGCGATGCTCACGGTCGTTTCCTTTCCTTTGCGGGGATGAGCGGGTCGTTGTTCGGGTTGGGTTCCCTGGGCGATGGCCCGCTCTCTTCATGTCACCAGTGACGGATTCCGAGCGGGCGCCACATGGTCAGCGGCATCCGGCTCAGCGTCGTGCTGACCGAGGCCTTGGGGTCGGCCACGCGTTCCTTGATGCTCGTGGCCTTGTTTGAGAGAGCGACCAGCGCGTGCCCGTCGCGGTTCTGCATCGCCTCCCTCACGCGTTCGTACCGGTCCGCCAGCTCGGCTGTCGGCACCTTACCCTCTCGCAGCGCCTTGCGGATCGCGGCCAGCTCGGCCAGGTGGGCGTCCGCCTTGGCCAGCGTGTTCGGCTTCTCGCGAGGCCCGGAGAGCTTCGGCGCTCCTTCGTTCTCCAGGAGCTTCGCCGCGTGGTCGAGATTGGCCGCAGCAGCGCGCTGAACGCGCTCAGCGATGGCGTTGTCCACGGCGGCGAGGGTCTGCTCCTCGATATGCGTGTTCGGGTAGGCCGTGTCGTAGTAGGCCTCCAAGCGGATGTCGTCCAGTCGGGTCTCGGGGATGTACTGGACCGGGCCGACATTCTGCTCGTACTTGCGTCGGAGGTTGTGGGGCGTCTGGTCGACGATGCCGGGATCGGCCTCGCCGAGAGCTTCGGCTTCGGTCACGCGGCGGCGGTTCTCGTTGCTCATGGTCTGTTCCTTCTGTGTCTCAGCCACGCGACTTGGTGCGGTGGGCCTTGGCGGTGGTGGCGATGCGGTCGCGGGCGGCGGCGCGCTCGTCGTCCTCCTGGAAGCGGATCGCGAACTCGTCGGCCAGGTCGGTCAGTTCGTCATCGACCTCGCCGAGCTTGGCGAGAGCGGTGTCGGCCAGGCGACCCAGGACGCGCTCATAGGCGGGGTTGCCTGAGGCTCCGGGAAGCGGGGGCAGCGCGGCGAGCTTCTGCTCTCGCGTGGCGTCTGCCGGGAGCGGGGTGCGGGGCATGGTGGTGTCTCCTTCTTTGCTGGGGTCGTTCTCTTCGAAGTCGGCGAGCTCTTCGTCCGTGAATCCGAACTTCTTGATCTGCTCGTCGGACAGACCGGCTGGGCGGCTCATGACTGCCTCCGGGTCGTCGGGGTGGCGGGCGGTCGGTTCACCGCGGCCCAGGCGTCCGTATAGGCGCTCAGACCCGACGAGATGAAGAGCCGCAGTAGCGCCCGCTTGGACACTCCCGACTCCTCTGCGACCGCGTTCAGAGCGGCGTCCTCGTCCCACGGGATCGAGGTCTTGGCAATCACCATGTCGTCGCTCAGGACCTTGGGTCGACCCATCTGCTCGCTCATGTTTCCTCCTCAGCCGGACTTTCCGGGTCCCTTAAGTCTCGTTGTAATTGCGACTGCCCCGCTTGGCGCAATGAGAAAAGAAATGAGAATTGGTTATGCATAGTGATGTGCATAGTGGTCTGCGTGAATGCAATCGCGCGCATTCCGCGCGGTCAATGTGGACCGAGCGAGAGTAGAAGGCGACGAAAGGACACCACTATGACCGACAACCGATATGCCGATTACGAGAACCAGGGTCGCTCCGAGTACGGGCGCGCTGGGGACGGCGACCGCATCAAGCCCAATGGCCTCCCGCGACCGCTCAGCACGAGCGGACGCGCCCGCGCCGTTCGGGCAGCAGGCCTCCGCCCGAACACCGATACCGACCTCGGCGACACCGGGGTCCGGGTGGCCTGAGCTACGCGTCGCTGCACCTGAGCCGTAGGCCGAGCACGCCCGGACTCCCTGAGGCGGGGAGGGTCCGGGCGTTCTTTCGTGGCAGATCGGCGCAGGCGGGCGAGCGGTCGGGGAGGCCGGAACCCCTCCGGAACCCCTCCGACACCGCCAGACCGGGGTCGTCCTCAGCCGACCTCAGCCGTCCGCCGATCCGCGTGTTTCCGGGCTTCCTGGCCCTCGGCGGTCGCCTTTGGGCCTCTCCGGTCGGCTGAGGTTGGGCGAAAACGACCAGTTCTGGTTCAGTTGTTCTTGGTTCGAGTCCAGGTACCCCAGCTTTGCAGACCTCGGTTCTCCGGGGTCTTTTGCTTTGCACGGCTCCGTCACTCCATCCGCAGAGCCCTCGCCGCGCCCTCAGGACCGGCTCTTCGCCGTCGCCCGGTTGTTGGCCTTCTCGATCGCCTTGACGAGTTCGTCCTTGTTCATCGAGCTGCGTCCCGAGATGTCCAGCTTGCGGGCGACATCCATCAGGTGCTGCTTCGAAGCGTTCGCATCGACACCGCCTGCCGTGCGCCGGTTGGTGCCACGACCGCCTTCGGCCTGCTTGTCCGACGGGCCGCGCTTGCCCTTGCGCTCCCAGTGATCGCCGACCTTCTCGTATTCGTTCTTCAGCGCGGCGAACGCCGTGCGGTGCGACCGCTGACCCTCGCCGTA
>Ga0164242_10004085_pt1 | contig 16446 bp, 13 predicted proteins | sample OricomgcompostMG_FD_108783 | JGI IMG/M metagenome (GOLD analysis project Ga0164242, IMG submission 108783) | Miracle-Growth compost microbial communities from Emeryville, California, USA - Original compost - Miracle growth compost (MG) ...
CCCAGGTGGGGGACGGCAATCCGCCCGGGCTCGACCGCGAGGCCCTGGCCCAGCATCGCCACCTCGCACCGGTCGAGACCGGCGTAGGTCGCGATGGGGCGGTGCTCGGACTATGAACATCCCCGTCGTGTTGCCCGTCGCACGCGTACGGATCGATGACACCGGGGAACTACACGTCACCCTCGACGGCGTTCCGCACGACCCGGCCGAACACCCGCGACGCCGGGACTTACAGCGCGTCCTCACCGATCTGACCCGCGAGATCGGCACGCCTGTCCGGGTCGAGGTCACCGAAGCCGATGGCACGACGTACTGCGACATCGCGACACCCACCGAGCAGCCACCAGACGACGTGGCCGCCACCGCGGCGCACTCCGGCGTGGGCGTGCGCGGTGTCGGCTTTCATCCAGGCGAGCGCGTTGCGGTGGCGTATGTACTGCTCCAACAGACCGCGGACGCCGAAGGAGCCGCGGTTCTGCATCTCCCGGCTGCAGCATTGGCCCAGCGGGATGGGGCGATGCTGCTGTTCGGACTCGACTCTCACGTCGGCACGCTCATCGAGGCACCGTCGTGAACGCGGGCAGCCGGCGTATCGACGACGAACTCGTCAACCTCGCCCTCGCCGCGGTCGGCGCCATCTTCGTGATCGCAGCACTGCTTCGTGCCGCCGGCTCCCTCGCCGCTGCGATCGCTGGATCGCCAGCACCACACAGCGGGCTCGCCGCCGGCCTGAGGGTGCTCGCCGACCCGCTCGACCCGGCAACCGCCATGGACGCGCCCCGACTCCCAGCAGTCGTCTACTGGGGCGTCGTCGCAATGCTGCTCACGTTCGCCTGCGCAGCGGTGGTCGCCGCGTGGAGGTTCGCTGCCGGGGTTCGGCACCGCTCCCAACACGACCCCCGTCGGATCCTCGGGACCGCAACCGCTCGAGACATCGCTCCAGCGGCATCCAAGGCCGCGCTCGTACGCCGTGGCCGGACACTGCGGCCATCGCTCACGAAGCCCCGGGCGCAGGACGTCGGGTATCTGCTCGGCTCCGCCCGCGGCAGGGAGATCTGGGCCTCTGTTGAGGACTCGATGCTCGTCGTCGGCCCACCGCGCTCCGGCAAGGGCCTGCACCTCGTCATCAACGCCATCCTGGACGCACCCGGAGCCGTGGTCACCACGTCGACCCGCCCGGACAACATCGCTGCGACCATCGACGTACGCCGCAAACGAGGGCCTGTCGCCGTCTTCGACCCGCAACGGCTGACCGCCGAGCTCGGGCTGCCGGGACGCCTGCGGTGGTCACCGGTCCGGGGATGCCAGGACCCCCTGACCGCGATGATCCGGGCGACGGGGCTGGCGTCGTCGACCGGGCTGTCGTCCGGCGGCGTCGAGGCCGGCGGCTTCTGGGAAGGCAAGACGCGGGCGGCGCTCCAGGCACTGCTGCACGCCGCCGCGCTGGAAGGACTCCCGACCCGGGCACTCTTCGAATGGTCGCTCTCCCCCGCCGCGGCCGCCGATGCCGTCGGCATCCTGGCCAGCCGTTCAGAAGCTGCGACCGGGTGGGCCGAGTCGCTCGACTCCATGATCAACGCGGACCCGCGCACCCGGGACTCCATCTGGATGGGCGTCTCGCAAGCCCTCGGCTGTCTCGCCGACCCTCGCGTGCTCGACTCCGTCAGCCCCGCGGCCGGCGAAGAGTTCGACCCGCGGAACTTTCTCACCTCCAACGGCACCCTCTACCTGCTGGCCACCGGAGCCGGCGCCGGCGCGTCATGGGCACTCGTCGCCGCCTTCATCGAGGACATCGCCGAGACCGCCCGCCACCTCGCCGCCGCATCACCGGGCGCTCGTCTCGACCCACCGCTGCTGCTGGCACTCGACGAGATCGGCAACCTCTCTCCCCTGCCGTCCCTCCCGGTGCTGATGGCCGAAGGCGGTGGCACTGGCATTACAACCATGCCTGTCCTCCAGTCGCTCTCCCAGGCCCGTGACCGGTGGGGGGATCATGCCGCCAGCGCGATCTGGGACGCCGCGATCGTCAAGGTCATCCTCGGCGGCTCCTCCGCCTCCAAGGACCTCCAGGAGCTGTCGACTCTGATCGGCGAACGCGACGAGATCACCGACACGATCAGCATCGGCGACTACGGCTCGCGAACTTTGCAGCGCTCCACGCGACGGGTCCCCGTGATGCCGCCGGAACGGCTCCGGACCTTGCCGTTCGGCACCGGGCTTGTCCTGCTGCGCAGCGCCCCACCGATCGTCACGACGCTTCGTGCATGGACTCAGCGATGACAGGCGTTGGCACGGTGGCCGGCGCAGTGCCGCCCCGAGTCCTTCATGCGTCGCGACAGCCACCGAGGACCAAGTGCGTGGTGACGGTGCGGCGGACCTCACGCAGGTACGCGGCCCGTTGCGCGGGCGGCTGTACATGCGGCGATGCAGGCGGCGTTGGCGGGTACAGGTGACGGGCCCCAGCCCCAAGCCCTTACCAGGAGGCAGCAATGCTGACCCTGTCTGAGAAGTCTCGGCCCGTCATCGAAGCGACGTTGCCGGTGGTCGGCGAGAACATCGGCCAGATCGCTGAACGGTTCTACGAGCACATGTTCGAGGGCAACCCCGAGCTCCTCGACGGCCTGTTCAACCGCGGTAACCAAGCCGAAGGCACCCAACAGCGGGCGTTGGCTGGCTCGGTCGCCATGTTCGCCAGTGCGCTCGTGCAGCATCCCGACCAACTCCCGTACCACCTGCTGTCCCGAGTAGCGCATAAGCACGCCTCGCTTGGGCTGCGCCCGGACCAGTACCAGGTCGTCTACGACAACCTGATGTGGGCGATCGGCGACGTCCTTGGTGACGCCGTCACCGATGACGTCGCCGCCGCGTGGAGCGAGGTGTACTGGCTCATGGCGTTCGCGCTCACCAACACCGAACGCGGCCTGTACAGTGCCCGCGGCGTCCGCCCCGAGATCGTGTGGCGTGACTGGCAGGTCGAGGAGAAGACGCAGGTCACCCCCGACGTCGTGACGTTCAAGGTCAAGCGGACCGACGACCGCCCCGTCCGCACCTCCTTGCCCGGCCAGTACGTCACCGTCCAGATGACGATGCCTGACGGCACCCGGCAGCCGCGCCAGTACAGCCTCACCCGTGCCGATGACGGTGAACACCGGCACTTCGCCGTCAAGCGCGTCCACGGCGGCGGCAAACCAGACGGGGAGGTCTCCAACCTGCTGCACGACACCGTCAACGTCGGCGACACCCTCACGCTGTCGCTGCCGTTCGGCGACGTCGTCCTCGACGACTCCGGTCGCCCGCTTGTCTTCTGCAGCGCCGGAATCGGCGTCACCCCGATGGCCGGGATGCTCTCCCATCTCGTCGCGGCCGGCTCCGGGTTCGATGTCCGGTTCCTCCACGCCGACCTGAACGAGGAGTCGTTCGCACTCCGCGAACACATCCTCGATGACATCCGCGCCCTGCCCCATGCGACCCTGCAGGTCTGGTACGAACAAGGCGCCGAAGGCGACCTGCCGGTAGACGGTCGCTTCGCGGGGCAGATGGACGTCTCTGCGATGGACCTCCCGACCGATGCCACCTACTACCTGTGCGGACCACTTCCGTTCATGCAGGCGGTCCGGGAGAACCTGCTCTCCCGCGGCGTTGCACCTGGTGACATCCAGTACGAGGTGTTCGGCCCCGACCTGTGGCAGGCCGACGCCGACTAGGGCGGCCAGCCGACGCCGGCGCAGTAGAACACGGCATCGGCTCCCGCGAGATCCGACGTCGGGAGCGTCCAGCAAAACCCCGCGGAGCGCGAATAGGGCGCCGGCACCCCGGCTACCGAACTGCACCCGACCTGGCTGGGCACCAGGCGCAACTGGCACAGCCAGGTCGGGTCTGCCAAGCGCTTCGGGCCAGGTATCTAAGGGCCCGGGACACTCGCTGCGCACCCCACACCGGGCTGTAGTAGCGGGCTGACGCAGCCGCCGGAGTCAAGCAGTCGGCGGACGGCTACCCGTTACCACCGTCAGGAGGACCGCGGAGTCCTCCACCGCCGTCAGTGAATGCCGACTCGGCGGGATGGCGACGTAGTCATCGGCACCGACCTCGACGCCGTCGTCGCCGGCGTTGAGACGAACGCGCCCATGCAGCACCTGGAGGGTCGCCTCACCCGGGCTCTCATGTTCGGCGAGCTCCTGGCCTTCACACAGTGCGATCAGCGTCTGCCGGAGCGCATGCTCGTGGCCGCCGTACATGGTGTGTGCCGCCCGCCGGCTCGGAGCGTTGCGGGCCGCGGCCAGTTGCTGACCGACGATGTCGGCCAACGAGGTGACGTTCACGGATGGCCTCCTCAATGGTAGGGCGATGCGGACTCTGTACCCAGCGACCGGTGTTCGGGCGGACGGGAACTACTGCCTTACGCGCTGGTGGACGCGTGGTGGTGCTCGTGGGTGTGCTTGTGGTCGTGGCTGTGGTGTGCGGTGGCGACGGTGTCCCACCCGGAGCTGCCGAGGGTGACGGTGGCGATCGGGAAGATGCCGAGGTTCTCCTTGTCGATGTGCAAGGTCAAGTGGCCCAGCAGGTCAGCCACCTTGGCTTCGAGGTCAGCTTGGTCGAGGCCGAGGTCGGAGATCGCCTCGTCGAAGTCGGCATGCTCGCCCTCGAGATCTACGACCGCCTCGGCGAAGTCGCCCTGGTCCTTGAGCGCCTGGAACACACCACGCTCCTCGCGATCGACGTGGTGGGAAAGCTCGTCGGCGAACTGGCCGAGCACCGTCCACGCTGCGTAACGGTTGCCGCCAGCCAGCTGGCGCTGGATCTCCTCACCGAGCTCGAGCAGGTGGAAGTGTTCGTCCATCAGCTCGGCGATGGGCTCGATCTGTCGGCAGCCGCAGTGCTCGCACATACCTCGATGGTCCTCCTTCAACCGGCCGGCGGCAGGGGTGTGCGTCACCTTGCGGGCGTGATCCCGCACACCCCCTTGCGTGACCGGTCTCGCCGGCTCAGCTCGGAGTGCGTTCCCAGCCGCGGCGTGGGCGGTGAGAGCCGAGCTGGGTGGCGTCGCGGCGGCGGTAGACGATGTAGGGGCGGGTCAGGTAGCCGAGCGGTGCGCTGAACACGTGCACGAGTCGAGTGAAGGGCCACAGCGCGAAGAGGAACATGGCCAGCAGGCCGTGGGCCTGGAAGCTCCACGGTGCATCCGCCATCAGGTCGGGGTGGAGCTGGCCGCGGAAGATGCCGCGGAACCAGATGGAGACGCCTTGGCGGTAGTCGTAGTCGTTGATGACCTGTCCGGCGGTGTTGACCAGTCCGAGCACGATGACGGCGGCGAGGACGACGTACATGAACTTGTCCATCTTCGTGGTCGCGCTGAACACCGGTCCGACGGTGCGGCGCCGGTAGATCAGGATGGCCATGCCGACGATGGTGCAGAACCCGGCGACGGCGCCGCTGCTGATCGCGAGCAGGTGGTAGACGTGGTCGCTGATGCCGACCGCGGAGGTCCATGACTCGGGGATGCCGAGGCCGACCACGTGGCCGAGGAACACGACGAGGATGCCGAAGTGGAACATCGGCGATCCCCAGCGCAGCAGGCGGCGCTCGTAGAGCTGGGAGGAGCGGGTGGTCCAACCGAACTTGTCGTAGCGGTAGCGCCAGTAGTGCCCGACGACGAAGACGGTCAGGCAGATGTAGGGGTAGATGACCCAGAGCAGCGTGCTCACCGGGCGGCTCCTCTCACTCCAGTCACCAGCGCGGGGGCGGGGCCGATGCCGGGCATCGGGAGGTCCTGCGTCCTGCCTGGGCTGTACGTGGCACCGGTTGGCACGGCCATCAGGGCGGCGTCGAAGGCCGGGGTGCCGTACGGCGTCATGCCGACTTCTTCGGCCGGTGGTCCCTCGGCGGCCAGCTGGCGGACCGCGTCTCGCTCGTCTCCGCGCAGGGGAGGCAGGGTCGCGCAGACGGCCTGCACCGCGCCCGCCCACGGGGAGCCGGTGTCGGTCAGGGTGAGCCGCAGCAGCTCCAGTCCGGCGCGGTGGTCGAGGATCAGCCGCCACCCGAGCTTCTGGTCCACGGTGGCGGCGTACTCCAGCACCACGCACAGGTGGTCGGGCAGCTCGCCGCCGTGTTCGTCGAGGACGAACCCGGAACGCAGGTAGGTCTGCTTGAACCGGAGCAGGGCCACGCCGCGCTTGCGGGTGTCGCCGTGGGCGAAGTAGGTGAGGAACAGGCTGCAGCGGCGCCGGTTGTCGAAGGTGTCGACGTACGCCGCCTGCGCGGCCTCGAGCGGCATCGACTCGAGCCGGTCGGCGACCGCACGCAGCGGGTCTGCGAGCTGATCGGGCACGGTGTCGGCCGCTGCCCGCACCAGGGGCAGGTCGGCGAGCAGGGTCTCGTCGGGGTAGCCGAGCAGGAGCGACGCGGACTGCCACACGGCAGTGAGGACGTCGGGGCGGTGCTTCGGGGAGGGGTGCTTGCCGGTCATCGCAGGTCCGCCCCTCCGGTCAGTCCGCCGGTCCCGCCGGGGCCGGTCGCGCCGTCGTCGCTGGTGTCGGGTTCGTGACCGACCGTTACCGGGCCGGGTCCGTCCGAGCGTGGCGGGAACAGGCCTTCGGGTGCGCCCTTGCCGTCCCAGTTGAGCAGGTTCACGCGTTGGGCCTTGTTGTCGGGCGAAGCGAGCGTGTCGGTGGTCTGCCGGTCGCGCAGCATCTGGAAGTTCTCCACCGCGATCGGTGTCGGCATGCCGGACCCTTCACCGAACGGCCCCGAGCCGCCCATGCCGGGCCCGCCGTCGTAGTCCAGCGAGCACTCGGTGGCGAGCTCCTCCAGCGAGTGGGCCTGCTCGGCGTGGGCCGGCGGGATGACGTAGCGCTCGTCGTACTTAGCCAGGGCGAGCAGGCGGTACATGTCGTACATGTCCTCCTCGCTCATCCCCACCGAAGCGGGGATGTCGCCGTTCGGCTCGCGGCCGAAGTTGATGTCGCGCATGTAGGAGCGCATCGCGGCCAGGGTGCGCAGCACCCGGTCTACCGGGGCGGTGTCGCCGGCGGTGAACAGCTCGGCGAGGTACTCCACCGGGATGCGCAGGGCGTCGATGGCGCCGAACAGGTTGCCGTGGTCCTCGGCGTCCTCGCCGGTCTCGCGGACGACGTCGAGCACTGGTGAGAGCGGCGGGATGTACCAGACCATCGGCATGGTGCGGTACTCCGGGTGCAGCGGCAGCGCGACCTTGTACTTGTTGATCAGGGCGTGGATGGGTGAGCGTTGGGCGGCCTGGACCCAGTCGTGCGGGATGCCGTCGCGTTCGGCCGCACGGACCACGTCGGGGTCGTTCGGGTCCAGCAGCACGGACCGCTGCGCCTCGTAGAGGTCCTGGTCGTCGGGTGTCGAGGCGGCCTCGAGGACCCGGTCGGCGTCGTAGAGCACCAGCCCGATGTAGCGCAGCCGGCCCACGCACGTCTCCGAGCACACCGTCGGGAGACCGACCTCGATACGTGGGAAGCAGAACGTGCACTTCTCCGCCTTGCCGGTGCGGTGGTTGAAGTAGACCTTCTTGTAGGGGCAGCCGGACACGCACATCCGCCAGCCGCGGCAGCGGTCCTGGTCGACGAGCACGATGCCGTCCTCGGCGCGCTTGTAGATCGCACCCGAGGGACAAGACGCCGCGCACGAGGGGTTCAGGCAGTGCTCACAGATGCGCGGCAGGTAGAACATGAACGTCTCCTCGAAGGAGCGCTTCACGTCCGCTGAGACCTTCTGCAGCACGGGGTCCTTGGCGTAGGTGGCCTCCGAGCCACCGAGGTTGTCGTCCCAGTTCGCCGACCAGGTGATCTTGGTGTCCTTGCCGGTGAGCAGTGACTTGGGGCGTGCGACCGGTGTGTGGTCCTGGGCGGGGGCGTCGGTGAGCGTGGAGTAGTCGTAGGTCCACGGCTCGTAGTAGTCCTCGATCGAGGGCAGCTTGGGGTTGGAGAAGATCGTGAGCAGCTTCTTGAACCGGCCGCCGGCCTTGAGCTCCAGGCGCCCGCGCTTGTTGAGCGTCCAGCCGCCCTTCCACTCCTCCTGGTCTTCGTAGGTGCGCGGGTAGCCCTGCCCGGGCCGCGTCTCGACGTTGTTGAACCAGACGTACTCGGTGCCGGTCCTGTTGGTCCATGCCTGCTTGCAGGTGACCGAGCAGGTGTGGCAGCCGATGCACTTGTCGAGGTTCATGACCATCGCCATCTGAGCCATGACACGCATCAGTAGGTGACCTCCTGGGAGCGACGGCGGATGACGGTGACCTCGTCGCGTTGATTGCCGGTGGGTCCGAGGTAGTTGAAGGCGTAGGTCAGCTGGGCGTAGCCGCCGATCAGGTGGCTGGGCTTGATCAGAAGCCGGGTCAGGGAGTTGTGGATGCCGCCACGGTTCCCCGACGTCTCCGACAGCGGGACGTCGACGAGCCGGTCCTGGGCATGGTGCATGTAGACCGTGCCCTCCGGCATCCGGTGCGAGACGATGGCCCGGGCCACGACCACGCCGTTGCGGTTGACCGCCTCGATCCAGTCGTTGTCCGCCACACCGACCTTCGCGGCGTCCTCCTCGCTCATCCAGATCGTCTGCCCGCCGCGCGAGAGCGACAGCATGAACAGGTTGTCCTGGTACTCGGAGTGGATGGACCACTTGTTGTGCGGGGTCAGGTAGCGGACGGTGACGCTCGCGTGCCCCATATCCTCGCCGACCGTGCCGATGTCGGGTTCGCTGAACAGGGCGGCCATGTTGAGCGGCGGCCGGTAGACCGGCAGGTTCTCGCCGAGTTCGGTCATCCAGTCATGGTCGAGGTAGAAGGTCTGCCGTCCGGTGAGGGTGTGCCACGGCTTGAGGCGCTCGACGTTGATGGTGAACGGCGAGTACCGCCGGCCCCCGGACTCCGACCCTGACCACTCCGGGGAGGTGATCACCGGCTGCGGCGCCGCCTGGGTGTCGGCGAACGTGATCTGCTTGCCCTCATGCTCGCCGGCGAGGTCGTGTAGCTGGGTGCCGGTCCGCTGTTCCAGGGTCTTGAACCCTTGGACGGCGAGATGCCCGTTCGTCGTGCCCGAGAGCGCGAGTATCGACTCGCAGACGTGCACGGCGGTCCGCAGCGACGGTCGACCGTCGGCCGGGCCGCCCCGCACCGGCCCGTTCTTGCTGCGCAGGTAGTCGATCGATGCGGTCACGTCGTACGTGACGCCCTTGGTGGTGGTCCCGAGCGTGTCGAGCAGCGGGCCGAGCGCGTGGTACTTCGCCGCGACGGCGCCGTAGTCGCGCTCGACCTCGATCAGCTTCGGCATGGTGACGCCCGGTACCGGGTCGCACTCGCCGAGCGCCCAGTCCTTCACGACGCCGTGGGGAGTCGCGAGCGCATCGGCGGTGTCGTGGGTCAGGGGCAGCGCCACCACGTCCTTGCGCACACCCAGCCGCGGTCCGGCCAGCTCGGAGAACTTCTCCGCGATCGCGCTGAACGTGTCCCAGTCGGTCCGGGTCTGCCACGGCGGCGCGATCGCGGGGTTGAACGAGTGCACGAACGGGTGCATGTCGGTGGTGTTCAGGTCGTGCTTCTCGTACCAGGTCGCCGCCGGCAGGACCACGTCGGAGAACACAGTGGTCGACGTCTGCCGGAAGTCGAGGGTCAGCAGCAGGTCGAGCTTGCCCTCCGGTGCCTCGTCGGCCCACCGGACGTCCTTGGGGCGCAGGTGTTCCGGTGTCTCGGTCGCACGGACCGACGCGGTGGTGCCGAGCAGGTGCTTGAGGAAGTACTCGTTGCCTTTCGCCGACGACCCGAGCAGGTTCGCCCGCCAGATCGCGAGCACCCGCGGGAAGTTCTCGGGTGAGTCAGGGTCCTCGCCGGCGAACTTCAGCGTGCCTTCTTGCAGCTCGGCGACGACGTGCTCGGCGACCGGCCGGCCGGCAGCGGCCGCCTCGTCGCAGAGGTCGAGGGGGTTCCGGTTGAATGTCGGGTACGACGGCATCCAACCCATCCGGGCGCTCTTGGCGACCACGTCGGCGGTGCTCAAGCCGGCGAGTTGGCCCCCGGAGGTTGCCGCGGAGAGCGTGTCGGCGCCGAAGTGGTCGTAGCGGAACTGGTCGGTGTGCAGGTACCAGTAGGCGGCCTGAATCATGTTCCGCGGCGGCCTGCTCCAGTCCAGCGCGTTCGCCAGGTGACCGTGGCCGGTGACCGGCCGGACCTTCTCCTGGCCGACGTAGTGCGCCCAGCCGCCGCCGTTCACCCCCTGGCACCCTGTCAGGGTTGTCAGGGTCAGGAACGCCCGGTAGATCTGGTCGCTGTGGAACCAGTGGTTGGTCCCGGCGCCCATGAGGATCATCGACCGGCCCTGCGACTCCTCGGCGTTGCGTGCAAACTCCCGGCCGATCCGTCGCGCAGCCGCGGCGGGGACGCCGGTGATGGGCTCCTGCCACTCGGGGGTGTAGCCGGCGTACCGGGCCAGCATCAGCTCGTACACGGTCGTGACGGTGTGGTCGCCGACCCGCCGGACCGGCACGTGTGCGGTCGTCTCGCCCGGAGTGCCGTCGAGCTCGCCGAACAGTGGCAGACGGATCTCTGCTGTCTCGGCGCCGCCGTCAGCGCTCGCGAGGCCGAGGACGGGGTCGACGCCCTCGAGGTCAAGGTTCCACTTCCCGGCGTCGGCCTCGCCGAACCGGTGTCCGAGCGTCCCGTTCGGAACCACGGCTCTGCCGGTCGCCGAGTCCAGCAGCACCGGCTTGAAGTCGGCGTTGTCGTGCACAGCGTGCTCGGGCAGGTCGGCGGCGGTGAGGAACTTGCTGGGTCGTCCGTCCTCGATCCGCACGAGGAACGGCAGGTCGGTGTACCGCTTGACGTAGGAGTCGAAGTACGGGGTGGTGCGCTTCACGAAGAACTCGTCGAGCACGACGTGCCCCATGGCGAGCGCGAGAGCTCCGTCGGTTCCGGGGTGCGGCGCGAGCCAGTCGTCGGCGAACTTGACGTTGTCGGCGTAGTCCGGCGCCACGACGACGACCTTCTGCCCGCGGTAGCGGGCCTCGGTCATCCAGTGCGCGTCTGGGGTGCGGGTCACCGGCACGTTCGAGCCCCACATCACCAGGTAGCCGGCGTCCCACCAGTCCCCGGACTCCGGCACGTCGGTCTGGTCTCCGAACACCTGCGGTGAGGCGACCGGCAGGTCGGCGTACCAGTCGTAGAACGACAGCATCGAGCCACCGACCAGCTGCGTGAACCGTGCCCCGGAGGCGTGGGAGACCATCGACATCGCCGGGATGGGTGAGAACCCGGCGACCCGGTCCGGGCCCCACTTCTCGATCGTGTGGACGTAGGCGGCGGCGACGATCTCGACTGCCTCGTCCCACGTCGCGCGGACCAGGCCGCCCTTGCCGCGAGCCGACTTGTACGCCTTCGCGCGCAGCGGATGGTCCACGACGTGCGCCCACGCCTTGACCGGGTCGCCGCCGTGCTGCGCCTTGGCCTCCCGGTACATCTGCAGCAGCACGCCGCGGACGTAGGGGAACCGGACCCGGGTCGGTGAGTAGGTGTACCAGGAGAACGCAGCGCCACGCGGGCAGCCGCGGGGCTCGTAGTCGGGCCTGTCTGGTCCGGGCGAGGGGTAGTCGGTCTGCTGGGTCTCCCAGGTGATGATGCCGTCCTTGACGTAGACCTTCCACGAGCAGGACCCGGTGCAGTTGACGCCGTGGGTGGAGCGCACCACCTTGTCGTGGCTCCACCGGTCACGGTAGAAGTCGTCGGCCTGCCGGCCGCCGTCCTTGGTGAGGGTGCGCAGGTCGGTGGAGACCTCACCCTTGGTGAAGTAGCGGCGGCTGCGGACCAGGGCGTCGGCCAGCGGGCCGTCCAGGCCCGGCTGATCGCTGCTTCGGCCGTTCCGGCTGTCCGGGCCGGTGGGCGCTTCGGGGTGGGTGGTCACGCGGTGGTCCTCTCCTGGGCGGTGTGCCGGACGACGGTCACCGTGAGCAGCAGGGTCAGGGCGGCGGTCGCTGCGAGCAGCCACATGCCGATGGCGTAGGAGTCGGTGCGGCCGTAGATGTAGCCCATGATCAGCGGCGGCACGAACCCGCCGAGGCCGCCGGCGGCGCCGACCAGGCCGGTGATGCCCCCGACCCGGGACGGTTCGCTGACGTGGGCGACGAGGGCGAAAGTGGCGCCGCTGCCCGCACCGAGCGCGGCAGCCATCGCCAGGAACGCGACGGTGCCGACGTGCTCGAGAATCGGGTGAGTGGCTGCGACACCGGCGCCGACCACCACGACCGCGTACCCCACCGCGAGAACCGGGATGGCGCCGAGTCGGTCTGAGAGCCAGCCGCCGACCGGCCGCATGATGACCGCGACGACGACGAATCCAGCCATCCGGTTAGCCGCGTCCGCGGGCGTCAGGCCGTAGTCGGTCTTGAGGTAGGCAGGCAGATAGACCGAGAACGCCACATAACCGCCGAAGGCGACCGCGTACAGGATGCACGCCTGCCACGTGATCGGAAGACGACTGGTTGCGGCGAGGCGGCTGGCAAGCGACGTCGTCGGGATGACCCGCCCCGGGGCGTCCCGCAGCAAGAACCATGACACCACCGCGTACACGGCGAGCGCCGCGGCGGTGATCAGGAACGGCGCCTTCTCCCCCACGTTCTCGAAGAGCTTCACGGTGGTCAACGCACTGATGGCAGTACCGCCCATGCCGGCACCAAAGATGCCGACCGCCAGGCCACGCTTCTCGGGCGGGAACCAGGCGTTCACCATCGGCACCCCGACAGCGAACGCGGTGCCGCCGATGCCGAGGAAGAACCCGCCAACCAGGATCAGGGCGTAGGAGTCGAGAGCGAAGAACGCCAGGAATAGGACCGGTACCACGGTCGCGGCCGAGACCAGGGGAAACATGACCCGGCCGCCATACCGGTCGGTGAGCGCCCCGACGGGAATTCGTCCCAGTGAACCGACGATGACAGGGACCGCCACCATCAGCGACACATCCGACTCACTGAGCGTCCCGAGTCGCCCGGAGCCTCGAAACAGTGGGCCCAATGGGCTGACGAGCGCCCACGCCCAGAAGTTCACCGCGAACCCGACAGTGGCTACCGCCAGGATCAGCCAGGGCGATCTGGTCCGCGTCTCCGGTGCAGCTTCGGTCGCATGTGTCCCCATGTTTCAACTCCGTTCTCCTGGACGTCGGATACGTCGATCACCTGCGCGGGCCGCCACGTCGGCGTCCTGGCAGAAGCCCGTCAGCCTTCGGTTCAGGCAAAGAAGTCCAGCGAGTTCACCGTCTGGCGTCACCACCGCCAGGCGGCGTGCACGTCTCACCCGGAGCCATCGGTACGCCTCAAGCGCCGAAGCCGTCGGCGGCACGGTGCGACCGACCAGCATCGCACTGGCCACAGCGGGGGTTTCGTCGGTGGTCGGCGTCGAGGGGAGGTCGTCGTGCACCAGCGTTCCGAGTAGGTGCCCGTTAGTGACGAGCAGCGCCATATGGGTGTGGTCGTCCTCCAGGAGGAGACGGACGTCCCTAACGGTTGCTTCGCCGGGCAGCGTCTTCGGGCGGGTAATCATGACGTCGGCCACCATCGACCGGGCGAAGAGATGAGGGGCCGAGGCAGGCACGAGCCATGGCAGTGCAACGTTCGACAGCGCTGTCAACGGGCAACTCCTGCAGGGACGACAGTGCAACGAATGCTTACCCGCATGTGACAAACTGCATGCGGCCGCTGAGTTTATCCCGTAGAAGCCCGTGCCGTCACCGCCGCCTGCCGTCCACTGTGGGTCGGCGGCGGGCGGCTCAGCGTCGACGCGGCCTCCGAGCGCGACGACGACGGTGCTGGACATGTCACGGCGACGGTAACGGGCGCAGACGCTCCCACCGTGTCGGCGGTGCTGTCGGTCGACGGAGGCGCTGCCGGCGCTCCCTTCACGCTGTTCGATGACGGTCGGCACCACGACGGTCCGACTTCCGACGGTGTCTACGGCGCCGACGTCGATGCCCTGCCCGCCGGCGGAGTTCTCGTCACCGTCACCGTGCACGACGGAATCCGAGGAGACCGATTCGCAACCACCGCGGTCACCGATGCTCACCCGACCCCTACGCCGACCCCCACCCCGACCCCCACCCCTGACCCGACGCCGAGTCCTACCCCGCCACCCACGCTGACCGTCCAGCCAGCAGACGTCACCGTGACATCCCAACAGGCGGCCCAGTTCTCGGTGCGAGCGCAGGGTGCGATCACCGACTACCGCTGGGAAGTCCAGGCCGGGCCGGCCGGTTGGAGCGGGATCCCGGGGGCGGCCTCCCCTCTGCTGACGATCAGCGCCTCCCTGGCGATCGACGGGACCCGCTATCGGGTCGTCGTGACCGGCCCGGGAGGAGCGACGGTGTCGCAAGCCGCGACACTTCGCGTGCGCCCCATCCCGACACGCACCCGCGCACGTTTCCACCGGATACGAGGGGGCCGGGCGCGGGTCAACGTCAGCGTGACGCCTGAGGGCGGGACCACGCCTACCGGCACTGTCGCCGTCTACGACCGCAATCGTCGACTCCGCACGGCCGAGCTCGATCGCGCCGGACATGCGGTTCTTCGGGTCAGGGTGGCGCGCAGGGGCATCCACCGGCTCGTCGTCCGCTACCTCGGATCTCCGGACGCATTGCCCAGCACCTCCAAGATCACCATGATCCGCACGCGATGAGTCCTGGGCCGCGATCGACTGGCCGGGTAGGTGAGTGACGCCCGCGGCCCGGGAGCATGGGGCCGCGGGCGTCCGTCGGTACTCCGACGGACGACGAACGATCCATCGGCGATACTCGTGGGCATGCCGCGCTCGCGTTATCCCTGAACCGCGGCGGATTCGCGTCCACGTGATCCATGCCGCTGCCCCACTCGGCGAGTTCGTTGATGAGCGGGTCGCTCAACTCAAGTGCTCTTCGCAGCCACTGCGGATCCTCGTGGGGTCCGTCGCCGACGGTCCAAAGGGCACCAGAACTCCGTAGTCCCACATGAACCTGATGGTGTCCCCCGCGACCGTGTACTCGGACGGATCCTCCTCCGCTTACCGCGGCAGTCCATCACATCTATCCCGTCGGCCCCGACATCGGCTGCCCGGGTCCAACGAGCGGTCGCTGGGAATAGCTCTGCAGACGGCATGGCCCCAATGCGCTACCGGCCACGCGACGGCCGATTCTGCCGCCAATCGCCGTACGTGCGTCAATCCGCCGCCTAGGACGCAGGTTCCCCTGAGCCGGGCTGGCAGTTGGAGCGCCGTGTGCACCTGAGTCTCAGGAGCGGCCTCGCCTCAGGCCGCGAGAGACAACGGGAGTCGCGATGTCCATCCCCACCCAGATGAGCCTGGCCGGCTTCATCGCCAGCGACCCTGACCTGCACTTCACGAGTGCCGGCTCCGAGTACCTCCGTGTCCGCGTCGGAGTCGAGCAGTGGCGCAAGGAGGTCGACGGCACGTTCACGAAGCTGGATCCGACCTTCCACGACATGGTCGCCTTCGAGAGCACCGCACGGGAGGCCTACGCGCGCTTCCGCAAGGGCGACTCGTTCATCGCCAGCGGCTACGTCCACGAGTACACGCACGAGCGCACCGGCGAGATCCGCGAAGAGTTCGTGGCCCGCAAGATCGGGCACAACGCGAACCGCACCGACTACGAGGTGAAGCGACGCCGCCTCGCCCCTGCAACCGATCAGCCGGCGCCGCCCTCCCCAAGTCCGCAGACTCCCGCGGTCGGCTTCTGAGGGACAACCCGATGAGCGACTTCGACGAGGAGCCATACGAGCCCGACACCCACCCGGCCTCACGCGCCGTCGTGCCGAGCGCGATCAACTGGAACCTGCTCGACGCCGACGAAGCCAAGGCCGAATGGCGCGATCTCGATGCCTGGGTCCGCTGGCTCAAGACGACCTTCGGCCTCCCGCCGTCGATCGTCCCACCCAACTGGCATCGGCACGACGAGCTGATCTGGGAGCTGTCAGCCCTCCACACACACTTCCTCGCCTGCTACGACGAGACGGCCTCGGCCTCGGCGCCGATCTCGTGGATGCGCGACTTCGCGGACGCTCGGCACCGGCTCCGCGACTGGGTCGCGCAATGCGGCACCCGACTCGACCGAGACCGACCGACGCGACAGACCACCTGGCCCGGCGAACCCGCAGCGGCTCCTGGCGCTGAGGTTGAGATCCGCGACCGGGCCGCCGACTTCGACGAGTTCGTCCGCGCCGACCTCTCGCGCCGTGCCCGGATCGAAGCGATCGCACGGCAACAGTCCGTCGGCTGACCACTTCGTCCCCACAGGCGTTGCGGTGCCGCTCCCATCCACAGCATCAGCGCCATGACCCTCAACGTAGGCGCTTCCGATTCACCGTCGAGACAACCAACTTCGAAGGAGGCGAGCCATGGACCTCGCCCACGCACAGACTCTCGTCGAAGCACGCTCCTACATCGCCGCCCTGGCCGACAACGCCCGCTCG
>Ga0164242_10004086_pt1 | contig 16445 bp, 14 predicted proteins | sample OricomgcompostMG_FD_108783 | JGI IMG/M metagenome (GOLD analysis project Ga0164242, IMG submission 108783) | Miracle-Growth compost microbial communities from Emeryville, California, USA - Original compost - Miracle growth compost (MG) ...
GAATCCTAAATAAGTTAGGATCGCCTGGGGAGAACATCTCGCTTCATCTATTTGCAGCCCCAGCGCGACAGAAAAAATAATGGCCATATTATAATTCAGATCCAATCGCCGCTGAATTAAACAAACGTCCCCTAATACATCCTGGGAGAAATTCATGCCCATACCCTTTCCACATCTGTAGATTTTTTCAACACTTTTAATTAAAGCAGTTTCCATTATGTTTCATTTAGAGTACAAAGGTAGCAGCAGGCTCAGCCAAAAGCTGTCCGAGCCTTAAAAACGCTCAAAAAAAAATTAGTGCCAAACAGCAATAACAATCATTTTGCCTATTTATAGTAACTCTTATTGTCACTTGCCATTTGGTTTTAAAACAAAAGCATCACATCTAGTGCCCGTTAGATCTTTTTCCAGTTTTATTCATCCTCAGCATCATTATGATTATTTATGCATTCAAGGATGTCTAGATAGTCCTGATAATTTTGGAAATCTTCATCCCCAAGTTGAGGCTCTCCAAATAAAGGATAATATTGGTAGGAATTTTCTTTAAACCAATTCTCAAACAAAACATTTTCTCCGAATAATCCTACTAAATATTCCATTGTACCATTTGTAAATATAAATTCACCATTTCTGATAATCAAAACACCATCCGGTACCTTACTTTTTAGGTATTCTCTAAATACATAATAAGGAGCTATACTATAAAATGTTCTGTAGGTGTGATAAAAGATAATGATTTCACGTTCATCAAAGATATTTTCTTCAGATAACCAATCATAATCTTTTAACAAAATTTCCACCTCCCACGGCTCCGGTGAATATTCCCATTCCACGAATAGACAAAATGCTTTAAAGTCTTCCAAAGTTCCACAAATATGCAATGAGATTCCGTTACTAACAAAAAATATACCATCAATGTATTGTATAGGATGTAATTCCCCACCAACAACACAGCTTTTCAGGTAGGATTCATAATCCCATGGATCATTTGTTGCGGTATAAAATACTAGATGTGTGGCAAAAAATGCTTCTAAAATATCTTCAGTTGTGTAGTTTTCAAAATTTTCCATACATACTACTTTCTACCTATTTTTAACCAAATGATTCTCCCGATGCCAGCACATGCAATCCCTTTTAGGAAGAGAAAAAGATATTATTTCATAAACAAATTTAGAAACCATCAATAAACTATAAAAAATCATTGCCTCAAAAACCGCCCTTCAATTAACAAAGACCAACTAAATCTTAAAACAAATTAAAGAAGCCAATGTAAATTAAATACAAAAATATATTAATTATCGTAATCGTCATCCTTAAATCGCCGTATAGTTCTTAATTAAAGGATAGGTCATCCAATTTGCCTCATCTTTACCATATTTTGGTCTAAAACCATAGTCTGATGACAACCAAAATGTATTAGTGGTTATGTTTCTATTATGAATAAATGTTCTGTTACAAATTATCAGTTCACTTAGTTTTAAGTTTGGAATATTTTTACGAAGTGCATCCTCAATAACTTTGATATTTTTCCCCTTACTGTTCTTGAATTCAACCAAAAGCTTAATGGAAACTTTAGTAGCGGCCAAACTTTGGACCAATCTAATTACATATTCAACTCCCCAGGAATCATCGAAAATATAAGGATCAACTATTTTTATTGTGTGGCTAAAAGGTAAATGCTTTAAAAGACTTCCTGCCCTGGAAAGATCAACTTTTGAATCATGCGCAACAGTCTTTTTTACGACTTCAAATAAACTAGGATCAAAATCAATATTTTTAGAAATACATATTACACCAAATTCTTTACCAATTATATTACAGACAGAAGTCGCTTCAGCTAAAAAGACAAAATTGGGTTTATCTAACATCTGATCAAAACCAGGATAATCGCTCTGTCTGAAACATTCTAATTCTTTACTGATAGGCATTATTTTATTTTGTCTGGACAAAATATCGAAATACATTTTGAAAACAATATCATCCTCTGAGTTGGCGATAAATTCAGGATTTGTATAATAATTAAATTCTTCATCACTCAAATTCATGTAAACAGTCGATTTATAAAAAAGCAATTCTTCAAGTTTTATCAGTCTCTTCCTTTCTTCAATACCGTCTTGGGGTTTACTACGTTGCAACCGCTTTGCAAACTCAAGAAAGAAGTATTTAGAAACAAAGACTAGTGGCTGCTCCCTTTTATTCATATTAATTTTTTAAATCTTTACTTAAATTATATAACGACAGGTTTAAGTATGCAGATTCGTCCAAAAATCCTTTACCAAAATTCTTGGAGAGCTCTCCGTTTTCTCTTATTTCTATTTTTTTAACCTTCGTTTCAGTTTCAGAAACATATTTATCATCATTGAAGTAATAAATAACCACATTCTCTGGCGAGAGGCCAATCTTTCCAAATTCAATATTTTTCAGATTTTCTATTATATTGACCACATTGGTCAAACTTTTTTTAACATCTTTTGTTGCCTCATCTGCCTGATGAACAACGACCAAGTTCTGTAATTTACGAATCAGGTATTCACTATGTGATTCAATAACTAAATCAAATTTGGAATTCATGCCATTTTCCATAGCATTAATAAACAATGTAAATACATCGGCCAGTTTAGACTGAAGATTGGGATGAAGGTTAGCTTCTGGTTCTTCAATAATGACTATCCCTCCATAATTTCCATAGTTGGAAATAACTATTAGCTTCAATACCAATACAATAATCTGGCTATAACCAAAACCCAAATCAACTAAATTAATTTCTTTACCAGCGCTTTTTAAATAAGCGACAGATATCGTATTTTCTATTCGCCTCACATCAAATTCTCCTTCAATCTCTAGGATTGAGAGGATCTTTTGTAACAATTTACGATGTTGCTTGGCTGCGGGCAAAGAAGCCCACTTTGCAACTACAGCATCCATTTCATTTTCGCCTTTGTTTTGTAATATGCGTTTTTGGGATCCGCGATTTGCAGAAATTTTGTAAACTGAAAATGGAGATATATATTGCCTGCTAGCCGTTTTTCTTCCAAGAACAGGGGCAATAGATTCCAACAAAGTGTCATGAAATTCTGGGTAATCCCATTCTTCATTTTGGTAAAAAGAAAAAAGTTTCTGTTCAAAAATTAGCTGTCCTAATACAGATTCGGTGACTTTAATTTGGACTTCATTATTGCTGTAAAAGATCTCTTTTATGTTTTTTAAAACCATTTCTTTTGCAACTCCATTCATACTCAGATGCCCATCGCCTGAAAATGCATTCCTGATTAACTCTGTATAGGACAAGGATTCATTATATAATTCTCCTATATCGTAATACTTTGCTGTATAAAATTTATATGCCTCTTCTTGTGTTTTCAGAATGACTTCATTAATAGCTTCATTTGAGACCATTTTACCATCAATGTATACGTTATATAATAAATAGTTTATTTCCAGACTATCTATTGTGTTTGAAAGTGCTAAATTTCTAAGTTGGTAGACATATTTATGATCTCCGAATTCTTTGGTTTCTTTAAAATTATTCGTATTAATCCTTTCAATAGCTTCATTTGTTAAATCCTGTTGTACTGAGGCCAATTCCGTCCATCCCTTGTTGTTATCTTGGAGGATCCTTATTCTCTTTGTATAAATGAGATCTATAAAAAGTTTGATATTAAAGTCAATCTGAATATCATATGAGGTAATGTACATTCTCTCTGAGTTCACCTCTTCATTGCATTCATCTATTTCGCCCCAATCGAAATCGCACATTTGAGCGGCTTCCATATCAGTGGTCGCTGTACTTTTATATATTTTTATGAGGGACGTTTCATTATTATGAATATTAATCCCACAGTCATCTTCCCACCCACCTTTGTTTCCTTTATAAATTAAATCCATACAAAAGTCGAAAGGAAGTGTGCCCGGTGCTTGTAGACGAAGAGTAATTGTTTTATTTTGTTGATTGTTCCAATTTCGTTCCTTTTCAAAATCATTCAAATTATGATCCCCTTTTGTAAAATCCAGTGCCTCTATGCCGTTATTTAGCAGTAGTAAAAATTTGGAAAATGAACTTTTACCGCTATTGTTTGGACCCGTTAAAAGTGTTAATGGGCGAAGCTCAAACTCCGTCATATCTTTGAACACCCTAAAATTCTCAATTCCTATTTTTCTCATATTTTGTGAGGTTTTGATTATCTACTCAATTACCCTGAATGTCAAGTTTATGCGCTCGCCGATGCGTTGCGTTGTTTTAGGCACCTGATGCTGCCAATAATGCTGTGTAGTTCCCCGCATTAATAAAAATGTACCGTGTTTTAAGGCCACTTCAAATTTATCGTTTTTATTATCCTTCCTTCTTAATTGAAACCTTCTGGTAGCTCCAAAATTAACAGAGCCAATTACTGGATTTTGCCCCAATTCTTTTTCATCATCAGCATGCCAGCCAACATAATCCTGTCCATCCCGGTATCGATTGAGTAAAACACTCGTAAATTTTACCTTTGCAATCAATTCAATTCTGTTTTTAATAAATAACAGTTCATCTGTCCAAGGCAACGGCTGTAATATGATGCCCGAATAACTGTAAGGCTTGCTTATATCTCCATACCAAGCGGAAAGGCGTGGGAGAGGTATTTCCCTGCCATACATCTTTATGACATCATGTTGCCAGTTTATTTTTTCGAGCAAAATTTTAAAAAGTCTGGTACTTTCTTCTATACCGAAAAAGGATGGTCGATAATAGAGCTCCGCATTTTTTAAAATAACATCAGGAGACTGGCTATCAGTCGTTTGGTTAAATAAATCTGGCTGTAAATTGTTCATTGCGTTGTAAATTTAAAGATTAATTTTAAAAATTTGAAGATTGTTTTTAACGGCCATATTGCTTGTGAGTTCTCCCTCAATATGTGTTCCACGAATTTTAAAAATAGATCCTCTGAGTATCGATGTTTCTTTTGCGATCTGATGCCGGTTTTGAAACATGGTTGCAAACTGATCTATCTTCCTGCTCCCCCAGTTCGTAGGGCTGACACAAATAAAATAGTTTTCTCCATGGCAATTTTGGGCAACATTTTGATAAAGCCCATCTAGGTTTAAGGTCTCAAGATCCAGAATATTAGAGAATAGATGTATTGTTGAATGCTTGCGCCCCAATGGGTACTTAAAACATAACGGGACATCAATTTTCTGATTTAAAGCGACGATAACGGTATTATAAGACCTAATTCCCAAATTTTCCAGATTTTTGACACCGCTGGTTAGAGACAAAGTAGAGGGTTCAATTAATTTAATCGAGTTAATTTTTAAAGGTATCTTACGTTCCCTAAAATAATCCAGTAAACAGCAACTTGCCGTCGCCTGCCCACATCCCCAGTCTATTATATTAATAGTTTGTTCAAATCTGTGAAAATCAAATAGTTTCCCATATGCATTGTCAAGTTTTATTTTGTGCATCCTCCCATAAGCGGCCATATATGTGATACACTCCTCTTCCTTTGTAATGATTTTTACGCCGTGACCGCTATATTCATCGAACCACCCCGGCCGATACAGCGCCTCATTATCTACACAAATGTCAAGGAAGGTATAAGGCTTACCTGTTGTTCTTATCTGGGCGTAAGCATCAAACACATCAGTTCCGATCTCCATTTTATTGTTATTTTTAGTACTCAGCAAAGATGAATCGCATCAGTTCACTCTAACTGAACGAATAAAACGAAATTTAAGAGGTCACGTTTATAACCATTTTGTGATCAGATTTTAATTGTATATTTGGTAGCCAAAACTGAAGTTTTATGAACATAAATAAGAATGCCCAAAAACGCTACCTAGTATTGAATGACTGTCTACGGAGAAACAAAAAATGGTCATGGAAGGAGTTGTTGGAAAAGGTTAACCAAAAACTAAGTGAAGAGGTTAATCCTAAATCGGGGATTCCACTTAAAATTGGTAAGACGCAATTATTTAAGGATTTAAACGACATGGAGTTAGATACATATAAAGTACCACTTATTCGTGAAAAGGTAGGCCGCACTACTTACTATTATTACGGGGATAAAGACTATTCAATTTTAAATGCGCCTTTAAACAAATTGGAAATGAGCCAGTTGAAGTCGGCCATGCAGGTACTTTCGAGAATTAAAGGGGCTGCGCAGTTCGAATTTTTAAATGAAATCATTCCAACTTTAGAAAGTAAACTTGGTTTAATAACATTGGACAAAGAAGTCATGTCATTTGAAAACAATATGGATTATACCGGTTTAAAATATATCACATCCTTATTTGAAGCTATTATTAATAAGGAGGTTTTGAATATCAGCTACAAAGATTTTAGGAGCAAGGATCCATATAACATTGTTTTTCACCCATATTATTTGAAGCAGTATAATAACAGATGGTTTGTATTCGGATACAATGAAGCCATTAAAAATGACAGGTGGAACATGGCATTAGACCGAATTGAAAAACTTGAACAAGTTTCAGCTAGGTATTTAGAATCTTCAACTGACTGGAACAGCTATTTTGAAGAAATGGTTGGAGTTACTAAAAAAGAAAGCCTTAATGAATGCGAAGTAAAACTGTGGATATCCAAAGTCCAGGCCCCATATATATTAACCAAACCCATACACCTAACACAAAGGCATAAACATCTTATTGACGGATTAGAAATAAAAATTAAAGTTATACCAAATTATGAGCTGGAAAACCTAATTCTTTCTTTTGGAGAGACAGTTAGGGTAATAAGCCCCATTGATTTTAGAAAAAGAATCATAGCAAGAATTAAAAAAACACTTGCTGGATATGATACCTATTAAACCTTTATAATACCAGATTTAATTCCAAAATCCAAACATTTGATAAAAGCGCCTTGTTAAAACCACTTTGGCCTTTGAATGAGATTTGCAGAGCAGGGTATTTAGCTTGTTTGATGAAAGTCTGGATCAGTTAGGGGATTTAGCCTTGGGTAGCAAGGAGACCTTGAAGCTGTCGCAGGGGTTTCTTGGTTCAGGCAGCTGGGGAAGGAAAGTATTTGGAGGAAGGTGCAATAGGAAGGTAATAGTAAAATGAAACTGCGCCTGTTCAAGAAATTGCATAATGGACTCTTATAGTCCGCTAAATGCGTAAAGCCCACTTTTTGCTCGGAGATCTCTGTAGGGCACGACAATAATCGCATTTTGTATGGCATGCTTTCTTTCCGCACGAGCGGCTTCCGCCTTTTGCTCTGCAATATAATATTCTTGCTGGCCCATGGCCGTCTGCACTTTTTCAGCAGCGGTGGCTAATTTTAAGGCCTCTGACTGACGCTCTCTTCTCTCGGCGTCGGAGTCTGCAATGTTAATTTTCGCTTCATTTTCTCCTTTATCCGCCAAAGAATTGACCAAAGAAGTGGCGATTCTGGCATCGCTGTTTGCACCTACCCGGCCAATGGATTCATCTTTGGCCACCTTGGCAATGACGATCTCTTTATCTTTATTGGTCACCGCTATCTTGACGTCCCTTTCCCGAATAAACTCGGCAATCTATATATCCTTTAAACGGTCCACATCTGCTATATTGGTTTCCCCTATCTTTTCCCGTGCTGCAACGCTGACCTTGGCTTCATTGATGACCTTGGCGGCTGCTTCCTCACCCAAAGCCTCAATATATCCAGGCACATCCTTACAAATATCCGCGATATTCAGATTAATCAGCATTAAACCGACCATTTTTTAGTTTTGTATTGACATTATTAGAGATATTCTCCAGTAATTTATCCCGGTCAAAATTAATTTCTTCAATGGTCATCATCGCAATGACAAACCGGAGTTATCACAATAAGATATCCTGAGACATTTCCTGGATCTGCACCACATTGAGTACTAAGAGCCTTTCAGGCGCATTACGCATGGTATGCGGTTCCGCGCTAATGGCAATGGTAAACCGACAGGATACATCCAACCAGATGTTCTGACAGGAAAGGCATTGGTCAGGTTCGCTTCAAGGGCATGGGTTTTAAATCCCGATATGCAAAATCCTGGACCACAGGCCAGTACGGTTAACGGATTTAGTTATTTGAGCTTAGTAACCGACGCCTACTCCAGGAAAATATCTAGTTATTGCCTGTATGAATCTCTTGAGGCAACTGGATGTGAAGGAGCTCTGTTTATGGCCTTAAAATCAAGGGTGAATTTAAATGGAGAACTCCCTTTGATTCATCATTCGGATCAAGGTGCAACATCTTATAAGAACTATTACCTTTCAGGTACCTAACCAGTTTACTGATTGATAAGTGCGGAGGCACCGATCTGGGCAGCTGAACTTGATCCGTGGAAATATGCCCCTTTATTATTTCGACTTCATTTTCTTTATATACGCCTCTTATGATCTCCCGGGCTCGCTCTGCGATTATTCCAGTCATCACCTTCCTTCGGTACTTCGTAAGCCACACAAGGTGACACTTACAGTCGTAGGTCGTGTGCGTTGTTGTCTTCCGATAATTCTGCTTAACCAAAGATACAATACACGAACATCTTTAAATTAAAGCCTTCGCCTAAAGAAGATGGATTTAACGCTACAATCAGACATTAAGTATATTTGCAGATGCTTAAAAGATTCTTCTTTGATAATCCAATCTACTATACTATTGATAGTTATGAACCTAATTACCTTGTTGGATACATCCAGAATTGTGTAATTGATGGAGATGCTGCTGAATTATTATATGAAAATGGTGTATATTATATAAACACTAGAAATGGGAGGCATATCTGTGGTACTCCTGAAGATTTAAATGCTTACTACCTCTACCATAAATGGGCTGAAGAGGAATATAGAGGTCTTTATGACCTTTACTATGAAACTTAATTAAAACTAACGCATGGCTCGCAAAGTTAAATTTACTGAAAGAAACTTCAGAGAGAAGGACTCTTAATTTCATGATTATCATAGTGATAGACATAATTAATTAATTATTTATTTAAAACTATTGGAGATTCGGATAAGTTTGAGAAAAAAATGGAGTATACCTTTTCTCTGGCCTAGAAAATTGAGCACGACCTTTAGCTTTAATGTTCATGTTCAGATCTCGTGCCAGTCATTTTCGAAATATAGGATCCAAATGCTGCCTTCGTACCAATATAAAGGACTCGACCATTTGTCTTAGAAATTACGAGGCTAACTGTGAGTTCACTTTCGTTACGGCCCGCAAACTGGCTCACCATGCAGAACATGGCTTTATCCACAGGCTTCAGATGCTTCATTACTTCCATTACTACTGTTTAGCCATTATGCTGTTGACTTTGCCTTGATGCGTCTGTCTCCCATTAAACACATCCACCTTTGCTGGCCGCACTTTCCTTTTCTATGCCTATACCTATTAATTTGTGTTTATTTGCTCCATTCTCTAAATGCTAGCCCTAACATTTATCTAGTTTGTCATCATCCAATTAAGCTGATTTGTAAATAGTTGACTTACCATATTAATAATTACTTGCTGGTTCTATTTTCCTAATATGGGTTTATTTTAAAATTTAGCCTTTTTTAGATCAATACTTGTAATATTATCGTTCAATTATTGATTCATTCATTTTTTGTAAAAAAAAATTAACACAATTCAAAGGTTTTATTAAATTTGTCTTTGAGAACCTTGAGGACTAAAACTAAAAGGCCAAAAACAACAAGAATTGACTTTCAAAATTAACTAATTTATTATGATCATATGGCAGAATTTGATGTGAATCGATATGAATCTTCCCGGGATACGCTCATCTCTGAGAATGAAGCAATAATTGAAAGAATTAAGACCGAATTAAAAGCGGCCAAATATGAGATACTTATTGCAATGGCCTGGTTTACAGACCAGGAATTACTGGATCTTTTAATCCTAAAGGCGAAAGATGGCGTAAATATTCAGCTTAAGTTGGCTTCCAGCGCTGATAATAATAAACTTGATTTTACTGAACTAGAACAAGTCGGGGGAACCGTTATAAGTATTATAGGGGCTGGCTACGCCAAAATGCATCATAAATTTTGCATTATAGATCAGCAGGTTGCTCTTTCAGGATCCTACAATTGGACTAACAATGCAAGAAGGAATAATTTCGAAAACATTCAGGTCATTTACAATAAAAAGATCATTCTACAGCTCATCGATACTTTCAATAAGATTGATCTTAATTCGGAGGAGAAAGCACCATCTTTAATACCCAATGCAGAAGAACCAAGAGTTATAAATACCTCTTTTAACCAAAAGCCTGAATCGTCCATTGAAAAGCAACTAAGTAGTACACTTGATCAAATGATTGCTGCTGAAATCGCCAATTTTGACGAACAGAAGGTCTACAGTATGGGATACCAGCGTGCGAAGTCCAATAACGGGGACCATAATGTTATTGATAGTGCCATGAATAGCCTTTTTGCTGCTTTTATTAATGATGTTGAAGTAGTCCAGGATAAAAAAGTAAGACTCAAAGACAAACTTAAAGAACAACAGGAATTGTCTATCAATAGATTGGAATCAAAAACTAGTGACCAACTTCACCAAATAGAAAATAATTTTCAAATAGACCAGGATAACCTAGATAAAAAAATAAACAATCTTGAGGTTGAAAAAGGCCAATTAAAAGTGGATCAGTCCAATATCAAGTCTCTAAAAATAAAACCTTTGGAAGAGGCCATAGGCACACTAAAAACCAAAATCAGTTCCTTAAAGCTGGACAACATAAAGCCCAAACTACGTAAAGGAAGGCTTACCTTTCTCATTTGCTTCATAACTCCAATAATTCTTTATTTACTAATATTCTATTCATCTGCAGCCTATATACTTATCTTTGCAAAGCAGGATGTATTAGCCATAACGGATATGGGTGGCACTCCACCACATTTAGAGATATTTTATCCAGGAGCTATTCAGCATCTGGCAGCAAAGGGCTGGTACGCAATGACTTTTGGCTTTTTATTTGTACTTATACCAATAGGCTCAGCCATGCTGAAATTATTTCTAAATATGACAGATAAATTAAGATTATTCGTCATAAGTCTGTTTCTATTTATAGTTTTAGATGGTTTTATTGCTTTTAAAATTACCAAAACAATGGATTCCGTAAAAGCTCTAACAGGTGAAATCACAAAGGAACAAATTAGAGGATTCTGGGGCACTATATTGAATGCAGATTTCTTCTTAATTTTAATTATGGGATCCTTAGCCCTAGTCATTTTTCATTTTATATTTAATGCGATGCTGGACTTGATTAATGAGAGTTCATCAACATTTATTAACCAGCAAAAATCAGCTGAAATTAAAGAACTGGAGGCTGACATTGAATCTCATAACCAGTCCATTATCATTTTTGCAGAACAGAGCAATGAGCTAGATAAGAAATTAATGGTTATCGAGGGTAATTTGCTAGACACTCGTAGAATGCAGGAAATGGCCCCTAAAACCCAGCAAATTGACTTGGCAGAAGTTAAAGAACAATATAGACTGGGCGAGGCGGGGATCAAAAAAGTCATAAGTATTTACCAAAGTCACATTGAAAATGACAGATTACCTGTTTCAGAAACCTGTTTGAACGACCGGATTAATCAGTATTCACAGGGCTGGAATGATTACTTGCATGATCATTTTTCAATAAAAATTGCTGAGGTAAAATCAAGTGAACTTTACCAGGCGATAAACGCATGGAAAGCAAAAAAATTGAATAATGAACAATTTATAGCCACCCCAAACTAACCTTTTAAGAATGTGCGATAACAATAACATAAGAAACATATATATATTCATTACCATAACTCTCTTAACGCTTACTTCCTGCCTACCAAATAACGGACAAGAAAAAGTAGCCACAAAAACTCATTTCAATATTTATATTGTATCTGATCTTTCCAACAGGGTAAACAACATCCTCTACCCTAAGCCTATACAAGACACAGTAATAATTTCTGCCTATATTAAAAATTTTGATTCCGTCTTGCATCTTGGGAACAGACTTATAAACCAAAAAGACAGGCTTCAATACCAAGTGGTAAATAATGAGTTCTACAATTTGATGCCTACAGGAATAACAGATAACCTAAAGATTGACATCGCAAGATTTGACAATGAAGGTAAACAGGCCCGAAGAATCGAATATGTCAAAAAAAGCATGGCAGGTGATTTAAACCGAATGTCTGGAGACATAGACCAATTCTATGACAGTGCAGCCAAGCATCAATATGGAGCAGATATATGGACATATCTGAATAATTTCTCCCCTTCTAATTCCATTAACAAATCAGACACAGCCACCGTTTTTAATCTTGACGAAAACCAAACTATACATAACAAAATTAGTAATATAATATTTCTTTTTACAGATGGATATATTGAAGCAGGACTATACAATAAAGGCTATGACTTAGGACAGAAAATGGTAAATGTTATTAGGGACGAATATCATAAATCACGAATGCACAATCTTGATCAATTTTTGGATGCACATCCTGAATATTCAATCAAACCGTTAACCAATAATGAACTGAAAAAAGTCAACATAATTGTAATGGAAGCTTATGATAGGTCATTATCAAAATCAGGGGCAGCTACAACACACCCAACAGATACAGAAATATTGAAGGCGGTCTGGAAACAATGGATGCAAAAATCAGGTGTACCAATATTTGAATTACACCCTTACGTAAATTCAATACAGGAAGCAAATGCAATTTTTTATAAGTTCTTAGAAAAAGTACAAAATAATAAAACACGTTCTTAGATGAGTTAAACACAAATTTATTGTCTCAAATAAATAAATCTTTAAACCTATGCACCCAAGTCTTTTTAGCAATTCAGAAAATGAAAAAATAAAAAAAGATAAAATTGGACAAACGGAAATTCAATATGTTAAATCTGCAAGTATTCTTACAGAAGCCAAAGGGTTTATGGAAGCTTATGATTTCACCCTAAACCCATATTCTGGTTGTTCGTTTGGTTGTAATTATTGCTATGCTGCATTTTTTTCACGATCTATTAATGAAAGAGATAACTGGGGCAATTGGCTAAAAGTAAAAGAAAATGCTTTACAACTATTAATAAAATGGCGCAAAAAACCTCTAATCAATAAAACAATTTATATAAGCAGCGTGACAGATCCATATCAACCCATTGAAAAAGATCTAGAATTAACAAGAAATATACTCAAAGAATTGTTGAATTACCATCAACCACAAATTGTAATCCAAACAAGAAGCCCCATTGTTACGAGAGATTTGGACATAATCAAAAAATTTGAAAAAGCCCAAGTAAATATGACCATTACAACGGATAGCGAGGAAGTCAGAAAAGCATTTGAACCACATTGTCCATCTAACAAGGTCCGGCTAAAGGCTATAAAAGAGGTCACCGCATCAGGTATCCAGACCTGCATAACAATGACTCCACTTTTACCCGTTAGTGATGCCTATAAATTTTCTCAAGAATTATTAGCCACAGGAGTAACAAAATTTATCGTCCAACCATTTCATCCAGAACGAGGTAAATTTATAGCAAGCACAAGAAAATTGGCAATGGAAGAAATAAATAAAATGGATTGGAATTTAGAAAAATATAAAGAAGTGGTGGAGATCTTAAAAAAAGAACTTCCTTGGTTAGGTGAAGGAAAGCAGGGATTTTCAACCATATAAATACTTATGAAAGAAGAACTAATTGCATGGTTAAAAAACGAACAGCAAAATATTGAAAAAGCAATCGGCAATGCTGCAATAAAATATTACAAAGAACACGAATCAGAACCAAATTTCCAATACGACCTTAAACAATGTCACCTAGAAAGTTACAACTTATGCAAAGGCAAAGACCTATGCTATGACAGGCCGAATACCGCGTTTGCCTATTCCATCTGGTACCAACCACGGAGAATAAACACTTTTATATCTTTTTTTTTAAATATATTATGGGAAAAACAAGGAGAACCAATAAACGTATTTGACTTGGGAGCAGGTACGGGGGCAATTCAATGGTGCTTGGGACTGATATACGCAGGATTAAAAAGACTACACAAAACCCCACCTAAAATAACACTAATTAATATAGATACAAGTCCATTTATGTTACATTATAATAAAGAATATCTATGGAATGAATTTATAAAAATATATCCTGAGATTGACCAATATTTTAATATTGAATATGAAGTAAATTCTTGGAATAATAATAACAACCTAACAATATCAAATCCCATATTAGCAGCAAGCTACCTTTTTGACGCAACTGACAATAAACACAAAATTGCAAATGACTTTAAAACATTAGTTCAAAATTACAACCCAAACATAATTCTATTATTAACATCAAATCAAAGAGAAAAGATACAATTTCTAAACAAACTTGAAATTGAATTTAATCAACTAAAATATACCACATCAAATATAAAAGCCACGACTCTAATTTTTAATCAATCACTTGATTTTATAAATACTATAAGAAAACGTTTAGGTGAAAAATTAAAAATATCAGAACTACAAAGACCTGCTTCTTGGATTGACACAAGTTATAGTGGAATGATTTTAAAAAAGGAGGATGTTGAATTCAATTTTACTACTAGTTACAACACAATTCCTTCATTGAAAATCTATAGTTCACCAATTACTATTCGCAGGGAAGTAAAATTAAATTCTGCACAAAAAAAAGCCGCACAAAATGCAATAGCACCTTCAATTATTGTTGGACCCGCTGGTTGTGGGAAAAGTATAGTAATCACCGAAAAGATCAAGAATATTGTAGAGGCAACAAATTACTCTCCAAATTTAAAAATTCTTATAACCACATTTAATAAAAGTCTAATCGAAAAATTAGCTGAATGGTTAGTAAATTTATTAGATAGCAGACGTTGCTCAATAAATTATGACACAAACTATTATGGAAAAAATGACAAATCAAGTCACATAACATTTTCAAATTCTACTGAAACCAATATTCGACTTTTACATTTTGATATGTTACCAAAATTTATAGGCAACATAAAATATAAAGGATTAGTTAATCAAGATCAACATTACAACCTATTGAATGAAATCATTCAAAAAATCAAGAAAGAAGAAAATATAATTAATGATAATTACGACAATATCTTAAATTCAGATTTTTTATTTGAGGAATACCATAGGGTAATCTATGGCTTGCAGGTTGGCATATCAAATGCAAACGAAAAATATCAAACTATTACACGAAAAGGTCGAGGTAACAATCCCTCGTTAAAAAAAAATAGTCACAGAAGATTGCTTGTTTGGAAATGCTTATCAGAATACGCCTATCAAATGCATAAGAAAGGAATTCAAAGTTTTACACTAAGGAGGCAATATTTATTAGCCCTTTTAAAATCAGGAACGATAAAACCTATTTATGATTACATTTTAGTCGATGAATTTCAAGATTGTACAGATGCCGACTTTGAGATATTTTACTTAATGATGAAAGACCCGAATAATTTTACAATAGCAGGAGACTTGGCTCAAGCTATTCATTTAGGAACGACTGCAGGCATACCGAAAGACATTCGAATGAACAGGCGTAAATTTTACCGTTTAGACGCGTCTTATCGATTACCAGTAAGAATTAGCGAATGTATCAAAAGTCTTTCGGAAGCACTAGTTAATATATTTAAAAATGATGAAGGTATAACTGACATTATTCCATACAAAGGGGCTCCACCAGGCTCAAGGCCGATCGTCATTTATGGTCAAAACAACCTAAAGCTTGCTGAAAAAACAAAACAGGTTTACGCTCATTACAAATTATATGACTTTAAAAAAATCACAATCCTTGAAAAAGATATCGACCTCAAAAAAGAAATATTAAATCGTGCTATTTTAGCAGAAACCGATACAATTCTTAGCCTAAAAGGGCTAGAAAAAGAATGCATACTTTGGTCAACTAGAATACCGCTAGAATATGAGAAAGAAGTACTTGAATTTGCGTATACCATAATAACGCGAACATCATGCATTTTGATAATTGCAATAACTGCAAATACACAAAAAATATACAAAAAAATTCTTGGATTATTAAATAAAGAGCGTTTAATAATGTGGGATGAAGAAACTGCGAACAAATATAATATGTTTTGTGAAGAATACAACCCCGAAACCATCATCGATGAAGATTAAAACCACTATTGCCCTGGTAAAATTTAGGGGGAAAAAGGGTGATTTAGAAAAATCACACCAAAATGTGATAAATTTGAGATTACTACAAAACAATATTTACCAAGAGCAAATCTAATGCATTTACCGGACAGCTGTTTTTTTTCTCAATTAAATTTTATTACCGTGCAGACTAATAAATCTGCCACAAGCAAGTAAGCAAGGAACATAGGACTAACAGGTGTAAATTCTCAATTTACTTTCCCAGTTCTCAATTTACTTTCCCACCTTCATTTTCCTGCCAGTCTGGCACTCAACCCTTCCCTGCTGTGGTGTAAATGCCTAAGAAAACCCAGTGGGCGATA
>Ga0164242_10004087_pt1 | contig 16440 bp, 15 predicted proteins | sample OricomgcompostMG_FD_108783 | JGI IMG/M metagenome (GOLD analysis project Ga0164242, IMG submission 108783) | Miracle-Growth compost microbial communities from Emeryville, California, USA - Original compost - Miracle growth compost (MG) ...
ATCGGCTTCGCGGTCGAGGCGGCGCTCTACGGACAGCCCGCCGGCACCGTCGCCGACGATGACACCGACCTCGCCGCCATCCTTGGCGCCTGCCTGACCGGCACCTGGTCCGGACGCACCGCCTCCGCCCTTCCGCCGACTCCGTCCGCCGGCGGCCACCCGATGCGGCCACGACAGGTTCGGGCCGGCGTGCCGAGGGCATTGGACGATCTGTGCGCGGCAGCGCTCAACCCGGATTCCCGCGGCCGGCACGAGGGTCCGGTCGTCGATGCGCGCTATCTCCATGACCGGCTGGCGGAGTTCCTCGGGGACCCGTCCGACGTCGCCGGGCTCCCGGCCGAGCGATCCGACAGCACCGGCCCCATCGGCGCGGTGACCACGACGCTGCGGGTGCCGCATCCCGGGCAGAACGGCTCGCCGTCCGGCGTACCGACCGGTGGTGAGGGACCCGGCGAGAGCAACACCGGGCAGGCCGACGTACCGACCCAGGCGTCGATCCCGTCCTTCGAGGACGACTCGTCCTGGCACCTGCCCCGCACGACGCCGGCACCGCCACCGCCACCGCTCGCCGCGCCCGAGCCCAAGCCGCTCTTCGCCGACGAGGCGCGGGGACGCTCGGTCGGTCGCTTTCCCGACTCCTCGAACAACTCCTCGGGCGGCATTCCGGGAGACACCGGCGTCGGTAGCGCTCCTGACCCGACGATGGTTGCGCCCGGCACGACCGCTGGCGGGCCCCCGGGAGGAGACGCAGGCCGCGGCTTGGGCTCCGACGCCACGTCGGCGAGCGGCGACTCGACGCCCGGCAACGCGCTGACTGACACCGCCGACGGCTACTTCCCCTGGACCGGCGAGCCCAGGCCGGGCCGCAGCCGCTGGCTACCGTTCGCCATTGGTCTGGTGGTGCTCATCCTGGTCGTCGCCGCCGTCCTGGTGGTGCGCGACCTCAACACCGCAGGCGACGACTCGTCGACCCCGACCCAGGGTGCCACGCCGACCGCGAACGCTCGCCCGATCGGCAACCTCACCGCGACCGACTTCGACCCGCAGGGCGACCCACCGAGCGAGTATCCCGAGCTTGCCCACCTCGCGGTCGACGGCAATCCCTCGACGTCCTGGCACACCAACACCTACACCGACCAGCTCGGCCCGTCGGCACCGGCTCTCAAGAGCGGCGTGGGCCTCGTCATCGACCTCCACCGGCAGTACGCCGTCAGCACCGTGCACCTCACCCTCGATGGCAGCCCCACAGGCGTCTCGCTCTATCTCGCCGACGACAAGCCGTCCGACCTCAACGGGCTCCACCGCTCGGCCGCCACGACCGTCACCGGCAGCACTGGCCAGATGGACCTCCACGGCGCCAAGGGTCGCTACCTCGTCGTCTGGCTCACGTCGTTGCCGTCGGTGTCAGGCGGCTACCGTGGCGAGGTGGCGGAGGTCTCCGTCAGCGGCAGCCACAGCTGAGCCGGTGCGCTCGCAGACCGCCCAGCGCACCGTCCGGCGTACCGGCCGGGAATCTTTGTCGCCTACGATCGGTTTTCAGAGCGTCACCAACCCAGGGAGTCAGTCCAATGCCCAGCTCGTCCCCGACCGAGCCCCGCAACGTCATCGTCATCGGCTCCGGCCCGGCCGGATACACGGCCGCGGTCTACGCCGCCCGCGCTGAGCTGGCACCGCTCGTCTTCGAGGGCTCGGTGACCGCCGGCGGTGCCCTGATGAACACCACCGAGGTGGAGAACTTCCCGGGCTTCCGCGACGGGATCATGGGCCCCGAGCTGATGGACAACATGCGGGCCCAGGCCGAGCGCTTCGGCGCCGAGCTGATCCCCGACGACATCGTCGAGGTCGACCTCTCCGGCGACATCAAGGTCGTGAAGACCGCGACCGAGACCCACTACACCCACTCGGTGATCCTCGCCATGGGTTCCGGCTACCGCAAGCTCGGTCTACCGCGCGAGGAGGAGCTCTCTGGCCGTGGTGTCTCGTGGTGCGCAACGTGTGATGGCTTCTTCTTCCGGCAGAAGCCGATCGTCGTTGTCGGTGGCGGCGACTCGGCCATCGAGGAGGCCACCTTCCTGACCCGCTTCGGCTCCAAGGTCACCCTGCTGGTCCGCCGCGAGGAGCTGCGGGCCTCCAAGATCATGCAGGAGCGGGCCTTCAACGACCCCAAGCTGGAGATCGAGTGGAACTCGGCGATCGAGTCGTTCAACGGTGCGGACTCGGTGGAGTCCCTGACCGTCCGCGACACGGTTACCGGCGAGACCCGTGAGCTGGAGGCCGCGGGTGTCTTCATCGCGATCGGTCACGACCCGCGCTCGGAGATCGTCAAGGGCCAGATCGACCTCGACGATGAGGGCTACGTCATCACCGCCCGCTCGGCCGGCGGCTCCACCGCGACCAACATCCCGGGCGTCTTCGCCTGCGGCGACCTGGTCGACCACGTCTACCGTCAAGCGATCACCGCCGCCGGCTCGGGCTGCTCTGCCGCACTCGATGCCGAGCGCTTCCTCGCCGAGCAGGGTCACGACGTCTCCGCCGCCAAGCAGGCCGAGGCCGAATCCGACGCTGAGATCTTCACCGAGCTTGCCGAGGCCGGCAACTGATCCCATGACGCTGGCCCGGGAACAGATCCCGGGCTGCGCCTGTTCTTCTGCTACAGACTTCGCCACACATCTCAACGAAGGGTGAGCCGCATGGCTGACAACATCTCCGCCGTGACCGATGCCGAGTTCGACGCGACGGTCCTCAAGTCCGACAAGCCGGTCCTGGTCGACTTCTGGGCCGAGTGGTGCGGCCCGTGCCGCCAGGTCTCTCCGATCCTCGATGAGATCGCCGGCGAGCACGGCGACAAGATCACGTTCGTGAAGATGAACGTCGACGAGAACCCTGTCACGCCGTCCAACTACCGAGTGACCGGCATCCCGACCCTCAACGTCTACCAGGGTGGCGAGGTCGTGAAGTCGATCGTCGGCGCGAAGCCGAAGGCTGCGCTCCTCGCGGAGCTCCAGCCCTTCCTCGGCTGAGCCAAGACGTCGCACACGGCGTCTTGAGAGGTCACCTCTCGTGCGTTCAGTGTCCATGTGGCCCGCACTTCGGTGCGGGCCACATGTCATTTCTTGACCTCGCGCCCCGCTGAAGATGACCTCTCAGGCTGTTCCCTGCTCGCGGCGCCGGCGTCGGGTGCGGCGTGTGCCGGGGACGTACGACGCCCAGCAGCTTCTCCAACGCTGCCTCGACCTCGTCCCGCCAGGTCACCGCGCTGCTCAGCTCCATCCGCAGCCGCGGCGCTGTCGGATGTACCCGGTGGGTCTTGAAGCCGACACGGGCCAGAAACTCCGCCGGTGCCGCACAGCTGTTCGCGTGGAAGACCGCGCTGAGGGGTCCGACGTCGCCGAACGCCTCGATCGCCTTGATGCCGCCACGCCGGATCAGGTCAGCGGCCATCGCCTGGACGAGCATGCGGCCCAAGCCCGCCCCGGCGTACTGCGGATCGAGCCAGACCGTGGTGAGCAGCACCGCATCGGAGGATATGGGTGCCGTGGGGAACGACTCTGATCCTGGCGCGAAGGCGGCCGGGACGTAGATGAGGAAGCCGACGACGCTGTCGTCGACGACGGCGACCCGACCGCACGAGCCCCACTCTCGGAGAACCTCGCTCAGCCATGCTTCCTTGGTCGCGGCGGCCTCGTCGACAGGCACGCGGCTGCGCCTGACCGGGTCAAGCTCCCAGAACAGACAAGCCCGGCAGGGGGCGTCGACCGCCGCCAGACGATCGAGTGTCAAGGGCAGGATCTTGCGTGACATCTCACTCCGAAGTGGGAGACGGTGACGCGTCGGCTTGTGACATCCTTCATGCTAGATCGATCATGGACACTTCCCCCGTAAACCGCAGCAGCAACCGCCTCGACCCCTACGTCGACCGCTACGCCGCGCGCACGTCCGGGATGACGCAGTCCGAGATCCGCGCCCTGTTCGCGGTCGCCTCCCGTCCCGAGGTCGTCTCCCTGGCCGGCGGCATGCCCAATATCTCCGGTCTCCCCCTTGATGTCGTCGCCGGCGCCATCGACGGGGTGGTGCGGGACCATGGCACGGTCGCGATGCAGTATGGCTCCGGTCAGGGCATCGAGCATCTGCGTGAGCAGATCACCGACGTCATGCGCCTGGAGGGCATCGAAGCCCACCCCGACGATGTGGTCGTCACCGTCGGCTCGCAACAGGCGGTGGACCTGGTGACCCGGATCTTCTGCGATCCGGGCGATGTAATCATCTGTGAGGCGCCTTCCTACGTCGGAGCACTCGGTGTCTTCAAGTCGTACCAGTGCGACGTTGTGCATGCTGAAATGGATGCCGACGGGCTGGTGCCCGCTGCGTTGCGAGCTGCGATCGCCGCAATGCGCGCAGCCGGCAAGTCGATCAAGTTCCTCTATACGATCCCCAACTTCCACAATCCCGCCGGCGTAACGATGTCGTTGGAGCGTCGCCACGAGATCGTCGAGATCTGTGCCGACGCGGGCATCCTCATCCTCGAGGACAACCCCTACGGCCTGCTCGGCTTCGATGGTGAGCCGATGCCGGCGATGCGCTCGATCGCCGACGACAACATCATCTATCTCGGCTCGTTCTCCAAGACCTTCGCGCCCGGCTTCCGTATCGGCTGGGCCCTTGCTCCGCACACCGTGCGCGAGAAGCTGGTGCTCGCCCAGGAGAGCGCGACCCTGTGCCCGCCGCAGTTCAGCCAGATGGCGATCTCTTCCTATCTGAGCAACCACGACTGGCAGGGCCAGATCAAGCAGTTCCAGGAGATGTACCGCGAGCGTCGCGACGCGATGATCAGCGCTCTCGAGGACCTCATGCCGGCGGGCTGCCACTGGAACATCCCGGCCGGCGGCTTCTACGTCTGGCTCACCCTCCCTCCAGGCGTCAATGCGAAGGCGATGCTGCCGCGTGCGGTCACCGCCCGCGTCGCCTATGTGCCCGGTACTGCGTTCTTCGCCGACGGCTTCGGCTCGTCGTCGATGCGGCTCTCCTACTGCTACCCGACATCGGAGCGGATCCGCGAAGGTGTACGCCGGCTAGCAGGCGTCATCGAGGAGGAGATCGAGTTGCGTCAGACGTTTGGCGCGATCGATCCGGTCGACTCGCTGCCTGGGAGCGCCGAATATCCCAGCACCGACACCCAGTGACGTCGGCGGTTCCCGCTCAGAATCGCTCTGGCAGAGTCACTCGGAGGCGATGACCAGGCAGAACGGCCCTGGGTCCGTGATTCGAGACCTTCTCCCTGTCGTGGAGTCACCCACTTCAGCTGGTTAGCGTTTTGTCGACATATCGCTTTATCTCTAGATCACCCGGTCGGTGCGATTCCGCGGATCCATGATGTCGACGATGCGTTGCAGGTCCTCCACTGTGGCGAACTCGACAGTGATCTTGCCCTTGGACCGACCCATGTCGACCTTGACGCTGGTCTCGAAGCGGTCCGCCAGGCGGTCGGCATACTCGTTCAGCTCAGGCGCCGGCGCCTTCAACCGCGGGGATCGGCGCTTCGGCTGCGCACCGTCCATGTCCCGCAGCGCCACGATCTCCTCCAGACCACGCACGCTGATGCCCTCGGAGACGACGCGCTGGGCGAGTTGGTCCTGCGTCTCCGCATCCCCCACTCCTAGCAACGAACGCGCGTGGCCAGCCGACAGTACGCCGGCGGCGACCCGCCGCTGCACCGACGGCGATAGCTTCAGCAGCCGCAAGGTGTTGCTGATCTGGGGACGCGAGCGCCCGATCCGGCCGGCGAGCTCCTCGTGCGTGCAGCCGAAGTCCTCCAGCAACTGCTGGTATGCGGCCGCCTCCTCCAGCGGGTTGAGCTGGGAGCGGTGGAGGTTCTCCAACAGCGCGTCCCGCAACATGTCCGTGTCGTCGGTCTCGCGGACGATCGCCGGGATGACCGAGAGCCCCGCACGCTGGCTGGCACGCCAACGGCGCTCGCCCATGACGAGCTCGAACTCTTCGTCGGCGACGCGACGCACCACGACGGGCTGGAGAAGGCCGATCTCCTTCACAGAGTGGACCAACTCGTCCATCGCCTCCTCGTCGAAGACCTGGCGCGGCTGCACATGGTTGGGGCGGATCTGAGTCAGTGGCAGCTCGGCGAAGTAGGCACCAGCAACAGGCTTCAGAGCCGAATCTTCGATCTGAGGGCCTCGCGTCGGGTCGCCGGACCCCAGGCCCGCCCCGCCGCTGTTCGTCGATCCTGCGGGAAAGTCCGCATCATGGACGCCAGAGTTGCGCTGGGCCGACTCGGCTGAATCGGCCGGCATTGTCGGAATCAGCGAACCCAGGCCTCGACCCAGGCCGCGCTTCGGGGCCGGCTTGTTCACGCGTTTGTCCCCTTTCGGGCGATCTCACGGGCGGCCTCGAGGTAGCTGAGCGCTCCCGGCGAGCCGGGGTCGTAGGTCATCACTGTCTGACCGTACGACGGGGCCTCGGACACCCGTACCGAACGCGGGATGTACGTGCGCAGCACCTGGTCGCCGAAGTGACCGCGCACCTCCTCCGCAACACCAGCTGCAAGGCGCGTGCGGGCGTCGTACATGGTGATCAGGATGGTCGAGACCGCAAGCTCCGGGTTGAGGTGAGCGCGCACCATGTCGACCGTCTTGAGGAGCTGACCGAGACCCTCCAGGGCGTAGTACTCGGCCTGGATCGGGATCAACATCTCCGCCCCCGCGACCAGTGCGTTCAGCGTGAGTAGACCGAGTGACGGGGGACAGTCGATCAGGACATAGTCCCACCGCTCCTCCCCCAGCGACCCGTCACCGACACGTCCGCTCCCGAGCAACGCCTTCTTGAGGCGGCCCTCACGCGCCACGACACTGACGAGCTCGATCTCCGCACCGGCGAGATCGATCGTCGCCGGCACGACCTGGACGTGATCAAGCTCCGGGCACTGCCGCACAACGTCGTTGAGCGCCATGCCGTCCACGAGTAGCTCGTAGGTCCCCGGCGTCCCCTGGAAGTGCTCGACGGAGAGCGCCGTGGACGCGTTTCCCTGCGGGTCCAGGTCGACGACAAGCACTCGCTGACCCAACTGCGCCAGCCCGGCTGCAAGGTTGACAGTCGAGGTCGTCTTGCCGACACCGCCCTTCTGGTTCGCCACCACCATGACCCGCGTCGAGTCAGGGCGAGGCAACGGCGGACGAGCGCCGGACTGCTGCCGCGCCATCAAGGTGTGCTCGGTCGCACGAGCTAGGGGAGTCTCGTCATCTGCGATCACCTCAGCGAACTCTGCAAGTTCCGCAGCGGTACGAACGCGGTAGCTTCCTGCTGCCGTTTCACGTGAAACATCAACACCGTCGTCCTGTGGAGAAACTGGCGTCTTCTGTGGAGAGTTACGCTCAGAGAGGTCCCCGGAACCGGTGGAAAACTCGTCGCCCTCCGCCGACGCGGTGGACTGCGCATCCTGGTCCGTCAGGCCCTCGGTCACGTTTTCTTCCTCCGCTTCGATCGAGCATTCTTCGCACCGGACCGACGTGCCGCCGAGTCAGGCATAGACGCCAAAGATACCTTCGACGGATCGGCCCAGGCCACTCGTACAGCAAGCGTTGTGGAATCGAGAAGGCCTTCGCCAAGAACTGATACCTCAGGCTCCGCACACCCCAACTTCGACAGCACAGGGCGCGCCTCGGCCACCTCGTCGGTGATGGACGATCCTTTCATCGCTACCAAAGCGCCATCGGGCGAGACCAGAGGCATGGACCATTCCAGAAGCCGGCCTAGGGGAGCGACGGCGCGCGACGTGACGACATCGAACGTCCGCTCGTGATGCAGCCCATCAGCACGTCCACGCACCACCTCGACATTGGTCAGGGACAACTGCTCCACGACTTCGGAGAGGAAGGTCGTACGGCGCAGCAGGGGCTCGATCAGCGTGATCTGCAGATCGGGCCGCTGGATCGCCAACACCACGCCCGGTAGTCCAGCCCCCGAACCCACGTCGGCGACCGACGAGGACTCCGGCAGCAGCTCGCCGAGGACCGCGCAGTTGAGGAGGTGGCGATCCCAGAGGCGCGGCGCCTCACGGGGGCCGATCAGACCGCGCTCGACACCGGCGGTCGCCAGCAGGCCTGCGTAGGCCTCGGCGAGGGGGAGACGGTCGATACGAAACACCCTCCGTGCCACCTCGGGCACGGAGGGTGTTTCACGTGAAACATCGTTCATCAGATCAAGCCGGAAGTACCACGACATAGCGACGAGGCTCCGCGCCTTCGGACTCGGAGGTAAGGCCAGCGGCCGCCACGGCATCGTGGACGACCTTCCGCTCGAACGGCGACATCGGCTTGAGAGAAACCGACTCGCCCGAGGCGCGCACCTTCTCTACCGTGTCCGCTGCCAACGCGACCAGAGTCGAGCGACGGTCGGCCCGGAAGCCGGACACGTCCAGCATCAATCGCGAGCGCTCGCCCGTCTCGCGGTAAACAGTCAGGCGGGTCAGCTCCTGGAGCGCGTCCAGCACCTCACCGTGCTGACCGACCAGCTGGGACAGGTCGGCACCGACGATCGAGACAGCCGCACGGTCGCCCTCGACGTCCATGTCCAGATCGCCGTCAAGGTCAGCGATGTCGAGCAGCTCCTCGAGGTAGTCGGCGGCGATGTCGCCCTCACGCTCGAGCAGCTTGATCCGGTCCGCCTCACTTACGACGGCCTTGGTCTCCTCAGTCACTCCAAGATCCCTTCTCGGGGTCGATCAGCGCTTGTTGCCCTTGCGCTGGCTACGGGTCTGCTTCTTCGGCTGCGTGCGGCCAGCCGGACGATGGTCACTCTCCGGAGCCACCTCGACGCTCTTGTCGGTGGACTCGACGGCGACGACCGGGCCACCGTGCCGCGCGGCCTTGCGACCTGCCTTGGCAGCATCGCGCTCACGCTTGGCCTTCTCCGCCGGTGTACCGGGGGCGGGGCTGTTGCGGATCACATAGAACTGCTGGGCCATGGTCCACAGGTTGGAGGTGGTCCAGTAGAGCATCGCCGCGATCGGGAAGGCGATGCCGGAGATCGCGAAGACGAAGGGGAGGACGTAGAGCAGCATCTTCTGCTGCTGTGCGTACTGTCCCGACATCGCGTCGGCCGGCATGTTCTTGGCCATCAACTGGCGCTGCGTGAGGAAGGTGGTGGCACACATCGCGACCACGAGCACTGCGGCAAGGATCTTGACCGAGGTGTCGTGGCTGCCGTTGAACGTGTCGGCCAGGCGGGCGCCGAAGATCCGAGCGTTACTGAAGTGCAGCACGTCGCTGGTCGAGAGCAGGCCCTTGGCATGGTTGTGCGCGGCGTTGTTCACCAGGCGGAACAACACCAGGAAGATCGGCATCTGGATCAGCAGCGGCAGACACGAGGCGAACGGGTTCGTACCCGTGTCCTTGTAGAGCTTCATCGTCTCCTGGGCGAGACGCTCACGGTCGTGGCCGTACTTCTTCTGCAGCTCCTTGACCTTCGGCTGGATCAGCTGCATGTTGCGACTGGACTTGATCTGCTTCACGAAGAGCGGGATCAGCAACGCGCGGATCGTCACCGTCAGCCCGATGATCGCCAGGACCCAGGACCAACCGTTGGTGGGGGAGAGCACCAGGGTGACCAGCCGGTGCCAGAACAGCAGCACACCGGAGATGGCGTAGTACAGCGGCGTGGCGATCCAGCTGAACAGATGGCCGATAGATCCCACGGATCAGGCTCCTTGCATCGGGTTGCCCGCAGTGCCGCGGGAGGAAGAGTGAACAGGGGTCCGAGCCGGCACCGGATCGTAACCGCCGGCCGCCCACGGGTGGCAGCGGCCGAGCCGACGTACGGCCAGCCACGAGCCCCGGAGAGCACCATGCTTCTCCACGGCCTCGAGCGCGTACGCCGAACAGGACGGGTGATACCGGCACACCTGCCCGTACATGGGGCTGATGAGCAGTCGATAGGCGCGCAACAGCGCGATCAGGCCATATTTCATGACGCAGCCCTCACGACACCACCCGCTGCAGACAACGGACGAGATCGGCGCCCAGTTCCTGATACGTCGCACCGGCTGCCGGCGGATTCGCCCTGATGACAAGCACAGCAGAGCCCGGGAGGTCCCTGAGGGACTCCCGGGCCAGGTGTCGGAGGCGTCGCTTCACCCGATTGCGGACCACCGCAGGACCTACAGCCTTGCTGACCACGAAACCGATGCGAGCCGGACCCGGCGCGTCGGCGTGCCACAGGTGCACTACCAGACGAGACGTTCCGGCTCGACGTCCCTGACGCACTGCGACCCGGAACGAGTCCGGGTCGGTCAGACGGTGTGCCTGGGACAGCACGGCGAGGACAGCCGGGGCCGCGGCCTCAGACGGTCAGATCCTTGCGGCCCTTGCGACGACGGGCCGCAAGGATGGCGCGGCCGGCGCGGGTGCGCATGCGCAGGCGGAAACCGTGCGTCTTCGCGCGACGACGATTGTTCGGCTGGTACGTACGCTTGCTCACGAGCTCAATCTCTTTCGGTAAGGGTTCCGCTGGTTCTGGATCCGACGCTGCGTCGCCCCGGCCAGTCTCACTGGTGCCATGGTGCACATCGGCTGGCACCGGACATCCACGTAGAGCCGAGGCTCTGTGTCGTGGACATGCGGCGCCCGTCGTGGTCCGTGACTGTTCGAGCGACCTGCCAACGGTACGCGCTGGCGAGAAGCAGGGTCAAACCAACGCGACCCCGGTCCGACGACTCCGGCTCAAGAATGACAGACGCCTGTGGATGACGGGTTGCCCCCGATGCGGCCGCGGCGTTACGTTCGGCCTCTACCGAGGTTCCCTGCCATCGCGCGTCGGCCTCGTCCGGGGGTGGTTGGTTCAGTTGTCGAGGTTCGACAATGATGGCCCTGACCAGCAGAAATGAATCACCGGATGGTCACGACGGTGTGTCTCGGCGGACTCTTTCCACAGGACCCAGGGTCCGGTTCACAGACTGTGGATAGATCTGTGGACAGATCCCAGCCCTACGACGACAACAGCCCCGACAGGGAAGGTGGACAACCGTGGAGACGCCCTCCGAGACCGGCCCTCAGGACGACCTGGGCCAGGCCTGGCGGAGCGTCGTCGCGGAGCTTCAGCCGCACCAGCGCGCATGGCTCACCGCCTGCCAGCCGGAGGCGCTGCACGGCACCACGGTGCTCGTCGGCGTACCGAACGACTTCACCCGCAACCAGCTCGAGGGCCGCCTGCGCTCCGAGCTCGAGGACGCCCTCAGCACCCGCTTCGGCAAAGAGATGCGGATAGCGGCGATCGTGAAGCCTGAGCTCGAGGAGCGTTCCGATCAGGCGACGAGCGCCGCGGCCGAACCCGCCGCGCCAAAGAGATCGATCAATCAACAGATCGACATGTCGACAAATCCGCCCGGAATCAACGGGGGAGGGGTGCCGAACCAGCCGGCCGCCGGGCCGACGACGGACTTCCAGCTGCCGCCGCCGCGCCACGAGGCCCCCGAGCCGGAGCGCGCCGGCACCGAGAGCCGGCTCAATCCGAAGTACACCTTCGAGACCTTCGTCATTGGATCGTCGAACCGGTTCCCGCACGCGGCGGCCGTCGCGGTCGCCGAGGCCCCCGGTCGGGCGTACAACCCGCTGCTGGTCTACGGCGAGTCCGGGCTGGGCAAGACTCATCTGCTGCACGCCATCGGTCACTACGTGCGCAGCCTCTACAGCGGCGCGAAGGTACGTTATGTCAGCTCTGAGGAATTCACCAACGAGTTCATCAACGCGATCCGCGACGACCGGCAGGACCGGTTCAAGCGCAAGTACCGCGACATCGACGTACTCCTGATCGACGACATCCAGTTCCTGGAGGGCAAGACCCAGACCCAGGAGGAGTTCTTCCACACCTTCAACACGCTGCACAACGCGAACAAGCAGATCGTGTTGACCTCCGACCGCGCCCCGAAGCGCCTCGAGGCGCTCGAGGACCGGCTGCGCAACCGGTTCGAGTGGGGTCTGATCACCGATGTGCAGCCGCCGGACATCGAGACGCGGATCGCCATCCTCCGCAAGAAGGCCGCGATGGAGCGGCTGAAGGCGCCGGCCGACGTGCTGGAGTTCATCGCCAGCAAGATCTCCACCAACATCCGCGAGCTCGAGGGCGCCCTGATCCGCGTCACCGCCTTCGCCAACCTCAACCGCCAAGAGGTCGACATGACCCTGGCGGAGATCGTGCTGAAGGACCTCATCCCCGAGGGCGGCGAGCCTGAGATCACCGCCGGCCTCATCATCGGGCAGACTGCGGCGTACTTCGGGCTGAGCATCGACGAGCTGACCGGTCCTTCCCGCGGCCGCCACCTCGTGATGGCGCGTCAGATCGCGATGTACCTGTGCCGTGAGCTCACCGAGCTGTCGTTGCCCAAGATCGGCGCACACTTCGGCGGTCGGGACCACACCACCGTCATGTACGCCGAGCGCAAGATCAACCAGCTCCTCGCGGAGCGTCGCTCGGTCTTCAACCAGGTCTCCGAGCTCACCAACCGGGTCAAGATGCAGGCTCGCCAGGCCTGACACGTCCGTGGTGCCGAACTACCCCTGTGCCGCGAGCGCCTGCTCGACGCTGTCGATCAACTCGTTGAGCTGCTCGATCAGCGACTCCGCCTGAGCCGGTGTCACGTCCATCGCCGCCATCAGCCGAGCGGGCACGCTCGCGGCACGCTCCTCGAGAGCGCGGCCGGCGCCTGTGAGCTCCACCAGCACCCGCCGCTCGTCGGCCACATCGCGTCGCCGCACCACTAGTCCTGCTGCCTCCAGCCGCTTGACCAGCGGACTGAGCGTGCCGGAGTCGAGCTTGAGTGCCTGTCCGAGGTCGCCGATCGCCATCGGGTCCTCGCGCTCCCACAGCGCCAGCAGCACGAGGTATTGCGGGTAGGTCAGGCCGAGCTCACCCAGGAGCTCGCCATACATCCGGGTGACTGCACGGGACGCGGCGTAGAGCGGGAAGCAGAGCTGGGCATCGACACGGAGCTGCGGGTACGGCACGTCGTCATAGTATCTCTTGCATCATTGCATTGCGCACAATATGGTTTCGAACATGACAACTCCGATCTACACCGCCTCTGCCGCCTCGACCGGCGAGGCCCGCAACGGCCACGTCCAGTCCACCGACGGGATCCTCGACCTCGACGTCCGCGTGCCGAAGGAGATGGGTGGCGCCGGCGGCGCCACCAACCCCGAGCAGCTCTTCGCCGCCGGCTACGCCGCCTGCTTCCACCAGGCCCTCAAGCTCGTCGCCGGCCAGGCGAAGGTCGACGCCAGCGACTCCGAGGTCGTCGCTGACGTCTCGATCGGCGACAACGGCAACGGCGGCTTCCAGCTCGCCGTGCAACTCGAGGTGACGATCCCGGGCGCCGACGCCACTACCGCGCAGCAGCTCGCCGAGCAGGCCCACCAGGTTTGCCCGTACTCCAACGCCACCCGAGGCAACATCGAGGTCGCGCTCACCGTCGCGTGATCCCCGGAGGCTGTGGACAACCACACCTCCGACAAATGAATTACACAGTGGTGAGATGCGGGCAGGCCGGGTGAATGTCCACGAAGACTTGTGATGCCTCACAGGCCGGCTCGCGTCTCCCCAGGTGATTCCACACCCCCTGTGAGTAGCGCTTACACCGCGCGACCTGCGGAAACGTTGTTCGTCCACAGTTTCCACCGACGCTATTACTCACTCGGAACTACAAACATGCCGATCGATCGACGAACTCCTCTCGGCCCCCTGCCTGTGGATGGCCGCATCATCTGAACGACCCAGCCGGCGCCGCGACGACCTCAGATGTACGCCGGAGCCTCCCCGGCACTGCCGACTCCCCGAATGACATGGCAGGATGCAGGTCCCAGCACGCCGATCTCATGAGGACAGGTCAGAAGTGAAGTTCCGCGTCGACCGCGACGTGTTCGCGGATGCCGTTGCCTGGGCTGCCCGCAGCCTCCCGGTCCGGCCCAGCACCCCCGTCCTCTCCGGCCTCCTCATCGAGGCCGGTGCCGACGGTCTGATGCTCTCCACCTTCGACTACGAGACCTCCGCGCGTGCGACACTCAGCGCCGACGTGAGCGACGAGGGCAAGGCCCTGGTCAGCGGCCGGCTCCTCGCCGACATCTGCCGTAGCCTGCCGGCCAAGCCGGTCGAGATGGTCATCGACGGTGCTCGCGTCTCGCTGACCTGCGGTTCGGCTCGCTTCAGCCTTCAGACGATGCCCGTGGAGGACTACCCGACCCTGCCGGACATGCCGACTGCGACCGGCACCGTCGACAGCGGCGCCTTCGCCCACGCGGTGGCGCAGGCCGTCACCGCGGCCGGCAAGGACGACATGCTCCCGGTCCTGACCGGCGTCCGGATCGAGATCGAGGGGTCGACGATCTCGCTCCTGGCCACTGACCGCTTCCGGCTCTCGCTGCGCGAGCTGGAGTGGAACCCCCGCACTCCGGACGAGACCGTGGCGGCGCTGGTGCCCGCCAAGGTGCTCGCCGACACCGCCAAGTCGCTGACCAGCGGCACCGAGGTCACCATCGCGCTCGCCGCCTCCGGCACGGGCGAGGGCATCATCGGCTTCGAAGGCGCGGCCGCCGGCGGCGTACGACGTACGACGACGCGCCTGCTCGATGGGGAGTTCCCCAAGGTGCGCAGCCTGTTCCCCAACGAGCACCTCACCACCGCGGTCGTCGACCGCAAGGAGCTGATCGACTCGGTCAAGCGTGTGGCCCTGGTCGCCGAGCGCAACACGGCCGTCCAACTTGCCTTCGCGGATGGTGCCCTCACCCTGGACGCCGGCTCTGGCGACGAGGCGCAGGCCTCCGAGGCGATCGAGGCTCGAGTCGTCGGTGAGGACCTGACCACCGGCTTCAACCCGCAGTTCCTGCTCGACGGTCTCTCGGCGATCGAGACCGAGGCGGTCGAGCTCGCCTTCACGCAGGCCTCCAAGCCGGTCGTGATCAGCGGCCAGGCGTCAGAGGACAGCGGCGAGGCCGGCTTCCGCTACCTGCTGATGCCGCGGCGCCTTCTTTCCTGACCTGCTTTCCTGGAGGAGAGCTTCCCGACATCTGGCCTGAACTCTGGAGAGGACCTTTTCGCATGCACATCGGACTCGTGGGACTGGGCAAGATGGGCGGCAACATGCGCACCCGCCTGCGCAACGCCGGCCACACCGTGGTCGGCTACGACCGCAACCAGGAGATCTCGGACGCGACCTCGCTCGCGGACATGGTCGAGCAACTGCCCACGCCCAAGGTGGTCTGGGTGATGGTCCCGGCCGGTGACCCGACGCACTCCACGATCCAGGAGCTCAAGGGCCTGCTCAACGAGGGCGATCTGGTCGTCGACGGTGGCAACTCCAAGTACACCGACGACGCGGCCAACGCCGCGTCCCTCGCCGAGAAGGGCATCGGGTTCGTCGACTGCGGCGTCTCGGGCGGCGTCTGGGGTCTCAAGAACGGCTACGCACTCATGTACGGCGGGTCCTCGGAGGACGCCGCCAAGGTGATGCCGGCCTTCGACGCGCTCAAGCCCGACGGCACCGACGACGGCCTCGTGCACTGCGGGGAGAAGCCCGGTGCAGGCCACTTCGCAAAGATGGTCCACAACGGCATCGAGTACGCGATGATGCAGGCCTACGCCGAGGGCTGGGAGCTGCTCGACCGGGTCGACATCGTCGAGAACGTCCCGGAGATCTTCGCCTCGTGGCGCACCGGCACTGTTGTCCGGTCCTGGCTGCTCGACCTGCTCGTCGACGGCCTGCGTGCCGACGAGCATCTGGACAAGATCCGCGGCTACGCCGAGGACAGCGGCGAGGGCCGTTGGACCGTCGAGGCGGCGATCGACAACGCCGTACCGATGCCGGCGATCTCCGCCTCGCTCTTCGCTCGCTTCGTCTCCCGCCAGGAGGACAGCCCGGCGATGAAGGCGATCGCGGCGATGCGCAACGGTTTCGGCGGGCATGCGGTCATCTCGGAGTCGGAGGCCTGACCGTCCGACATGTCCTCCTCGACGCCGACGGGGTGCTGCAGCACCGCCCCGGAGGCTGGGAGGAAGCGTTCGTCGAATTCGTCGGCCCCGACCGGGCCGCCGATCTGCTCGCCGACATGTTCGAGGCCGAGAAGCCGGCGATCCGAGGTGACGCCGACGTCATCGAGATCGTGGCGGCGGTGTTGGGCCGGTACGGCGCCGACGCGAACGCCGAACACGTCTACGACTCGGTCTGGCGGCGGATCGAGATGCCCGAGCAGAGCCTCGACCTCGTGCGGCGGCTGCGCGCGAGCGGGATGGGTGTGCATCTGGGCACCAACCAGACCCGGCAGCGAGCGGCGTACATGCGTGCCGAGCTGGGGTACGACGAGCTCTTCGACGTCTCCTGCTACTCCGCCGAGATGGGCGTCTCCAAGCCTGAGACCGCGTACTTCCGGCTGGCGGTCGAGCGGATCG
>Ga0164242_10004088_pt1 | contig 16439 bp, 15 predicted proteins | sample OricomgcompostMG_FD_108783 | JGI IMG/M metagenome (GOLD analysis project Ga0164242, IMG submission 108783) | Miracle-Growth compost microbial communities from Emeryville, California, USA - Original compost - Miracle growth compost (MG) ...
ATCGGCAACGCCTTCTCCGAGCTCAACGATCCGGTGGAGCAGCGCCGGCGCATGGTCGAACAGGTCGGGCAGGCGCAGGAGCGCGGCGAGACGATGAAGGTGCTCGACGAGGATTTTCTCGAGGCGATGGACCACGGCATGCCGCCGGCCGGAGGCCTGGGCATCGGCCTCGACCGGCTGATCATGCTTCTCACCAACGCACCGTCGATCCGCGACGTCATCCTGTTTCCGGCGCGCAAGACGCGGCCCGATCAGGAATAAAGGCTCAAGCAGGATCGGCGGAAGACCCGTTCATTCGTGGGCTTTCGCCTTCTTCTTCGGCTTTTCGGCCGATGCCTCGGCGGCGGCCTTCTCGGGCTTCACGCATCCGAAGGGCGATTTCATCGCCGCCGCCATCGGTTCGATCGCGGCGAGCGGAACGTTGCGGGCGTCGCCATAGAAGTCGCCCGCGGAATTCGCTTGGCCTTCCGCATAGCTTGCGGCAAAGGGCACATCTGCCTCGGCCACGCGGGCAGGATGCGGCACGTAGAGCACCCGCGCGCCGACGGCTTCGTCGCGGATCAGCGCCCGGTTCTTCGGCCCCTTGACGTCGGTGACGACGACCAGCACCAGATCCGCCTTCGTCTCGCCCGCAGCGGTCCTGGCGACCCTCAAGGCCGTGCGCAGCCGAGCCGGACCGTCGCTTTCTCCGACGGATATATATTCGCGCACCCATTTCTCGCCGTCGCCGTCGTCGAAGGCCACGGTGTCGACGAGATGGCATTCGACCCCGTAGACTTTCACCCCTCCCCCGGAAATCAAATCCGCCGCCCCCATGAAATAGGCGGCCGCGGCCGAGGCCGTGAGCAGCAGGAAAAATCCGCCGCTTGCGGCAAGCACCGCCTTGCGCGGAAGCCTGAGACGTTTGCGCTTTTCGTCGCTGCCGGCCATGAGATCCTGGAAATCGAAGCTGTCGCGCCGACCCTATCCCGCTGGTCTTGCAGAATCTTTAAATGTCGAAATTGGTGCCGAGGAAGGTCGGTGACCGCTCCGCCGCTTCCTCGAAGGCATCGGCGGCCGCCTCAGAGGCGGGATCGACCGCCACGAAGCGGGCGATCTCGGGCGCCATGGTGAATGTATCGAAACCGCGAGCCAGCAGGGCGTCGACCTGCTCGGGCTGGCGCAGGCTCGCAATGAGGATGCGCGGCCCCTCCTCGCCGGCCACCGCGCGCATGGCATCGAGACGCCGATCGGCGTCGATGCCCGCCTCGATCATCCTGCCGTAATAGGGCGCGACGTAGTCGAAGCCGAGACGGCGCGCCACCGCGCATTGGCGCACCGTGTAGCAGGCCGTCAGCGTGACGCGGTAACCCTCCGCCTTGATCTGCTGCGCGGCGATGACGCCATCGCGCGTGGCGGGGACCTTGACCGTGACGTTCGGCGAGAGCGAGGCGAGCGCGCGGCCGCGGTCGGCAAGCGCCGCCGCCTCCCTGCCCCAGCTCTGGAACTGGATTTCGGACAGTCCGATATCCGCTGCCCGTCGCACCAGGTCGATCGCCGTGTTGATCGAGCACTCCAGCCCGGCCCTTTGAAGGATCGTCGGATTGGTCGTCACGCCGTGAAGCCAGCCCTCGCGTGCCGTGCTTTCCCAGTCGCGCCAGTTGGCGCTGTCGAGAAAGAAGATGGCGCGGCGGGAGATCGTCATGACCGGCCGCGCCGTCCCATCGGCCGAACTTCGTCGAGGCGGGGCAGATCCGCTCCCCGGCGCGAGCATGTGACAGCGGCGGCGGCGATTGCGAAATCCATCAGCGCGTCTAGATCGGCCTCTCGCGCCCGACGGCTCGCCAGGAAACCGGCTGCCGAAAGCCAGTGCAGGCCTGCCGCCTGGAACGTGTCGCCGGCCCCGACCGTATCGACGACCTCCACGGGCACGCCCGGAGCGGCCGTGCTTCGCCCGTCGGCGGAAAAGCCGAGCGCCCCCTCCGGCCCGCGCGTGACGAAGACGAGATCCGCGCCGCGGGCGATGCAGTCGGCCGCGAAATTCTCGACCGGCTTGCCCGGATAGAGCGCTTTCAGGTCCTCGTCGCTTGCCTTGACGAAGTGCGCGGTGCTCGAAAACTCTCTGACCTGGTGGCGCCACAGGTCGAGATCCGGTTCGATGCTGGTGCGGATATTGGGATCGTACGAGATGAAGCGCTGCCCCTGCTCGCGACGCACCAGTGCAAGCAGGCTGGAGGCGGTCGGCTCGGTTGCCGTGGAATAGGAGCCGACATGCAGGCATTCCACCGCGCGCGGCAGCGTGGCGGGAAGCTCCGCCTTGGTCATCGAGCGATCCGCGGTCTCCGACGTATAGAAGCCGTATTCGGCCGAGCCGTCACCGCGCATACCGACGATCGCAAGCGTGCTGTTGCGCGGCGAGGGGATCAGGAAATCCGTCGAGACGGCATTCTCCTTGAGGAAACCGGCGATGCGCTGGCCGAACACATCGGTCGAATTCTTGGCGAGATAGCCCGTCGGATTGCCGAGGCGCGCCAAGCCGATGGCCACGTTGAGCGGCGAGCCGCCGACATGCCCCTCGATGGCGATCGTACCCGTCGTCGTTTGCGGCAGTGCAAACAGATCAAACAGGGCGTCGCCGCAACTCACGAACATTTGTATCCTCCGCTCCACGCCTCGGTCCACACGGCTGTAGAGCGTTTGATTGCGAAACGGAAGCTCCGTGCCCGCGCGCTCCACCATTGGCGCTCATCGTTGTTAACGAGGGCATGGATAAGCCTTGTCTTATATTTTGGCGAATAAACGGCAGTTCGTCGAGGCCGGCGTGAAATCACGCCGGCCTGAACGGTTTCGCCGGGTCGTGGCGAGAGAAATGTAAGTGCCGGCTTATTCGGCCGGCTGGGCTGCGATACCCTCGCCGCCGCGGTCTTCGTCGGCCTGGCTCGCCTCGTCGTTGCGGCGGTCGCGATCGAGCTTGCGCCTGAACTCCTCGTCCGATTCCGCAATCAGCGTGTAGAACATCGGCACGACGAAGAGCGTGAAGCAGGTTCCGACGAGAATACCCGAGAATATCACGAGGCCCATGGAGTAGCGGGCCGCGGCACCCGCGCCCTGCGCGATGATCAGCGGCACGACGCCGATCGCCATCGCGGCCGTCGTCATCAGGATCGGCCGCAGGCGAACCTTCGCCGATGCGACGATGGCCTCGAATTTCGACATGCCGTGCTCGGCGCGCTGCTGGTTGGCGAATTCGACGATCAGGATGCCGTGTTTCGTCACCAGGCCGATCAGCGTGATGAGACCGATCTGCGTGTAGATGTTGAGGGTCCCGAGTCCGATATTGAGCGGCAGGATCGCGCCGAAGATCGACAGCGGCACCGACATCATGATGATGAAGGGGTCGCGGAAGCTCTCGAACTGCGCCGCCAGCACCAGATAGATCACGACCACGGCGAGAATAAAGGCGATAAGGATCGTATTGCCCTGCTGGACCTCCAACCGCGACTGACCCGAATAATCGAGGAAGAAGCCGTCCGGCAGCATCGGCTTGGCTATATCGACGATCGTCTGCAGGCCGGTGCCGGTCGTGACACCCGGCAGCGGCAGCGCGCTGATCGTCGCCGAGTTCAACTGGTTGAATTGCTCGATCGAGGCCGGGGCGGCGTTCGTCGTGATCTTGACCAGCGCGGAAAGCGGTACCATGGCGCCGGAGGCGGAGCGCACGTAGTAACTCTTCAGCGTCTCCGGGTTCGCCCTGTCCTTGCGCGGCACCTGCGTGACGATATCGTAGCTGTTGGAATCGCGGTCGAACTGGCCGATCGAGCCGCCGCCGACGAGAAGCCCGAGCGTGGTGCCGATATCGCTGATCGGCACGTTGAGGGCGGCCGCCCGGTCGCGGTCGATCGTCACCGTCACCTGCGGCATGTCGAAGTTCAGCGAGTTCTGCACGACGATGAACTTGCCGGATTTCTCGGCCTTCTGCTTCACCTGATCGGCGATGCGGTAGACCGTATCGGGATCGCCCGTCGACTGGATGACCACCGAGATCGGCAGGCCGCCACCGGTTCCAGGCAGAGTGGGCGGCGCGAAGACGAAGGACTGTACCCCCGCCACCGTGTTGATCTTGCCCTGTATCTCCTGCTGGATCTGCTTTTGCGAACGCGAACGGTCGGCCCAATCCTTGAGCGCCCAGACATAGAAGCCGGAATTGGTCGCGCCATCGAGGCCGACGACCGAGAAGCGCGTCTGCACCTCGGGAATGCCTTCCGTCACCTTTCCGATCTCGGTCGCATACATTTGCGTGTAGTCGGTCGTCGCATAGCGCGGCGCGTTGACGAGGGCGAACAGCGCACCCTGATCCTCGTCGGGCGCCAGTTCGCTCGACGTGTTGAAGAACATGAACACGGTTGCGGCCAGCAGGCAGGCGACCATCAGCAGCGTGACTGGACGATATTTCAGCGAGCCCGTGACCCAACGCTCATAGCGGTTCTCGGTGCGTTCGAACGTGCGGTCGACGACGCGCTGGAAGCGGCTGTCGGTGTGCTTGAGTATGCGTCCCGACATGCTCGGCGTGATCGTCAGGGCGACGACGCCCGAGAGCACGACGGCACCGGCTAGCGTGAAGGCGAATTCCCGGAACAACGCACCGGTCAGACCACCGGTGAAGCCCAGCGGCGCGAAGACCGCCGCCAGCGTGACCGTCATTGCTATGATCGCCGTGGAGATCTCGCGCATGCCGGTAAAGGCGGCCTTCATCGGCGGCATGCCTTCCTCGATATGGCGATGGATGTTCTCCACGACGACGATCGCATCGTCGACGACGAGGCCGATCGCCAGCACCATTGCGAGCAGCGAGAGCAGGTTGATGGAATAACCCATCACCCACAGAAAGAAACAGACGCCGATCAGCGACAGCGGGATCGTCACGATCGGCATCAGCACCGAGCGGAACGAGCCGAGGAAGAGCAGGATGACGACGACAACGATCGCCACCGCCTCGGCAATGGTCTTGAACACCTCCTCGATCGACGCGCTGATCTGCTGGGTGGCGTTGTAGACCATCGTGATGTGCATGCCTTCCGGCAGCGAGGCCTGGATCGAGGGGAGAGCCTTGATCACGCCGTCCGCGGTCTCGAGCGGGTTCGCCGCCGGCGTCGGGAAGATGCCGAGGAAGGTGCCGGGCTTGCCGTTGAACGTCACGACCGTGTCGGTGTCCTCGGCCCCGAGCGCGACGTCGGCCACGTCGCGCAACCGCACCAGCGTATCGCCGTCGGCACGGATCGGCAGGGCGCCGAAACTCTCCGGCGTCTGCAGGGTCGACTTCACCGTGATCGGCCGGGTGACGTATTCGTTCTCCGTCTTGCCGGGCGCGGAAAGGAAATTCGAGGCCTTGATCGCGGAGAGCACTTCCGGCGCGGTCACGTTGCGCGCGGCCATGCGCGTCGGGTCGAGCCAGACACGCATCGAATAGTCTTTTTCGCCGATGATCTGGACCTGCGCGACGCCGTCGATGGTCGACATGCGCGGGCTGATGACCCGCTTCAGATATTCGGTGATCTGTTCCGGCGTCATGTTGGGGTTCTGCGCCGCCAGATACATGATGGCGAATTGCTGGCCGGTGCCCTTGGTGATCACCGGATCCTTCGAATCGTCCGGCAGGTCGCCGCGCACCTGGTTGACCTTGGAGATCACTTCCGTCAGCGCCGCATCGGGATCCGATCCGAGCTTCATATGGACGGTGACGGTGCTTGCCGACGTGACGCTCTGAGAGGTCACGTAGTCGACGTTCTCGGTCGTCGAGACGGCGCGCGCGATCGGCGCGCTGATGAAGCCCTGGATCACGTCGGCGCTGGCGCCCGGATAGGACGTCGTGATGGTGATCGCCGTTTCCTCGACCTCGGGGTATTGGCGCACCGCGAGGTTGAAGATGCCCTGGAAGCCGAGCAGGAGCAGAAGCAGCCCCGCCACCGAGGCGAGAACGGGCCGCTTGATGAAGAGTTCGGAAAGGTTCACAGCGACGCCTCGCTGCCGTTGGCCGCCGAGGCCGGGTTGATCGAATTGTCGATCTTGGCCGGCATGCCGTTGGAGAGGCGATTCTGTCCGGCAGTGACGACGACGTCGCCTGCCTTGACGCCCTTCTTGATCTCGACCTGCTGGCCGTCGTTGCGGCCGACCGTGACGAAGACCTGCTTGACCACAAGGTCGTCATCCTTGGCCGCTGTTTTCTGCGCGGCGTCGGCGCTCTTCGCATCGTCCTTGTCGGCAGGCTTTTCGGCCGCGTCCTTGGACTTGTCGTCGGCGGCGTGGCGCACGACGAAGACGAAGTCGCCGTAAAGGCTCGTCGTCACGGCCGTCTGCGGCAGCGCGATGACGTTCTTCTCGATGGGAAGCTGGACGCTGACGCGCACGAACTGGCCCGGCTGGAGGCCGCGATCCGGATTGGCTATCTCGCCCCGCACCGAGACGAGCCGGCTCGACGGATCGATGCGCGGATTGATGCCGATGATCGTGCCTTCATAAGGCAGCTTGTACTCGCTGAAGCCGACATCGACCGTCTGCCCGAGGTGAAGATTGGCGAACTCCTGCTCCGGAACCGTGAAGTCGACCCGCATCTTGCTCAGGTCCTGAAGCGTGGCGACGGCCGTTCCGGTCGATATATACTGGCCGAGATCGATCTTCGGGATGCCGATGGTTCCGCTGAAAGGCGCCTTCAGCTGCTTCTGGTCGAGGACCGCCTTCAACTTCTCGACATTGGACTGCGCCTGCGTGGCATCCGACTGCGCGCTGTCGAGGCTCGACGTCGCACTGACGCCGCGCGACGTCAGTTCGCGGGCGCGCTTCAGGTTTTCCTGCGCGAGCTTGAGCGCCGACTGGGCCGAAGCGAGGTCGGCACGCTCCACCTCGTCGTCGAGCTGGACGAGGACATCGCCCTGCCTGACGTCCTGGTTCGCGTGGAAGTTGATCGACTTGACCGTGCCCCCGGTCTCGACCGACACGTCGACGCCCTGGCGGGCGCTGACGGTGCCGATCGCGGCGATACCCGGCTGCCACGTCTGCGGCTTCACGGTGACCGTCGAGACCGTCTGCACGGGCTGCTTCATGGTGGCGAAGAACTGCTTGATCGCATTCGCCCGGAACATGTTGAAGCCGACGATGCCGCCGCAGACCAGGACCAGAAAAACAATCACGATGATGAGGCGCTTGATCATGCTGAATGGTCTCCCTGCGACCATTCGGCATGATGCGCGCAGAACAAGGTCGCTATTCCGTGCTTGACAAATTACTGTACCGGCTGGACGGTAAAGTCAAGACGGCGATCCTCCCGGATTGTCAGGAGACCCTTCATGAACGACCCCAGACCGCCGGCGCAGGAGCGCATCCTTGCGGCGGCGACAGAGATCACCAAGGAACAGGGCCCGGCGCACATGTCGCTCGAAGCAGTCGCCGCCCGGGCAGGGATATCGAAAGGCGGGCTGCTCTATCACTTTCCCAACAAGGCGAAGCTGCTGGAGGCGATCGTCGCCCATCATGTGGACCTCATGCGACAGGCCATCGCCGAGGCCGCCGAGCGCGACAGCAAGCGCGCCAACTGTTTCGCCCGCGCCTATGTCGAGGCGTTCAGGGAAGAGTGCAAGGACGAGCCGCCGCCGGCAGGCATTCTCGCGGCGATTGCCGAAAATCCGCAGCTGATCGACCCGATCCGCAGGTTTCACAAGGAGATCGCCGAACGGCTGCGGCAGGAGTGCACCGATGTCCGCCCCGCCCTGACGGCGTTTCTCGCAATCGAGGGCATCCGCAGTCTCGATATCTTCGATGCGCAGGTCCTGACGGCCGGCGAGCGCGAGACGCTGATCGACTATCTCAAGGAAATGATGTGAGCGGCGGCCCGCACCTTACCGGATCAACGCCGTCGCTTCCTTGAATTTCGGGTGATCCTTGCCGCCGAGCCACTCGAAGACGACCATCTCGCTCGTCACGACATCGGCGCCGTGCCGCAGCATCCGCTCGATCGCCACGCGCTTGTCGTCAGCCGCGCGCGATCCGATCGCATCGGCGACGACATGCACCTTGCGCTTGCCGTCGAGGCAGCCGAATACGGTCTGCAGCACGCACACATGCGCCTCACAGCCGACGACGACGAGATCCGGCCGCTCGCCGGGCACGAGGCGGCCGAAGCCGGAATTGCGGCTGGCGTCGAACTCGGTCTTCTCGAGCACGTCCGCCCGCTCCACGGCAAGCGCTTCGATCGTGCGGCCGAGCCCCTTGGGATACTGCTCGGTCGCAACGACCGGCACGCCGAAGAGCCGCGCCGCCTCGATCAGGCGACGGACATTCGCGACGATCCGTTCGTGGCCCTCGATCGCCGGCACCAGCCGGTCCTGAAGATCGATGACGACGAGTGTCGTTCGGGCAGGGTCGATCGTGCGCATTGGCCGGCCTCCTCACGCTATCCGCCGGTTGAAGTCCGGCGCGCCTGCGACAGAACATATGCGCTGTCGCGAACGGTGCAAGCCGTCGCTCAGATGCGTTCGTTGGCCTTGTAGCCGAGCCTGCGGCTCAGCGCATCGGCGGCCGAACGCACGAGGAGGATGATCTGCTCCCGGCGCGCGAGGAAACGGGAGGTCAAGGTCCCGAGATTGATCGCCGCCACGGCCGCGCCTCCTGCATCGAAGACGGGAGCGGCGATGCCGGTGGAACCGGTGATGAATTCCTGCTCGTTCAGCGCGTATCCGTCCCGCCTCACCTTTTCGATGGTCGACCTCAGGCGCCCGACATCCGTTTCGGTGAACGGCGTATAGGACAGTATCTGGACGCGCTCGAAATATTCGTCGACCACCTCCCTCGGCGCGAATGCGAGCAGCACGCGGCCCGTCGCCGTACAGTAGGCGGCGATCGGCGAGTCGATCTTTATGTCGTAGCGCACCGGGTGCGGACTGACGCATTTGGCAAGCCGCCGCATGTCGCCGCGCGCATTCAGAGTGCTGAGGATGACCGTCTCGCCCGTTTCGTCGCGCAGCTTTTCCATGACCGGCATCGCCGTCACCACGAGCGGCTCCTCCTGCCGGGTGAACGGAAAGCCGTGCCGGACGCTTTCGACCAGCGCGTAGGCTCCGGCGGCGTTGCGCACCACGTGGCCGCGCATCACGAGCGTCTGCACCAGCCCGTGGGCGCTGCTCTTCGGCAAGGCCAGGTCGTCGACGATCTGCGACAGCCTGACGGGAGCGCGACGGGCGGCCAGATATTCGAGCAGGTCCAGGACGCGTGCCGCGCTTTTGATTTCGGAGTTCATATATGTGAACAAAACCCGGATTGATGCCCACTCGCAAGGCGTATAGCCATTTTGCATAGAAAAATATCATAGATCAGGATCGGGTTGAGACGATGTCCGATGCAGGCTCCGCAGATCTTTCAAGGACACCATGGCTCTGGGACGAGCCGACATGGCGCGCCAAGGTCGCCAAGGTGCGGGCCGGACGATCGCTGAAGCCGCGAACATGGAAGGACGGCGCGCGCATGGCGGTCGCCTTCTCCTTCGATGCCGATCAGGAAACCGTCGATCTGCGCAACGGCGCGAAATCGATCAGCCGCATGAGCCAGGGCCAGTACGGCGCCCGCTCCGGCATGCCGCGCATCCTCAAGACACTGGAAAAATACGGCGTCCCGGCCTCGATCTTCATGCCGGCGGTCGCCGCGATGATCAACCCGGACGAAGTCAACTCAATCGTCGCCGCCGGCCACGAACTCGGCTGGCACAGCTGGATCCACGAATTCAATTCGCAGCTCGACCCGCAGACCGAGCGCGAGCTTGCCCTGCGCGCGGCCGACATGCTGGAAAAAGTGTCCGGCACGAGGCCGGTCGGCATGCGCACCGCGTCCTGGGATTTCACGCCGCACACGCTGCGCATCGCCCGCGACATGGGGCTGCTCTACGATTCCTCGCTGATGGCCGACGACGAGCCTTACGAGCTTCTGGAAGACGGCGAGCCGACCGGCATGGTCGAGATCCCGGTCGAATGGATCCGCGACGACGCGCCTTATTTCAACATGGACCGCATGAGCAACACTCGGCCCTATGGCGGGCCCGCGATGCTGCTCGACATCCTGCGGCGCGAACTCGACGTCGCCTACGAGGAAGGCGGCCTTTTCCAGGTCACGTTCCACCCCCATCATATCGGCCACCGCTCGCGCATCTTCATCCTGGAGGAACTGATCCGCCAGGCACAGTCGAAATCGGACGTCTGGCTGACGACGCATGCCGACCTCGCGCGCTATTGCGCCGCGCAGGCAGGCCTGCAGGAAAGGTGAATGCAAGAAGAACCGGAGACGGCCTCTGCCGGCATCCATGGGAGAAAAAAGAAGGAGAAGGGTAACATGCTGAAGAGACTTGTGACTGCATCCGCGCTCGCCCTGACGCTCGCCGCCCCTGCGGCTCACGCGCAGGCGGCCAAGGACACGCTGACGATCGACCTGCCGCAGGACGCCGCGACCCTCGATCCGCAGCTTCAGTGGAACACAGACAGCTACACGATCTACCGCAACATCTTCGACAATCTCGTCACGCGCGACTCCTCCGGCAAGATCGTGCCGCAGATCGCCACGGCCTGGAAATATACCGACGACAAGACGATCGACTTCACGATCCGCAGCGACGTCAAGTTCCAGGACGGTTCCAAGCTGACGGCCGACGACGTCGCCTTCTCGATCAAGCGCATCATCGATCCGAAGTTCAAGAGCCCGCAGCTCTCGCAGTTCGACCAGATCGCCGACGCCGAGGTGGTGAGCCCGACGGAGGTGAAGGTCACCACGAAGTCGCCCTACCCGGCGTTGCTCGCCCAGCTCGTCAAGCTCTCGATCGTGCCGAAGGCCTATGTCGAGAAGGTCGGCGACCAGCAGTTCAACGCCAAGCCGATCGGCAGCGGCCCCTATGCGCTCGTGAACTGGCAGCACGGCATCCAGACGACGCTCAAGGCCAATCCCGACTACTGGGGCAAGAAGCCGGAATTCAAGTCCGTCGTCTTCCGCGCCGTGCCGGACGTCTCGACGCGCATCGCCGACCTGCGCACCGGCAAGGCCGACCTCATCACCGAGGTGCCGCCGGACCAGGCGATCAACCTCAAGGGCGCGAGCGGCCTCAAGATCCTCTCCGTCCCGACCGAGCGCGTCGGTTATCTCTACATCAACGCTCAAGGGGGCCCGACCAAGGACCTGAAGGTGCGTCAGGCGATCGCCTATGCGATCGACAAGCAGGGTCTCGTCGATTCCCTTCTTCAGGGCTACGGCAAGCCCGTCAGCATCCTCGGCGCGGAACCGGTCTTCGGCTATACGGACAAGGTCAAGGGCTATCCCTTCGATCCCGACAAGGCCAAGGCGCTCTTGAAGGAAGCAGGGGCCGAGGGCGCCAAGCTCGAATTCCTGACTTCGCCCGCCTACGACCAGACGCAGGTGCAGGCGATCCAGCAGATGCTGAACGACGTCGGCTTCAACACGCAGATCGTCATGCTCGACCAGGCGACCTTCCTGAAGCGTCGCCAGGGCGACGCCGCCGATGCGGGAAGCGTCGCCATCGGCCGCTGGTCGTGCGCCTGCCAGGATGCGGACGGCATCATCTTCCCGCTGTTCCACACCGGCAGCACCTGGGCGAAATACAGCAATCCGAAGTTCGACGCGCTCGTCGAAGACGCCCGTTCGACGCTGGACAAGGCCAAACGCATGGACGACTACAGCAAGGCCTACGAGATCCTGCGCGAGGACGTGCCCGGCATCGGCCTCTACCAGGTCTATGCGATCTACGGCGCAAGCTCCCATCTGCAGTGGAAGCCGACCGCCAACGAATCCATGTTCGTCGATCGCATGAGCTGGAAATAAGGCGCCAGGGCCCGGCATGCTGAGATACGCGACAAACCGGCTGATCCAGGCAGTCATCGCGATCTTCGGGGTGCTCACGATCGTCTTCGTCGTGATGCACCTGTCGGGCGATCCCACCCTGCTGCTCGTGCCGCAGGGTGCCTCGCCCGAAATGATCGCGGAGCTGCGCCATCAGCTCGGCTTCGACCAGCCGATCTTCGTGCAGTATCTCGAATATCTTAAGGGCCTTGCCCATTTCGATTTTGGCATGTCGGTGGTCCAGCGCGCGCCGGCCATCGACATCGTCATGTCCCGCCTGCCCTACACGATCGAGCTTGCCGCCGGGGCGCTCGTCGTCGCGATCGGCGTCGGCATCCCCGTCGGCATCCTCATGGCGACGCGGCGCGGGGGCTTTCTGGAACGCCTTCTCGCCGCCTTCGTGTTGACGGGCCAGAGCATTCCGACATTCCTTTCCGGCATCCTGCTGATCTTCGTATTCGCCGTGAAGCTGCGCTGGCTGCCGACATCGGGCATCGGCGGCTGGCAGGCGCTGGTCATGCCGTCCATCGCGCTCGGCGCGATCTCCATGTCGACATTCGCCCGCATGGTGCGGATCTCGATGCTGGACGAACTCGGCAAGGACTACGTCAGAGCCGGCCTTGCGCGCGGCCTGTCGCTCGGCAGCGTCGTCTTCCGCCACGTCCTGCGCAACGCATCCATTCCCGTCATCACCATCGCCGCGCTCGAAATCGGCAATCTTCTCGCCGGCGCCGTCATCATCGAGACCGTCTTCGCCTGGCCGGGCATCGGCCAACTGGCGATCCAGTCGATCCAGTCGCGCGACTTCCTCGTGGTGCAGGTGATCGTGCTGCTGATCTCGTTCACCTATATCGCGACGAGCGTGCTCGCCGACGTCGTCTATGTCGTCGTCGATCCACGCATCCGGCTGGCTCGGTGAGGGGCGCGTCATGAGTTCCGCAACCATTGGCCGTCGAAGCCGCTTTTCCCGCATACCAACGTCGATCGTCGTCGTGGCGGTCATCCTGGCGGTCATCGTGGCGATGGCGCTCTTCGCGCCATGGCTCGCGCCGACCGACCCGAACCACCAGAGCCTGCTTTCCAGGCTGCGGCCGCCGGGCTATGCGCGCGGCGCGATGACCTATTGGTTCGGTACGGACAATCTCGGCCGCGACGTGCTTTCCCGCGTCATCTACGGCGCGCGCGCCTCCCTCGCCGTCGCCGCGCTGTCGGTCCTCGTCTCGACAATCGTCGGCGTCTCGCTCGGCATGGTCGCCGGCTGGTTCCGCGGCTGGACCGAGATCCTCATCATGCGTCTCGTCGACATCATGATGTCGATCCCGGCGATCCTGCTTGCGGTGCTGACGGTCGCGGTCCTCGGACCGGGCTTCGTCAAGCTCGTGCTCGTGCTCGGCCTGACGCGCTGGCCGCGCTATACGCGCGTCGCCTTCGGCCAGACGCTGCAGGTGGCGAACCTTCCCTTCATCAAGGCTTCGGAACTGGCCGGCGCCGGAGCCGCCCGCATCCTCTTCCGCCACGTGCTTCCCAACATCGCGGGACCGGTGCTGATCGTCGCCACGGCGGAGTTCGGGCTGATGATCCTGATGGAGGCCGGACTGTCCTTCCTCGGCCTTGGCATCCAGCCTCCGGCGCCGAGCTGGGGTTCGATCATGAGCGTCGGGCGCGAATATGTCGAACGCGCCTGGTGGATCGTCGCCTTTCCGGGTGCCTTCCTTTTCCTGCTCGTCTTCTCCGTCAACGTGCTTGGAGACTGGCTGCGCGATCATCTCGATCCGCGCTCCCGCAACCGATAGAGGTCGAAAAACCATGGAATTCAAGGACAAGAAAGTCGTCGTCACCGGTGCGGCCGGCATTTTCGGCCGCTGGATCGCCGCCTATTTCGCCGCCGAGGGCGCCCGGGTCTGCCTGAGCGACATCCGCAAGGACAAGCTTGCCGATATCGCCGCCGAGCTCGGCGAGGATCGCTGCCTCGTCCACGCCACGGAACTGACCGACGCCGCCTCGATCCTGTCGCTCGTCGACCTCGTGCGCGAGGAATGGGGCGCGCCCGACATCGTCGTCAACAATGCCGGCATCTACACGCGCTTCGACCTGCTGACGATGGAGATCGAGGACTGGGATCGCGTCTTCGGCATCAATCTGCGGGCGCCCTTCCTGATCGGCCGCGAGATGGCGAAGCTGATGATCGCGCAGAAGGTCGAAGGTTCGATCGTCAACATTTCCTCAGGCGCCGCGCGCAAGATGACGAATGGCTCGGTGCCCTACTGCACCTCGAAGACGGCGATCGAACGCCTGTCGAAGGGGCTGGCGCTCGAACTTGCGCCCTACCGCATCCGCGTCAACGTCGTGGAGCCGGGGTTTGCGCCCGGCAGCGAGGTCAGCACGCTGACGGACGACTACGTCGCCAGGATGACGAAGGGCATTCCGCTCGGGCGCACCAGCGGCCCCGAGGACGCACCGGCGGCGATCGCCTATCTCTGCTCCGACAAGGCATCCTTCATCACCGGCGCGGTGCTGAGCGTCGACGGGGGGAATTCGATCGGCACCTACAGGCCGCCGGAGAAGCGGATCGACGAATGACGCGCGCCGCCGTCCATCCAGCTAATGAGCCATTGCTGCGCGTCGACGGGCTGACGATCGACATCGGCGGCGCCTCGGTCGTCGACGGCGTCTCCTTCGCCGTCCAACCGGGCGAGGTTATGGCTCTCGTCGGGGAGTCGGGTTGCGGCAAGTCGCTGACATCCTTCGCAATGCTTGGTCTCTTGCCCAATGCGGCCACCCGCAAGACGGGCCGCATCATGCTTGGCGACACCGACCTTGCGGCCTTGAGCGGGCGGGCGCTGCGGCGCATGCGCGGCAAGGAGATCTCGATCATCTTCCAGGAGCCGAGCGCCTCCCTCGATCCGCTGACGACGGTCGGCTTCCAGATCGCGGAGGCCTACCGCCAGCATGAGGGCGCGTCGCGCACGGCCGCCTTCGGCAAGGCGCGCGACATGCTGGAAGCGGTCGGCATCCCCGATCCCGACCGGCGGCTGCACCAGTATCCGTTCGAGCTTTCCGGCGGCATGTGCCAGCGCATCATGATCGCCATCGCACTGATCTGCGGGCCGCGCGTGCTCGTCGCCGACGAGCCGACCACCGCGCTCGACGTGACGATCCAGGCGCAGATCCTCGACGTCATGAAGAGGCTCGTCGCCGAGCGCGGCACCTCGATCGTGCTCATAACGCACGATATGGGCGTCGTCGCCGATATCGCGGACCATGTCGCGGTCATGTATGCGGGACGCATCGCCGAGATCGCCCCGGTCCATGCGCTTTTCAGCGATGCGGCCCACCCCTATACCGCGCTTCTTCTGGCCAGTGTCCCGCGCCTCGACGTGCCCGCCAAGGCCGAGCTCGCGACGATCGAGGGCATGGTCCCCTCGCCCGAGGAATTCGGCGAAGGCTGCCGGTTCGCCGACCGCTGCCCGCTTGTGAGCGACCGTTGCCGAAAGGAACAGCCTCCGCTTGCCGAACGGGCCGCGGGCCATTTCAGCGCCTGCTGGCACATGGATCAGGTCGGCGAATTGAGGAAGGCCGCGGCATGACGAGCTCTTCCGGCAACGTTCTCGAGATCAGCGACGTCGCTGTGCATTTTCCGATACGCTCGGGCGTGCTCGGCACGGCGGTCGGCACCGTGAAGGCCGTCAACGGCGTCTCGCTGACGATCGGCCATGGCGAGACGGTGGCTCTCGTCGGCGAATCGGGATGCGGCAAGTCCACGCTGTCGAACACGATCGTAGGCCTCCAGCAGCCGGTCGCCGGCAGCGTCCGGGTCGCGGGCGACGAAGTGGTCGGGGCGGACCGTAGGCGCCTGAACGCCATCCGCCGCAACGTGCAGATGATCTTCCAGGATCCGGCATTGTCTCTCGACCCGCGCGCGACTGTCGGCGCCACGGTCGGCGAGCCGCTCAAGGTGCGCGGCATCGCCAGCGGCAGGCAATTGCGCGAGAAGGTCGGCGCACTTTTGAGCCAGGTCGGCCTGCGTCCCGAGCATGCCGAACGCTATCCGCACCAGTTTTCCGGCGGCCAGCGGCAGCGCATCGTCATCGCCCGCGCCCTCGCGCTGGAGCCCGGTCTCGTCATCTGCGACGAACCCGTCTCGGCTCTCGACGTGTCGGTGCGCGCGCAGATTCTCAACTTGCTCGTCGATCTGCAACGGCGCACCGGCGTATCCTATCTCTTCGTATCGCACGATCTTTCCGTGGTGCGTCACATCTGCGACCGCGTCGTGGTGATGTATCTCGGACGCTTCGTAGAGATCGCCGAGCGCGAGACCTTCTTCGCCAACCCGCATCATCCCTATACAAGGGCGCTGATGTCGGCTGTGCCGGAAGCCGATCCCGTCGTTCAGCGCGCGAAGAAACGCACCGTTCTTTCAGGCGAGCTGCCAAGCCCGGCGAACATCCCGTCGGGCTGCGCCTTCCATACGCGCTGTCCGCTGGCGACGGAGATCTGCTCCAATGTCCGGCCGGAGCTGACGCCGCGCGACGACGGCGCGCTCGTCGCCTGCCATAACGCCTGAAGCACGGGAACAGACA
>Ga0164242_10004089_pt1 | contig 16437 bp, 14 predicted proteins | sample OricomgcompostMG_FD_108783 | JGI IMG/M metagenome (GOLD analysis project Ga0164242, IMG submission 108783) | Miracle-Growth compost microbial communities from Emeryville, California, USA - Original compost - Miracle growth compost (MG) ...
GATCCATAACGTCGTGCTCGGTTACGCTCGAAACCTGGACATGAAGACCCCGGAGAAGCTCGCCGATGAAGTCTTCGCTGCTGATGCTGTCGTGGATCTCGGCTACGGGACATGGGATGGGATCGAGCGAATCGTGCGCGAATTCAAGGTCGAGCTCGACTTCTTCGAGGGAACCGCGCACATGCTGACAAACTTCACGGCCTCCGTCGAAGGAGACCGCGCGCGTAGCACCGTGTACGTCACCGCCTGGCACTGGACCAAGGGTCGGACGAGCGAGAGCCTGACTCCCGAGTCCGACTTCGTCAGCATTGGTGTCTACGTCGACCGTCTTGAACGTCGCGCAGAGGGTTGGCGAATCGTGCACCGGCGCTTCCGGCGCCTAGGGCCTTCGGCGATCGGGATCGGGTCGTTGCCGGACTTCATCCGGCCCGGCGCCTGACGGGTTCGTGTTCCGGTGGCGGCCGGGCGCCAAGGCGCCCGGCCGGCCCACTCGCGTCTCCCGGACACTCCTGGATCCACAGGCAACAAAACTAGTACTTGACACATAATATATTCCACATCGTACACTCTATGAGGCAGGTCTCCTCGAGAAGCACCTCGAGAAACGGAACACCTACCTGCTATATAGGCATGGGAGTAGATGTGACGGTCTTCTGGATCGGCCTGTTGGCCGGACTCGCGCTCGCCAGTGTGTATCTCCTGATCGCCATGAGTTTCACGATCATCGTGGGAGTCAGCGGGGTGTTCAATCTGCTCCAGGCGACATGGGTGATGCTCGCGACGGTCGCCAGCTACCAGCTGATTGGTCTGCGCGACTGGAACCCGGTCTTGGCTCTGCTGGTTCTCATGATCGGTGGCGCGGTCGCCGGCCTTCTGACCAACTGGATCATCGTCCAGCCCGCCGAGAAGCGTTCGGACCACGTCATCGAGACGACACTGCTGACCACATTGGGTGCGAGCACGGCGATCGCGGCCCTGGCCGCCATGCGATTCGGCTCTGACGCGAAGACGGTTCACCCGTATGTCTCCTCACAACCGTGGATGGTTGCCGACGTACCCGTGAGCAAGACCAGCGTCCTGATCATCGCCGTCACTTTCGTGATCGCGTTCATCTTCGAGCGCTTCCTCCACAAGTCCGCGGCCGGACTGATGACCCGAGTCACGCTCGAGGACCCGGAGGGGGCCGAGCTCTCCGGGATCAGGGTTCGCCGCGTGGTGTCGTACTCCTTCGCCGGCGCCGGTGCGCTCGCCGCCCTTGCTGGCTGGATGGTGGCACCGGTTCTCGCTGCTTCGACCTCGAATGCTCAACCACTCGCCTTCTATGCCTTCGCCGCCATGGCCCTCGGCGGTTTTGGAAGCTTCACTGGCGCGGCCATCGGTGCGCTCGTTGTCGGACTGCTTCAGGGAATGCTCCCCCTCTACATCAACCCGAGCTGGACCTTGATCCTCGTCGTCCTGCTTGTCACCGCACTCCTCATCGTCAGGCCGGCGGGAATCCGCGGGGTCGCCGGTCTGCACGGCGCGCAGGGCGTCCGAGAGATCTGACCGAGAGCCAGTGGAGGGTAACGACGTGGCAGATCAGACGGCTACCGCAGCGCGAGCCGGCGATGTCGAGAGTCCTGGAGCATATGCCGTGAAGAATCGACTCACCTGGAAGCGACCGCTGGGCAGTGCGACTGCCGAGACAGCGTGGATGGTCGGTGTGCTGGCCCTCCTCCTGCTGCTCCCGCTGTCTGGAAATGCGTACGACGTCGGTCGGGTGCAACTCGGGCTGGTGTACGTCCTCGCAGCGGTCGGGCTCAACGTTGCCTACGGCCTCGCAGGCGAGTTCACGCTCGGACACGTCTTCCTCATGGCCTGCGGCGCTTACGCGGCGGGAATCTTCACGGCACATGCGGGACTGAACATCTGGCTGGCGCTGGTCCTGAGTCTTGTCGTCGGGATCGTCGTCTCACTCCTCCTCGGCGCGCCGAGTGTGCGTGTTCAAGGCGCCTACCTCGGGCTCCTGACCCTATTCGCGGTGCTCGCGATTCCTCCAGCCGTTATTCTCGGGGAGAGGTACACCGGTGGCGAGTACGGGCTCCTGGGTATCCCGACGGTGCAGCTCGGCGGCCTTGAGCCCTACGTCGGCACGTACTACCTGACCGTTGCCAGCCTCGCCGTCAGTTTCCTCGTCGTTCGGAACCTCAACCGCTTCGGCCTGGGCCTCCGCTTCGCGCTGCTCCGCGAGGCGCCCCGAGCCGCACAGGCAGTGGGCATGCCGACGAGCAGGGTGAAGTTCACCGCTTACGCGCTATTCGGAGCGATCACGTCGCTTGCTGGGGTGATGATGGCGTACAACGACGGCGTCGTCGTGGGTAACTCCTTCTCGGTGCAAACCACATTGTTGATCTTGACCGGAGTGGTGATCGGCGGAAAGGGAACGCTGTGGGGGCCGGTCGTCGGCACGGTTCCGCTTGTCTTCCTGTCGTACTACGTCGGCCCGTTCAACGACACCAACCCGGTGATCTTCGGTGCCGCCCTGGTTCTGGTCGTGATCGCCTTCCCGAATGGGATCGTCCCCGCCATCCGCTACCAACTGTTGCCGTGGTTCACCTCCAGGTCTGCGTTGCGGAGTGACCGACTGACTCCAGACCCGGTCAATGCGACGCACATGAGCCCAACCTCAGACGGCGAGCCGAAGCCCGCTCGCGAGCTCCTGCCGCAGACCGCTGCCGCAACCGAGTCGCGCAAGGTCATCCTGAGCGCGAGCTCCCTCACCCGTTCCTTCGGCGGGGTCAAGGCGATCAACGATCTCTCGCTCGAGGTCCACGATGGCGAGATCGTCGGACTGGTCGGCCAGAACGGGTGCGGGAAGTCCACCCTCCTGAATCTGGTGAGCGGCTTCTATCGACTCGACCATGGGTCGGTCGAGCTGTTCGGCGTCGACCTCACCGGGAGCGGTCCGGCTCGCATCGCGCGCACCGGCGTCGGTCGGACCTTCCAGGTTCCTCGGCTCGTTCCCAAGGCGACCGTTGTCGAGAACATCGCGCTCGGGCTCGTCGAGCGGGACCGGCCGTCCTTCCTCGGAGGCATCGTTGGCTCACCGAACGTGCGCCGTCTGATGCGGGAGCGAACCGACCGCGCGCGTGAGATGGTCGAGACTCTCGGGCTGGATCCGAACATCGGCGATGAGATCGCGGATCGCCTTCCGCTCGGATTGAAACGCATCATCGAGGTCGGCCGAGCCGCCGTAGCGGAGCCGCGGCTGCTCCTCCTGGACGAGCCGGCCGCCGGGTTGAACGACGAGGAACGTCGCCAACTCGCAGTGACCATTGCGAATCTCTCGCACCGAGGCATCACGCCCCTTGTTGTTGAGCACAACATGGAGTTCGTCCTGAGCCTGTGCTCACGAGTCGTCCTGATGGAGAGCGGGAGCGTCGTGTGCGACCACCGACCAGCCGAAGCTCTCCCCATGCCGCAGCAGATGGCGGACTACATGCAGTTCGCCGGGGTGAACTGACATGACACAGAACGCACTCGTCGTCCGGGGACTCTCCGCCTGGTACGGGCAGGCTCGCGCCCTGGAGAACATCAACCTCGACATCGCGACCGGTGAGACGGTCGGGCTGCTCGGCATGAATGGCGCCGGAAAGAGCACGCTCTTGCGCTGTCTGATCGGTCTACACCGCGAGCGTCGCGGAACCATCGAGATTCTGGGCCACGACGCTACGAAGTCAACGCCTGTCGACATTGCGAAACTGGGGGTCTCCTTCGTCCGTGAGGGCGCGGCCATGCCGCTGTCCCTGACGGTCGAGGAGCACCTCGACATGGGCCGCCGTCTTGCCAGGCTCCGCGGGCTTCCCGCCCCTGCTGTCGACGACATCTTCGACCAGGTACCACTGCTTCGACCCCTGACCGGCCGCCAGGCCGGCGTGCTCAGCGGTGGTCAGCGGCAGGCGCTGGCGCTGGCGTCCGCGTTCGCCTCCTCGCCGAGGCTCCTGCTCCTCGACGAACCGTCCGGCGGTCTCTCGCCGCAAACCGCCTCAGGGGTCTTCGACCTCATCCAGCAAGAGGTTGACGACAAGGGTCTCACGGTCATGGTGGTCGAGCAGAACAGATTCTGGCTCGATCGGATGAACACACGCGCGCAGGTCCTCGAGGTCGGAGCCATGGTCTAGCGAGCAGACATTGATCGTCCAGCGGTGCGACAGCGGTGCGGCCTGCGGAGGACACCCGCGAAGAAGCTCGGGAACCAAGAGATTCTCCCCGACCGGGGCGAGTTGGATAGAGAAGGAGACAACGATGGCGACAATCGCATCGGTTCGGGAAAAGATACGGGGCGCGCGTCGGATCGCAGTCGTTGGAGGCTTGGCTCTGGGCCTCGCAGCTTCCGTCGCCGCCTGTGGTTCAGGCAGCGGAAGCAAGGCGTCCTCTGACAAGTTCGTGATCGGTACCGTGCAATCGATTTCAGGTTCGTTCGCCGACACAGGTCAGGCAATCGTCAATGGCGCCAAGGTGGCGGTCGACGAGGTCAACGCGGCCGGTGGCATCGAGGGGCGGAAGGTCGAACTCAAGGTTCTCGACGATGCCGGTGATCCCGCCAAGTCACAGCTCGCGACAAAGCAGCTGGTCGAGCAGGACAAGGTCGACTTCCTGCTTCCGAACCCACTCAGCTTCATCCGGCAGGTCACGTTGCCGTACGAGACTCAGCGCAAGGTCTTCACGATCGCGCCGAGTTCGGCCGGAGAACTCGGTGACGGCTCCAAGTACCCCTACAGCTTCCTGAACGGCGAGCTCAACAGTGAGCGCTCGACCGCGATGGCAACGCTGCTCAAGAGCGTCGCGCCGGGTGCGAAGGTCGGAGTGCTCTACACCAACACGACCGCGCAGATCGCCGAGGCGCAGGCCCTTCCGGCACTTGTCTCGAAGAGTGGTATGAGCGTCGTGAAGTCGATCCAGCTGTCCGGCAATGCGACGGACCTCACTGCCGAGCTTGCCAACCTGCGCGCGGCCGGCGCAACGGTCGTCACCTCTGCGGCGCAGTACGGAAACCACATCAACGTGCTGATGTCGGGCATGCAGACCATCGGGTGGAAGGCCCCGGTGTACTTCTTCCCCGAGGCTGTCACGGGTGACGTCGGTCCGCAGGTACCGGCGGCAGTTCGTTCCCAGTTCCACGCGTTGCAGCAGGTTCCTGTGATCGAGACGAACCCGGCGGACCCGGCGATGTCCTCCTTCACCAGTGCGCTCAGCAAGTTCGGCGAGATCAAGTACCTGCTGCCGGCAGCTCTTGAACACGACGCGGTCTGGCTGGCTAAGTGGATCTACGAGACTGCTAAGAAGGACGAGGGCGGCACGTCGCCGGACGCGTTGAAGAAGACTGCCGAATCGATCTCCACCGCCTCGACACCGCCGGAGAACCAGCTGGTCTTTCGTCCGGGGCCAGGGTGGCACGACAACGTGCACAGCACCGCGGGGTATGACTACTCCACGTTCTACGGAGTGATCGGATATGGGTCCATCCACGACGGTCAGTACAAAGGCCAGGCCACCCTGGACCCCAAGTAAGAGCGCACACTGGTAACGAACGGAATGACATGAAGATCGGCAGTCTCGAGCTCGAGCCCATCATCGACGGCCACGGCTTCGAACCACTCGACGAAGTCGTCGCCCGAGATGACGGCCTGGGATGGGACTGCCCTCTTCACCCGGTGGACGCCAGCGGAAACCTCCGGATGGACCACGGAGGCTTCCTGCTCCGTGGTCCATCCGACCGGGTAGTCCTCATCGACGCAGGTCTCGGTCGGAGCTCCAACGACCGACGGGCTGGTGGTGCCCTGCCCGAGAATCTGCTCAGGCGAGGTGTTCGACCCGAAGACGTCACCGACGTCGTCTTCACCCACCTGCACTTCGACCACGTCGGGTGGGCGACCCAACAGGGCGAGGTCTACTTTTCGAATGCGACCTACCGGGTCCATCAGGACGACTGGAGCCACTTCGTCACGGGAGAGACCGCGCAGCCCGGAGCGCAGAAGAAGCTTGCGCCGCTGGAGAAGCAGCTTGAGACGTTCACGAGTGAGTTCGAGATCGCGCCAGGCTTGATTGCGCGACCCGCTCCGGGACACACGCCGGGATCAACCGTCTACCTGGTGGCCGATGGCGCGGAGCGTGCAATGCTCCTGGGCGACGTCGTGCATGGTGTTGCGGAATTGACCGAGCCCGAATGGCACGGCCTCTACGACCTCGACCCCCGTGCCGCACGATCCATGCGCGACGCGCTCGCATCCGAGGCTGCCGCGATGGGCGACGTCGTCGCAGCTGCGCACTTTCCGGACCTGAAGCTCGGCCGTCTCGTCCTGGCACCCGACGGCCGACGACAGTTCGCGTTCGTCTGAGGGCGGCGTCGCGCAGGCATCATCCAGAACCCAGAAGGGAAGATAGGTTGTACGGACGTACTTTCGGCAGCGTGATCGATGCCTTTGCGGATACCTACCCGCAGAGCCAAGCGCTTGTCGAAGGCGACAGCACCTACAGTTTCATCGAGGTGATCACAAAGATCCGTGAGGTCGGGAAGGCGCTCCATGCTGTGGGCGTTCGCCCCGGCGACAGGGTCGCTGTGGCGATGCACGACTCGACTGAGCTTGCCATTGCGATGCACGCCGTGCTCTGGTCCGGCTCGACTCTGGTTCCGCTGAACATCAAGCTCAAGGCGGCGGATCACGCCTACATGCTCGAGGACGCTGCCGCGAAGGTTCTGTTGTGTCACGACAAGACGACTGAGCTGGCTGGCGCGATCGCCGAGCACTTCAAGCCCCCAGTGATCTATACGTTCGGTAGTCCACGCTTCGAGCTTCCTACGCTCCCCATCCAGGCGGTGGCAGCGGCAACTCGCACACCCGACATCGATCCTTCGTCGGTCGCCTGGATCCAGTACACTGGCGGGACGACCGGAAGGCCGAAGGGGGTTGTTCACACTCACGCCACAGCCCTCACGACGATGATGGGCTGCGCGTACGAGTACGAGTTCGAGCGCGGCGAGCGGCACGCACACATCGCTCCGTTGACCCACAGCGGCTTCGCGACCTTCCTTCCTGTCTGGATGCGGGGCGGATGCAACATCATCACCGACGGCTTTGATCCCGACGGCTTCCTCGAGCTCGTCGAGAAGGAGCGGGTCACCAGCACGATCATGGTCCCCACCATGTTGAACAAGCTGTTGGACAGTCCCGCCCTGCCGGAAGCGGACGTCTCGAGCATCCGCACGATCGTCTACGGCGCGGCACCGATCACTCCCGGCACGCTGCGCCGCGCAGTGGAGGCGTTCGGCCCTGTCCTCCTGCAGTCCTACGGTCAAACCGAATGTTTCGCACAGATATCCGTTCTGAGCAAGCAGGACCATCTCGACGCGGTCGAGCACGGCGAGCTGCTCACCTCCGCGGGCCGACCTGTTCTCATTGCCGATGTAAGGATCGGAGATGAGGACTGCAACGAGGTTCCCACCGGTGAACTGGGTGAGGTGCTGGTCAGGGGACCCCATGTCTTCAAGGAATACTTGAACAAGCCGGAGGAGACGGCTGCGGCCAAGGCCGGCGGCTGGCTGCACACCGGTGACATCGGACGACGAGACGAGCACGGTTATCTCCACCTCGTCGACCGGAAGAAGGACGTCATCATCTCGGGCGGCTTCAACGTCTATCCGAAGGAGGTCGAGGACATCCTGGACGCGCACCCTGCGGTGAGAGAAGTCTGTGTCGTCGGCATCCGTGACGAATACTGGGGTGAGAAGGTCACCGCCGTCGTCGTGCTCGCCGAAGGCATCGACGGTGGCCAGGCGCCCGCTGAGCTCATCGACCTCGTCAAGGAGCGCAAGGGGCCGATCTACGCTCCCAAGGAGGTGGTGATCGTCGATGAGATCCCACTGACGACCGTCGGCAAGCATGACAAGAAGGCACTCGTCGAGCGGTTGGCGTCGCGATGATCACCGTCGAGTCAACGGCAGATCTTCCATCGGTTCATGTCGTCACCCTGGATCGCGAGGACCGCCGAAACGCATTGGACATTGCGCACTGGAGCCAACTCCAGAGCATCGTCGAGTCAAGTGTCGACGGCGGTGCTCGAGCCATCGTCCTGACCGGCAAGGGCACAGCCTTCTCAGCCGGGGCCGATCTCGACGGATTGAGCGTCATCGACATGGCGGCGACCGTCGAGTCGGTGTTCGCGGCGATCCGGTCGGCCCCGATCCCCGTTCTGGCGCACATCAACGGTCCGGCCGTCGGCGCAGGAGCACAACTCGCCGTCAGCTGCGATCTCCTGGTCGCTGATCCGGCGGCACGGTTCCGCATTCCCGCGGCGGCGATCAGTCTTACAGTTCACCCGGGGACCATCCGACGACTCGTCGCGCTGGCAGGAACGGGCGCCGCACGCGCGATACTGCTCGGCGGGGACTGGATCAGTGCCGAGCGCGCCTTCGAGCTGGGGATGGTGCAGCGAACCGGCACCCTCGACGACACGATCGCCTGGGCTGGTGAGATCGCCGAGTTTGCTCCCGGGGTCCTCGGCTTCCTGAAGGCGCAGCTCCAAGTGGAGAATCCGTCGGACGGCGCTGCCTACGACCAGGTCCTGCAGGAACTGGTCGCAAGCGAAGACTTCGCCGAGGCGCGGAGAGCTCGCGCGGAACGTCGAACGCCGCGTTTCCAAGGTCGATGACCACTGATCTGACTCGGGCTGGCAGGGAGCCTGCTGTCGAGCCGAACACCCCGGGATACTTCGAGCACAGCCCCTTCGGCCCCGCCAACTCACTGGTTCCCACTGACCTGGCCGCCGGCGGATGGGACGACGAGCAATTGCGTGGCATGGCGGTGAGCGCTGCACTTGCCCGAGCGATCGAAACCGAAGCAGCCACAGGCATCGCATCGGGTGACTACCTACCCACGCGATGGACCGTGGATCTCTATCGGCCCACCCGGGACGCGCCGGTCAGCACGAATGTGCAGATCGTGAGAGCAGGCCGCCGACTGCAACTCTGGGATGCCCACTTGATCCAGTCGGGTGAAGTCGTCGCACGCGCAAACGTAGTGCTTCTGCGCTCAGGAGATCCGACCACAGGCCGAGTGTGGGGCGGAGCCACCGAGGAACCCGAGCCGCCGCCGACGTCTCTGCTTCCTGTCGGCCGCGAGGGGCGGCTCTATCGGACGGGCCACGCCCCGTGGGCCGCCGGACCGACCAGAGAGCCAAACGATCTTCGCAAGCAGATCTGGATCCTCGATCGGCCGACTGTCACCGGCGAGCAGTGCACCGCTTTCCAGTGTGCCGCAGCGGCCGCCGATGTCGCGAGCCTCGTGCTGAACTGGGGCAGCGCCGGCCTTGAGTTCATCAATGCCGACCTGAGCCTCCATCTCTGCCGTCTACCCGAGGGCGGCGCAGTCGGCGTCGCGCCCATCAAGCGCCTGGAGGGTCAAGGAGTCATGTCCGGCGTCACCGCGATCTTCGATAGACGTGGTGAATTCGGCACGGTGACGATCGCCGCACTGGCGAACTCACGCAAGACGGTCGACCCCGTCCTCTTCCTCACCCGATAGCCATCGCCTCGGGAAGAGTGCGGGACGCTCGTAGTCGTGTAGAATATATTATATAGAAAAAGGAGAGGATGGATGACCGAGTTCGTCGATCTGCACGAAGCTGTCGCCAAGCACGTGCGCGCGGGTGACTCGCTGCATGTGATCCTCGGTCACAGCCGATGGAGCGCGCTGCTCCGCGAGGTGACCCGCCAACACTGGGGGAAGAAGTCGGGCTTCACCCTCCAGATGGCAAGTCTGTCCTCGTTGGGCGCGGTGCTCTTCGAGTCCGGGTCCGTTGACCATGTCGTCACGGTCTACTCGGGTGACAGCTTCCCTTCCTTCACGCCCAACCCTGTCTTTCAACGGGCCTATGCCTCGGGCGAGGTCACCGTTGAGAACTGGTCCTTCCTCACCTATGTGCAACGGCTCCGTGCCGCCGCGTTCGGTCTTCCAGCTACGGTCACCGGCTCGGTGGTCGGATCGACCATGGAAGAGCAGGATGCCTTCACGACGGTCGAGGTGAACGGCGAAGAAGTGTGTCTGGTCGCACCACTCGTGCCCGATGTCGCGATCGTTCACGCGGCAGTGGCCGACAGGGCCGGGAACCTCGCCCTGTCACCGCCGATGTTCGAAGGCGCTCACGGTGCCTTTGCGGCCCGTCGAGGGGTTCTTGCCACCGTCGAGCGTGTCGTCGACGACCTTCGCCCGTGGTCGACGATGGTAAGAATTCCGGCGCACCGTGTCCTCGCGGTCGTCGAGGCGCCCTTCGGCGCACATCCCGGAGGAGTCTTCGCCGGACCGAGCGGCTCACGACTCCCAGTCGACGGCTACGACGAAGACATACCCTTCTGGATCGAGGTGCGGGATGCTTCAAGAAGCGCTGACTTTCACCAGTGGATACGTACCTGGATCCTCGAGCCTCAAACGCACCAGGACTACCTGGAACTGCTGGGAGCCGGTCGCCTGCGCTCACTCACGAGGGTGCACGAGAAACCCCGAGCCGGTGATGAGCAACCGATGCCGTCAAATGCGGAGAGGGCCGCGACTTGGTTTGCCGACCTGCTCGTCGAACGAATCCGGGCGACGGGGGCGCATTCAGTGCTGGCAGGGGCAGGGCTGGCGAATCTCGCTGCCTGGGTCGGAGCCGACCGGTCGAGAGAGGCCGGGGCTCCCACACGCCTGGTCGCCGAGCTGGGTCTGTGGGACTACGAGCCACAGCCGGGCGATCCACTCATTTTCAGTTTCGCGAACTTCCCAACGGCGGCGATGCTCGGCGACAGCGAGTCCACCCTGGGCACCCTCGTCTGCGGCCCGGGGACGGCGGCCATCGCCTGCGTGGGCGCTGCACAGATCGACCGGAATGCGAACATCAACACCACGCTGATCCCCGGCGGGCCCCATCTCGTTGGTTCGGGTGGAGGCAATGACGTCGTGACTCGCGCGGACGAGACTCTCGTCGTCACCACCATGAGCCCGGGCCGGTTCATCGAAGCGTGCGACTACGTCACGAGCCCCGGCGATCGGGTCCGCGCCGTCGTCACGGACAAAGGTGTCCTCACTCGTATCGATGGTGAGTTGGCGCTGACCGCTGTGCCGGCCGAAGCCGGCACACTTGCCGACGCCGTCGCCGACGTGAGATCCAGCTGTGGTTGGGATCTGCGCATCAGCGAGACACTGGCGCAGTTACGACCGGTCACCGACGAAGACCTGGCGCGTCTGCGTACCTACGACCCGACCCGCATCTTCCTTGGGGGGAAGAAGCCCCCCTTGACCAGAGTCCAGGAGACGCACGCATGACAGTGACAGCAGGATCCAGCGCGGGACTCGATCCCGAGACATTCGAGGAGGTGCTCGCCCAGGTCCGGGGCTTCGTGCGACGGGAGGTGGTGCCGCGGGAGCGGGAGATCGCCGACCTGGACGCGATTCCGGATGACCTGAGACAGAAGGCCGCGGCCCTCGGACTGTTCGGTTACGCGCTCCCGGAAGAGTACGGAGGGCTGGGGCTGAACCTCGCCCAGGACGTCGAGCTCGCCTTCCACTTCGGGTACACATCCCTCTCCTTCCGATCCCTCTTCGGCACCAACAACGGCATCGCCGGGCAGGTACTGGTCGGCTATGGCACCCCGAGCCAGAAGGAGAAGTGGCTGGCACAGATGGCTCAGGGCGACTGCATCGCCTCCTTCGCGCTCACCGAGCCTGAGGCGGGCTCCGACCCGACCGGTATGAGAACGCGCGCCCAACGCGCGCCCGATGGCTGGATCATCAACGGCACGAAACGGTTCATCACCAACGCTCCCGTCGCTGACCTTTTCGTGGTGTTCGCGAAGGTCGTCAGTGACGTCCAGGACGAAGACGGGTCGATTGCGGTCTTCCTCGTACCAGCGGGGGCACCAGGGCTGACCGTCGGCCCCAAGGACGAGAAGATGGGTCAGCAGGGCGCCAAGACCGCCGATGTCGTCCTCGACGATGTCAGCGTCGACGAGGACGCACTCATCAGTGGCAGCGTACGTACGGGTTACCGGGCCGCGATGTCCGTCCTCGCTCGAGGACGAGTTCACATCTCGGCCTTGGCCGTCGGCCTCGCCGAGCGAGCGCTCGAGGAGTCGGTCAGGTATGCGGCTTACACCAAGCAGGGCGGGATTCCGATCGGCGACCGACAGCTTGTGCAAGCCATGCTCGCCGAACAGCAGGCTCTCGTCATGGCGGGGCGGGCGATGACCCGCGAGACCGCATGCCGGTACGTGAGCGGTGAGGACCGGAAGATCGGACCCTCCGCGACGAAGCTCTTCTGCACCGAGATGGCGGGTCGTGTCGCAGATCTCGGTGTCCAGATTCATGGCGGCTCCGGCTACATGCGCGAGTACACGGTCGAGCGGCTGTACCGGGATGCGCGCCTGTTGCGCCTCTACGAGGGCACCAGTGAGATCCAGAAGCTGATCGTCGGCCGTGCGCTGATCGCCGGAGAACGCGCCAACCAATCAGGAGCAACACAGTGAACAACACCGAGAAGTACGCAAAGTACGAGCACCTGCGCATCGACGGCCCCGACGAATTCGGTGTCATCGAGCTGGTGATCGACTCACCCCCGATGAACGCGGTGTCGGCCGTCGCGCACGCAGAACTCGCCGACATCTGGCGCGATTTCGACAGGGACAGCGAGGTCCGCGCAGTCCTCCTGCGCGGTGAAGGTAAGGCGTTCTCCGTCGGAGGTTCGTTCGACCTGGTCGACGACCTGATCGATGACTTCGACGCACGGACACGAACCATGCGCGAAGCTCGCGACCTGGTCTACAACGTGATCGACTGCTCGAAGCCCATCGTCTCGGCCATGCAGGGCCCAGCGGTGGGCGCCGGGCTCGTTGCCGGCGTCCTGGCCGACGTCTCGATCGCGGCCGCCTCGGCAAAGATCGTGGACGGCCACACACGCTTGGGCGTGGCGGCGGGGGACCATGCCGCTATCTGCTGGCCACTGCTGTGTGGGATGGCGAAGGCCAAGTACTACCTGCTGATGTGCAAGCCGCTCACCGGCGAGGAGGCAGACCGGATCGGACTGGTCTCCATGGCCGTTGCCGACGAAGATCTGCTCCCGACGGCGCGCTCCGTGGCTCGTGAGCTCGCCGACGGGGCGAACGAGGCACTCCGCTTCACAAAGATCTCATTGAACAACTGGTATCGGCAGGTAGCAGGAGCGATCTTCGACGCCTCGCTTGCGTGGGAGTTCTACGGCTTCGCTGGCCCGGAGGTGAGGGAGGGGCTGCGTTCCCACCAGGAACGACGCAGCCCCGATTTCCGGCAGGCTCCGAGGGCCCCGGAAGGCGGCGTCGCCTGATGCTGGTCTCGGACAAGGTCGCGCTCGTCACCGGCGCTGCAAGAGGAATCGGTCTCGCTATCGCCCAGGCGCTGTCAGCACACGGAGCGAGGGTCGTACTCAGCGATCTCGGCACCGAGGCACTGGAGGCAGCCCAGAGCTCCCTCGAAGGACCCGCGTCGTACATCAAGGCGGATGTGACCCGTAGCTCCGAGATGGAGGCGGCGATCGCCCATGCGACTGCGACCTTCGGAGCTCTGGACATCATGGTGAACAACGCCGGCATTACCCGCGACGCATCGATGCGGCGGATGACGGAAGAGGACTTCGACCGGGTTGTCGCGGTCCATCTGAAGGGGTGCTGGAATGGCACGCGCCTCGCCGCAGACGTCATGCGGGAGCAGGACGCCGGCGGCTCGATCATCAACATCTCCAGCCTCTCGGGAAAGGTCGGCCTGGCCGGGCAGACCAACTACTCCGCGGCCAAGGCCGGGATCGTCGGACTGACGAAGGCAGCGGCCAAGGAAGTCGCCTTCCGTGGCGTGAGGGTCAATGCCATACAGCCCGGCCTGATTCGGTCGGCGATGACCGAGGCGATGCCGCAGAAAGTGTGGGACCAGAAGATGAGTGAGATCCCGATGGCTCGTGCCGGGGAGCCGAATGAGATCGCCTCGGTGGCTCTCTTCCTGGCCTCCCCGATGTCCTCGTACATGACCGGAACAGTTCTCGAGGTCACTGGTGGGAGGTTCATGTGAGCACACACACGCCCGGCCTCGGAGAGTCATCCATGAGACGCGCCGCAATCGTGGCCCCCGTTCGTACCGGCGTCGGCGCCTTCGGTGGCTCGCTTCGAGACGTCCCGGTCGAGGACCTGGCGGCGACTGTCATACGCGCGGTCGTCGATCGCTCCGGTGTCGACCCGCAACGCGTCGACGACGTCGTCTTCGCGCAGAGCTACGCGAACTCCGAGGTCCCATGCATCGGGCGCTGGGCCGCGCTCCACGCCGGCCTGCCGATCACCGTTCCTGGAATGCAGCTGGACCGTCGCTGTGGGGGCGGGCTGCAGGCTCTCGCGACCGCGGCGATGATGGTTCAATCGGGCGCCGCCGAGGTGGTCCTTGCTGGTGGCGCAGAGTCCATGAGTCGCATCGAGTACTACTCGACGACCAACCGCTGGGGCGCCCGTGCCGGCTCCGTGATGATGTACGACCGCCTTGACCGCGGCCGGGAGCGTTCCCAGCCCAAAGGCCGCTTCGGCCGGATCAGCGGGATGGTCGAGACGGCGGAGAACCTGGCAAGGGAGTTCGCCATCGCCCGCGAGGATGCGGATGCATACGCGGCCCGTAGTCACGCGCTCGCGCACGCGGCGTGGGAGGCGGGGGTATTCGACGACGAGGTCGTTCCGGTCGAGGTCCGGCCGCGGAAGGGTGCGCCGATCCAGTTCCGATCCGACGAGGGCATCCGGCCTGGCACATCTCGCGAGACCCTGGCCGTCCTGCCCACCATCGTGTCTGGAGGCACGGTGACCGCAGGCAATGCCTCACAACAGAACGATGCCGCAGCCGCCTGCCTCGTCGTCGCCGAGGATCAGCTTGAGGTTCTGGGCCTTACTCCCATGGGCTTCATCGACGGCTGGACCGCAGTCGGATGCGAGCCGGCGAAGATGGGCATCGGTCCCGTCCCCGCTGTCGAACGGCTCGCCGCGCGCAGAGGCGTGACGCCGCGGAAACTCCTGGACTCCGTGAGCATCATCGAGTTGAACGAAGCCTTCGCGACCCAGGTTCTCGCCGTCCTCAAGGGGTGGAAGCTGGAGGACCACTCTCGAGTGAACGTGAACGGCTCAGGAATCTCGCTCGGTCATCCGATCGCCGCAACTGGCATGCGCATGACGACCACCGCCCTGCACGAACTGGCGCGCCGTGGTGGCGGCACGGCGCTGGTCACCATGTGCATCGGTGGCGGACAAGGCATGGCCGCGTTGTTGACGTCGAGCTAGTGAGTCCGCTGACGAGTGGCCGGTCGCGCAGCTAGTCGATCCGAGCCTCGTCCCAGAGCCCCTGTTCGCGAAGCAGTTCGACCAAGTGCTCCGAACGCTCCTGGATGTGCTCCTCGATCAGGCGTCGGGCAAGCCGACCGTTGCGGGTACGGATCGCGTCGAGGATCGCGGGGTGTCCATGGCCGCTCGTGGCGGATGCTCGCTCGATCGAGCCGTAGAACTTGTTGGGGAGGTGCTGAACAATCGATGCCAGGAGAAGGGCGAGTCGGTGCGAGTCTGCGGCCAGATTGATCTGTCGGTGGAACGAATGCCCGAACTTCGCCACGCCCTCTTCGTCGTCGAGAGCAATGGACTTCTCATACCGCTCGTGGGTCTCCTCGAGCGCAGTCAGCTGTTCGGGCGTGATGCGCTTCGCGGCTCGAGCAGCGAGTTCGCCGGCGAGCTTGGCCTGCGCCCAGAACAGATCGTGAACGTCCTCCGGACCGAACCTCTCCACCGCAAAGCCGCGGCGTGGGACGAGCCGGACGAAACCCTCGGATCGAAGGCGTAGAAGTCCCTCACGCACTGGCGTGTTGCTGACACCAACGGCATCCGCGATCGGCTCCAGACGGAGGTACTCCCCGGGGCGAACAGTTCCCGAAAAGATCAGCTCCCGCACGTACGCAGCCACTTCATCCGGCAACTGTTGGCGGTCCGACCTGCCGTCGCTCTCACCTACCACGCCGTACCTCGCTTCTGTTGGGTCCATACATCATATCTGAAATTCGGTGCCGTCATATCGCGAGCAACGGCTCAGCGTTCATTTCGGCCGATCCACGTAGACTTCACAAAATATATGATGTAACGTGCACAGAGTTCGAGATGAATGGAACTGATGCCTCATGCCTGGCCTGTACTTCGAGGAATTCGAGATCGGAATGGCGATCGACCATCCGACCCGACGCACGGTCACCGAGACCGACAACGTGCTGTTCTCGTCCATGACACTCAATCTCGCGCCGATCCACCTGGATGCCGAGTACAGCGCGACAACCCTGCACGGGCAACGCCTCGTGAACAGTCTCTTCATCCTCGGGCTGGTGTGTGGAATCACC
>Ga0164242_10004090_pt1 | contig 16436 bp, 13 predicted proteins | sample OricomgcompostMG_FD_108783 | JGI IMG/M metagenome (GOLD analysis project Ga0164242, IMG submission 108783) | Miracle-Growth compost microbial communities from Emeryville, California, USA - Original compost - Miracle growth compost (MG) ...
CCGCTCGAGCCCGCGCCGGGCCTCCTCGTCGAATGCAATGGTCTTGGCCATGTGCAGTCCTTATCCTCACGTGTTGTTGCGGAGTCAGTCGTATGGCGCCCGCGACGGACGGACCGGGTCTTCAGGAGACTGTCTGAGCCCCACGAGGACCGGCCCTCGCCATACATCCGAACTATCACTCTTAACAGGAGAGTGCTAAGGCCCATTATTGGCACTCTCCTATCGAGAGTGCAAACGCACCGCCCCATTTTCCGTCAGGGACGTCGCGCATGACCGGGCGTCGAACGGACCTCGCCGGTCAGTCGGGTGACGGCGCGATGACTCCCGCGTCCGAGAGCCGTCGTATGTCGGATGCGGTGTAGCCGAACTCACCCAGCACCGTCGCGGTCTCGTCGACCGGCGACTCCTCCGGCAACTGCGTCGGTGTCTCGCTGAACCGCGGCGCCGGCGCCGGATGTCGTATGCCGCCCGCGTCGACATACACGCCCCGTTCCGAGAGGTGCGGGTCGACCGCGGCCTCGTCCGGCCCCAGCACGGGGACCACGCAGGCGTCGGTGCCGGCGAAGTGGTCGACCCACTCCTCCCGGGTGCGCGTGGCGATGCGGGCCGCGAACGTCTCGCGCCACGCCGCCCAGCGGGACCGGTCGTGCTGGGCAGCCGGATCGATCGGCAGCCCGAGCCCGTCCAGCAGCGCTGCGTAGAACTTCGGCTCGACCGCGCTCACCGACAGCCACTTGTCGTCCGCCGTGCGGTAAACCCGGTAGAACGGCGCGCCGCCGTCGAACAGGTTGCCACCCGGCGGCGAGTCGCACAGGCCGCCCGCGAGCATGCCCTGGTGCATCGCGGTCAGCAGCGCCGCACCGTCCACGATCGCCGCGTCGACGACCTGCCCCTCCCCGGTCTGCTGCACCGAGTAGAGCGCGCCCAAAACCCCGACCGCCAGCAGCATCCCGCCGCCGCCGAAGTCGCCCAGCATGTTCAGCGGCGGCGTCGGCCGCCCGTCCCCACCGACGCACGGCGCGAGCGCGCCGGACAGCGCCAGGTAACCGAGGTCGTGCCCGGCTTCGTCCGCCCGCGGCCCGTCCTGCCCCCAGCCGGTCATCCGGCCGTAGACAAGGCGCGGGTTGGCTGCCAGCAGGTCGTCGGGGCCGACGCCCAACCGTTCGGCGACCCCCGGACGGAAACCCTCCAGGAACACGTCGGCGCCCGCGGCCAGGTCGCGGACGACGTCGGCGCCCGCCGGATGCTTCAGGTCGACGTGCACGAAACGCCGCCCGCGCAGGAGCACCTGGTGCGCCGCGGCCGCGCCCGGCATACCTCCGGCGTCGCCGAGTCTCGCGACGTTGATCACTTCCGCGCCGAGGTCGGCCAGCAACATGCCGGCGAAAGGGGCGGGCCCGATCGCGGCCAGCTCGACGACCCGCACGCCGTCCAGTGGACCCGGCATGACGCCTCCAAGTGCTCGTTTCGAAATCAACTAGTGACTAAGCGCTTGCTTAGCACTTACTGTAGGCGGCAGTCCGCCGAAATGACAGGAGTCAGCGACAGTGAATGGCCTCACCGGAAAAACCGCGATCGTGACCGGAGCCAGCCGTGGCATCGGCCTCGCCATCGCGCAACGCCTCGTCACCGAAGGCGCCAACGTCGTCATCACCGCGCGCAAGCAGGAGGCGCTCGCCGAGGCGGCGGACAACCTCGGTGAGCACGCCACGTACGTCGCCGGACGCGCCGACGACGCCGACCACCAGGACGAGGCGATCGCCACGGCCGTCGACACCTTCGGCAGCGCCGACTTCCTGGTCAACAACACCGGCATCAACCCCGCCTACGGCCCGCTGATGGACATCGACCCCGGTGTCGCGCGAAAGATCATGGACGTCAACGTGATTGCCGCCCTCTCCTGGGTGCAGAAACTGCGTGCGGCCTGGCAGGGCAAGCACGGCGGCGCCATCGTCAACGTCGCCTCGATCGCGGGCTTGCGTCCGGCGCCGGGCATTGCGATGTATGGCGTGAGCAAGGCCGCCCTCATCCATCTCACCGAGGAACTCGCCTGGGAACTCGGCCCGGACATCCGGGTCAATGCGATAGCGCCCGCGATCGTGAAGACGAATTTCGCCAAGGCCCTGTATGACGGGCGCGAGGACCAGGTGGCGGCGTCATACGCGTTGAAGCGCCTGGGTGTTCCCGATGACATCGGCGGGGTGGCGGCTTTCCTGCTCTCCGACGACGCCGGGTGGATGACCGGGCAGACGCTCACCGTCGACGGTGGTGTGCTGTTGGCCGGAGGCATCTGATGACCGAAGACCTGCCGGGGCTGGATCTGCAGGCGCTGCAACGGTTCCTGGCCGATGCCGTGCCCGGCCTGCTCGACGGCCCGCTCACCGCGGAACTGATCGTCGGCGGCAAGTCCAACCTGACCTACATCGTCTCCAACGGTACGCGTGACGTCGTCGTCCGGCGCCCGCCGCTCGGGCACGTCCTCGCCACTGCCCACGACATGTCCCGTGAGCACCGGGTGATGGCCGCACTCGCGGACACTGCGGTCCCCGTCCCGGCGATGTATGCCGACTGCACGGATCCGGAGGTGCTCGGGGCGCCGTTCTACGTCATGGAGCGCGTGGCCGGCACGCCATACCGCTCGGCGCAGGAGCTGAACGCGCTTGGCCCGGAACGGGTTCGCAAGATCGCCGACGCCGTGACCGACACCCTGGTGGCTCTGCACGCAGTGGACCCGGCGAGCGTCGGCCTGGCCGATTTCGGCAGACCGGACGGCTACCTGGAGCGACAGGTGCACCGCTGGCGGCGGCAGATGCAGGCGTCGAAGTCACGGGAGCTGGCAGGCGAGGAGGAACTGCACCAGCGGCTGGCTGCCGCCATACCGGCATCGGGTGGGGCCACCATCGTCCACGGCGACTTCCGCATGGACAACACCCTGATCGATGACGCGGACCGGGTGAGCGCGGTGCTCGACTGGGAGATGGCCACCCTCGGCGACCCCCTCTCCGACGTCGCGCTGATGCTGGTCTACCAGGCGCTGGCCGACGTTGCGCCCCACGCGGTTTCGACCGTCTCGCAGGCGGTCGGCCATCCCACGCGGGACGAGATCGTGCAGCGTTACAGTGAGCGGTCCGGCCGGGACGTCAGCCATCTGGCGTTCCACGAGGCGCTCGCCTACTACAAGCTGGCGGCGATCCTGGAGGGCATCTACTTCCGGTACCAGCAGGGCCAAACGGTCGGCGCCGGCTTCGAGGACATCGGCGGCTCGACGGAGCCGCTGCTTGCGGCCGGGCTGGCCGTCATACAAGGCTACGACGCACCGAAAGGCTGACACGGTAATGGATTTCGAGTTTGACGCGACCACCGAGAACCTGCGCGCACGGGTGCGTGACTTCCTGGACAGCGAGATCACTCCCGCCGAGCCCATCTTCGAGGAGCAGCTGGCCGCTGCCGACGACCCGTGGGCCTGGAGCACCGTCCCGGTCTTCGAGGAGGTGAAGGACAAGGCCAGGTCGGCCGGCCTGTGGAATCTCTTCCTGCCCGGCGACAACGGCGCCGGGCTCACCAACCTGCAGTACGCCCCGCTCGCGGAGATCACCGGCCGGTCGTTCCTCGCCCCGGCGGTGTTCAACTGCGCCGCGCCGGACACCGGCAACATGGAGGTGCTGAACGAGTTCGGCAGCCCGGAGCAGCAGGAGCAGTGGCTGAAACCGTTGCTGCGTGGGGAGATTCGCTCCTCTTTCGCGATGACCGAGCCGGATGTCGCCTCGTCGGACGCCACGAACATCTCCACCAGCATCCAGCGTGACGGCGACGATTACGTCATCAACGGGCGCAAGTGGTGGATCACCGGCGCGATGAACCCCGAGGCGAAGATCTTCATCGTCATGGGCAAGACCGACCCGGGCGCCGAGCGGCACCGCCAGCAGTCGCAGATCCTGGTGCCGCGGGACACCCCGGGCCTGACGATCAGGCGGGGCATGGAGGTCTTCGGGTATGACGACCACGACCACGGCGGGCACGCCGAGCTGGAGTTCCACGACGTGCGGGTCCCGGCGAGCAACCTGATCGCGGGTGAAGGGATGGGTTTCGCGATCGCACAGGCCCGCCTCGGGCCGGGCCGGATCCACCACTGCATGCGTGCGATCGGCTTGGCGGAGAAGGCGATCGAGCTGATGTGCGAGCGCGCCGACGCTCGGACGGCGTTCGGCAAGCCACTGTCGGAGCAGGGCGTCATACGGGACTGGATCGCCGAGGCACGCGTGCGCGTGGAACAGCTGCGGCTGCTGGTGCTGAAGACCGCCTGGCTGATGGACACGGTCGGCAACAAGGGCGCACACACGGAGATCCAGGCGATCAAGATCGCGACACCGCAGACCGTGCAGTGGGTCCTGGACCACGCGATCCAGGTGTATGGCGCGGCCGGCCTCTCCCAGGATTTCCCGCTCGCCAAGGCCTACGCCGGGATCCGCACCTTGCGCTTCGCCGACGGCCCCGACGAGGTGCACAAGGCGTCGCTGGCGCGGCGTGAACTACGCCGTCAGGCCGAGGCTCGCGGCTGAGTCTGCGGCCCCGCGCTCCTCGCGCACCAGGCGCGTGACCGCCACCGGGATGTCACAGCGCAACTGCTGGTCTCGTCTCCTGCAGGACGGAGACGAACGAAGGAGCGAAGCGATGCGAGTTTTCGTAGCCGGCGGAAGCGGCGTCCTGGGGCAGCATCTGGTACCTCAATTGGTCGCCGCTGGGCACCAGGTGACCGCGACGACGACCTCGCCGACGAAGCTGGACCTACTGGCCGGCCTGGGAGCTGATCCGGTGCTGATGGACGGCCTGGACGCCGACGCGGTCGCCGCGGCGGTCGCCGCCGCCCACCCCGACGTGGTCGTCCACCAGATGACCGCCATCTCGGCGCACCACGCAGGCAAACCGGACATCAAGCACCCGGACAAGTGGTTCGCGATCACCAATCGGCTGCGGTCCGAGGGGACCGACAACCTGCTCGCCGCCGCGCGAGCCGCAGGCGTGGGGCACTTCGTCGCCCAGGGGTATGCCAGCTGGAACGGCGACCCCGCCGGTGGACCGGCACAGACCGAGGACGAGCCGCAGAACCTGATGAGCGGTACCGCGTCATACCCCGGCTTGCAGATCCTGCACGACGTCGAGGAGAAGGTGCTCGCGGTCGGTGGCGCCGTCCTGCGGTACGGCGCGCTCTACGGCCCCGGTGCCACCGACGACCAGGTGACCTTGCTCCGCAAACGGCAGTATCCCCTCATCGGCCGCGGCACCGGCATCAGTTCGTGGATCCACCTCGACGATGCGGCCGGCGCCACGGTGCTCGCGATCGAACAGCGCGCGACCGGCCTGTTCAACGTCGTGGACGACGAACCCGCCGCAGCCGCGCAGTGGCTGCCGTGGCTCGCCGAGTGCGCCGGCGCGAAACGGCCGATGCGGATCCCGGTGTGGCTCGGCCGCCTCCTGGCCGGGGACCAGGCGGTGACGATGATGACCACCGGACGCGGTTTCTCCAACGCCAAGGCCAGACGCGAGCTGGGCTGGCAGCCGGCATACAAGTCCTGGCGTGACGGGTTCGCGAAGGAGCTGCGATGACGACACACCACGGCTCGGACAACCCCCGCGGGTCGAGTAGCCGGAGCAGCGAAGCGGACGAGGCGTATCCAGACCCCGCCGAGGCTTTCGAGGACCTGCGCCCCCTGCTGTTCTCGATCGCCTACCGCATCACCAGCAGCGTCACCGAGAGCGAGGACGTCGTGCAGGACTCGTGGCTGCGCTTCGAACAGGTCGCGGACCGGGTCGAGTCACCCAAGGCGTTCCTGTCGACCGTGGTCACCCGCCTGGCCATCGACACGTTGCGTTCGGCCCGTGTCCGCCGCGAGACGTATGTCGGTGAGTGGTTCCCCGAGCCGTTGCTGACCGACCCCTACGAGGACCCGGCGCGTGCCGCGGAGCTGGCGGACTCGGTGTCGATGGCGGCGCTGTTGCTCCTGGAGCGGCTGTCACCGCTGGAGCGTGCGGTCTTCGTGCTTCGAGAGGTGTTCGGGTTCGGCTTCGCCGATGTTGCCGCGGCAGTGGGCCGCAGCGAGGACGCGTGCCGGCAACTGGCCAGCCGTGCGCGACGGCACATGGCGACCGGCCGGGCGCGGTTCGCGGTCGACCGTGCGGAGCGTGACCAGCTGGCCGACCGCTTCTTCGATGCGTTCCGTGGCGGCGACGTCGACACCCTGCGCGAGCTGCTCGCCGCCGACGTGCAGTTGGTCAGCGACAGCGGCGACCACGCTCCGCGCTGGGGTGACGGCATCGTCGGTGCGGAGAAGGTGGCTCGCGTGGTTGTGGCGCTGATCGGGGCGTTCCGGCAGATCGGCGGCACCGTCGAGGTGCATCAGCTCAACGGGGAGCCGGGTGCGATCTTCCGCGACCGGGACGGACTGGTCGTCAACACCTGGACGCTGGACATCCGCGAGGGTCAGGTGCAGGCGATCCGCACCGTCCTCAACCCCGACAAGCTTGCGCACGTCGGACCGGTCGCGGACGCCTGGGCGGTGCTACGCGAGGCGTTCGGCTCTCGTGGGCGGCCATGAGACGGCGCCCCTGAGCCGGTCTGGCCGCCCAGCTGTCGGACACAAGTCCGCCGGTCGGGCTCAGTCGAGGTCGAAGCCGAGCCGGCGTGCGGTGCGCTGCCGCATCCGGCCGGCTCGCAGCCGCTGCAGCCGCTTGACGAGCATCGGGTCGTATTTCAGCGCGGCCGGTGTGTCGATCACCGCGTTGAGCACCTGGTAGTAGCGGGTCGAGCTCATGTTGAACGTCTCGCGGATCGCCTGCTCCTTGGCGCCCTGGAGCTTCCACCAGTTGCGCTCGAAGGCAAGGATCGCCGCGTCCCGCTCACTCAGCTCACCGTCGCCCGACGGCATCGCCTGCTGCTCGGCAGCCGTGGTGCGCTCGCCCATAGATGCGGTCCTTTCCGGTCGCGAGCCGATCTCCGCCACCGATGATAGGCGGTAAATCACACCGATGTCATTCCGGCAAGCACCCCGCCCGGCATGTCGTGACAGATGTGACTCGTGTGGTTGGAGATCTGCGTCGCGGGGACCTCAACACGTCGGCCCGCTACACGCGGAAACGACATATGCTCCCCACGTGAGCCCGCTGAGCCTCGAGGACGTGCGCGCCTGGTACGCGCAGCAATCTACGGCAATGCTGGTGGCTGACGCCCTGGTCACGGACGAAGAGAGCCGCCTCCTCCTGCTGCAGCCCAGTTACAAGACAGGGTGGCTGCGTCCGGGTGGCGTCGTTGAGCGGGACGAAGCGCCGCATGATGCCGCTGCCCGGGAACTGCGCGAGGAGACCGGACTGCGACGTACATCCGGCGCTCTGCTGGCAACTGAATGGTGCCGAATGTTCAACCAGGGCGACCTCCCACTCATCGGGTTCACCTTCGACTTCGGAACCGTCTCATCGAAGGAGCCGCTGGTACTCCAAACGAGTGAGATCAGCGACAGTGGCTTCTTCACCCTCGCACAAGCGGAACGACGGGTCGCGCCATACGACCTATCCCGGCTCAGGGCCGCCGTCGCGGCCCGTTCCTCTGGGATCGCAACATACCTGTCCGACGGACGGATCCTCGACGGCCGACGAACACATGGAGCCACATTGGAGCCAAAGCGTCTAGAATGAGGTATGCCGAATATTCAGGTGAAGAACGTTCCAGAAGAGACCTGGCTGACGCTCCGCCGACGCGCCTCCGACTCCGGCCGTTCGCTACAGGAGTACCTACGCCGTCGGCTGATCGAAGACGCGTCGACACCGACCATGGATGAAGTTCTCGATCGTATTGGCAGCCACAGCGGCGGGGAGCTAGGGCCCGACGACGCAGTCGCTGAGTTACGAGCGTCGCGTGCTGGTCGTTGACGCCAGTGCGCTGTCGGTTGCCCTCGCCGACGACACCTCAATCGGGGATTCCGCACGCGGGCGGCTACGAGGACAGGCATTGCGCGCGCCGGCACTCATCGACGTCGAGGTGCTCTCCGTGCTCCGAGGTCGGGTGCTGGGCAGCAAGCTGACCGCAAACCGCGCGCGCACCGCCGTGCACGACCTTCGAGCCATGCGATTCCCACGCGCTCCGCACCAAACGTTCGCAGAGCGCATCTGGGAGCTGCGGGACAACGTCTCGACATACGACGCTGCATATGTGGCTCTGGCCGAGCTACTCGAGGCGCCTCTGCTCACCGCGGATCGCAAGCTCTCTCGCGCATCCGGTCCTCGATGCCACTTCGAACTTCTGGAGAGCTGAGCCGACGATCCCGATCAGACCATCGAGTCCAGGATCGCGACGATGTCCTCCCGCGACGTCTTCGGGTTGACGATCGCGAAACGCGCGATGGTCTCCCCCGCGTGCGCGCTCGGCACCACGAAGCCCTCCTGTCGCTGCAGCAGGTCGTCGGACCAGCCCTGGTAGTCGGCCGGCGTCCAGCCGAGCCGCCGGAACGCCACGACGGACAGGTCCGGCTCCCGGATCAGCTCGAACTCCGGCCGGGTCCTGATCTGCTCGGCGGCGAACCGCGCGACGTCCAGTGTCTGCTCGATGGCCGCGGTGTAGGCGTCGGTGCCGTTGGCCACCAAGGAGAACCAGAACGGCAGACCGCGCGCCCGGCGGGTCAGCCCGACCGAGTAGTCGGTCGGGTTCCAGTCGGGTGCCTCGTTCAGCACGTCGAGGTATGACGCGTGCTGCGTGTGCGCGGCACGCGCCAGCGCGGGCTCCCGGTAGAGCAGGGCGCAGCAGTCGAACGGCGCGAAGAGCCACTTGTGCGGGTCGACGATGAACGAGTCGCACAGCTCGACACCCTTGTAGCGGTCGCGCACGCTGGGCGCCGCGAGACCGGCCCCGCCATACGCACCATCGACGTGGAACCAGATGCCGAACTCCTGGCAGACCGCGGCCACCGACTCCAGGTCGTCGATGACGCCGAGGTTCGTGGTGCCGGCGGTTGCGACGACGGCGAAGAACGTCTCCGGGCCCTCCCGCAGCAGCGCCGCCCGCAGCGCCTCACCGGTCAGCCGCAGTTGATCGTCGACCGGCACGGACACCAGCTCGGCATCCATCACCTCGCAGGCGGACGCTATCGACGAGTGCGACCCAGCCGTGGCGGCCACCCGGAACGGCCTGGCACCATTGCGGGTTCGTGCTGCGTTCGCCCGCGCGGTCACCCGCGCAGCAACCAGTGCGGACAGGTTCCCGATGGTGCCGCCCTGCACGAAACCACCGCCCGCCCCCTCCGGCAGACCGGCAAGGTCCGCGATCCAACGCAACGCCTGGTTCTCGGCATACACCGCACCGGCACCCTCGAGCCACGACCCGGCATAGATCGACGACGCACCGACCACGAGGTCGAACATCGCCGCCTCGCGCGTCGGCGCGCACGGGATGAACGACAGGTAGCGCGGGTGGTCGATCGACAGGCACGCCAGCGCCAGCTCGTCCTCGAAGAGCCGCAGCGCCGCTTCTCCCCCGATGCCCTCGGCCGAGATCGCACCACCGGCAACGGCATCCAGCTCCTCGACGGTCCGGCTGAAATCCAGCGGGACCGGATCGAGCTTGAGACGGTCGGCGGCATACTTCAGGATGGCGTGACCGAGCTGCTCGGTCTCCTCGGTGTAACGGTGCACCCGCCGAGTCTAGAGACACCCCGCGAAGTTCTGCTCCTCCGCTGCACTCACTGCAGCCGCTTCGTTAGGTTGAGCGGTATGCCGGTCCGTCCCCTCGCTGAACTCGTGCATCCCTCCTGGCTACCGGTGCTCGAACCGGTCGCCGACAAAGTCACCGAGTGCGGGGAGTTCCTACGCGCGGAAATCGCTGCGGGACACGGCTATCTGCCCAGTGGCGACAAGGTGCTGCGTGCGTTCGAACGTCCCTTGGACAGCGTGCGGGTGCTGGTCGTCGGCCAGGATCCCTACCCGACGCCCGGGCACCCCATCGGACTGTCCTTCGCGGTCGCACCGGATGTCACTCCTCTTCCGGCGAGCCTGCGGAACATCTATCAGGAGCTCGTCAACGACGTCGGTTGTCCGGCACCGGCCAATGGTGATCTGTCGCCCTGGGCGGACCGCGGCGTGATGTTGCTCAACAGGGTGCTCACCGTGCGTCCGTCATCGCCCAAGAGCCACCACGGCAGGGGGTGGGAGCATGTGACGGCCGCTGCCATCACCGGCCTCGTCGCCCGCGGTGGGCCGCTGGCCGCGATCCTCTGGGGCAACGACGCCCGTGGGCTGGTGCCGCACTTGGGGCAGGTCCCCTACGTCACCAGCGCGCACCCGTCACCCTTGTCGGCATACCGCGGCTTCTTCGGCTCGCGCCCGTTCAGCAAGGTCAACAAGCTGCTCGTCGAGCAAGGCGCCGACCCCATCGACTGGTCCCTCCCCTGACCCGCCCCCCTTGCCGAGAGGACACAACACGCACCCGGAGGACACGAAAAATGGCCGTCGGGAGCGCAGTTTTCGTGTCCTGTGAGGGTGCTTTGTGTCCTCTCGGCAAGGACGAGGTATGCCGTCGGAGCGGCGGTGGGGTCAGGCGGTGAGTTCGGCGCGGACGGCGGCGACGAACGCGTCGACGTCCGCCTCGGTGGTGTCGAAGGAGCACATCCAGCGCACCTGACACAACGATTCGTTCCTCATCGCTGTGTCGGGTGCTGTTGAGTCCGACTGCTGTCCCCCGGCCAGACCTTGCCCGGGCGTCTCGTCCCAGAAGTAGAAGCGGAACTTCTCCATCAGCCGCTCCGACACCTCGCGGGGCAGGATCGGGAAGACACCGTTGGCCTGCACCGGCAGGGGGATCGAGAGCCCTGGCAGGTCGCGGACGCCCTCGACGAGCCGCTGCGCCATCGCGTTCGCGTGGCCGGCGTTGCGCAGGTAGAGGTCGTCAGTCAGCAGCGCGATCAGCTGCGCTGAGATGAACCGCATCTTCGATGCCAGCTGCATCGACTGCTTGCGCAGGAACTTCATCCTCATCGCGGGTATGGCGTCGGTGTTCAGCACCAGCACCGCCTCTCCGCCGAGCAAGCCGTTCTTGGTCCCGCCGAAGGACACGATGTCCACACCCGTGTCGGTGATCATCTCACGGAACGAAACCCCAAGCGTGGCAGCGGCATTCGACAACCGTGAGCCATCGACATGCAGCACCATGTCGTGTGCATGGACGTGTTGGGCGATGGCCCGGATCTCCTCGACCGTGTATGCCGTGCCGAGCTCCGTGGTCTGGGTGATCGACACGACCCGCGGCTGCGCGTGATGTTCGTCGCCCCGGCCGAGCGGCACCGTGGCGATCAGCTCCGGCGTCAGCTTGCCGTCCGGCGTCGCGATCGTCAGCAGCTTCAACCCGCCCATCCGCTCGGGCGCGGCGCACTCGTCGACGTGGATGTGTGCCGTGCTGGTGCAGATGACCGCGTCCCACCGCTCGGTAACCGCCTGCAACGACACGACGTTCGCGCCGGTGCCGTTGAAGACCGGGAAGGCCTGCACGCCGTCACCGAAGTGCGCGGCGAAAGCATCCTGCAGGTGTTCGGTGTAGACGTCCTCGCCATAGGACACCTGGTGGCCGCCGTTGGCGCGCACGATCGCGGCCAGGACCGCCGGGTGCACACCGGAGTAGTTGTCGCTGGCAAAGCCACGGACCGATGGGTCGTGCAGGGGCGAGGGGAAGCTGGCCGAGTCATTCACCGGCTAATCGTCTCAATCAGGCCGTTGACTTCGGCGGCGGGCCGGTCGTAGAGACCGACCAGCCAGTCGGCGACCTTCTGGGTAGGCGTGAACTTCTTGTATCCGTCGGGCTTTTCGTTCTGCATCCGCGGGGTGACGAGAGCCATGATGCGTCCGATGGACGCAGCCGCATTCGACTCCTGGAACGAGTCCGCCAGGGCGAGCAGCCACATCTCGGCACCCGCCTTGGCCGTCAGGTATGCCGCATTCGTCGCGCGCGGCTTGTCCAACCCCGTCGACGAGATGATGGCGACCCGACCGTGCGGCGACTGCAGCAGTGGATCATGCAGGGCCCGGGTCGCGTGCTGCAGAGTGCGGATCAGGTTGACGTGCAAGAAATCCCAGTCGGCCAGGTCGCTCTCGACGATGCCCTTGCCGCCGCGCCAGCCACCGACGAGATGCATCAGGCCGTCGATGCGACCGTGCTCGGCGAGCAGACCCTGCGCCCATTCCTTCGTGTTCTTCTCATCGCTGAGGTCGACGACGGACGGCACGATGCGCTCCGGGTCGAGCGCCACGACGTCGGCCAGCCGGTCGGCGTCACGACCGGCTGCCACGACCGTCGCCCCGGCCGCGGCGAACGCCGCAGCCGTGGGCCGACCCTGGTCTCCGGCGGCACCGGTGACGACGACGACGGAGCCGTTCAATGTCTGTGTCATGCGGCGATGATCGGGTCCGGGGTCGACGCGGTGATACCCGAGGTCGACTCGATGACCGTCTTCATCTTCTTGCGCAGCGCCTCGTAGAAGACGTTGAGCGGGAACTCGTCGGGCTGCACCAGGTTGACCAGTTCCTTGATCGGACCGTCCAGCGGCAACGCCTGCGCACCCTTGGCCCACGTCGACGCCGGGTGCGGGGCGACATACGTGCTGACGAACTCGTATGCCGCCAGCCAGTGACCGACCTTGGAGCGGTCGATGCCGCTGCGGTAGAGCTCCTCGACGCGCTCGCACAGCTCGACGACCACGTCCGGCACCCGACGCCAGTCGAACGACAGCTTGTTGTCGGTCCAGTTCAGCGCACCCGCCTTGTGCAGGTAGGCGAACATCAGCTGGCCACCGAGTCCGTCATAGTTGCGCACTCGCTCACCGGTGATCGGGAAACGGAAGATCCGGTCGAAAAGGATTGCCAGCTGGACCGATCGGGCGTAGGGCTGCCCCTGGGCCTCCAATGTGACAGCCTGCCGGAAAGTGTTGAGATCGCAGCGCAGCTCCTCCAACGCATACATCCAGAACGGCATTCGCTGCTTGATCATGAACGGGTCGAACGGCAGGTCGCCGTGACTGTGCGTGCGGTCGTGGATCATGTCCCACATCGCGAAGGTCGACTGCGCCAGCTCCTGTGACGCGACCAGGCGCTCGGCGTCCGGCGGCAGTTGGAGGGAGAGCAGCTCGGAGGCTGCCGAGACGACGCGGCGGAAACGCGCGCCCTCGCGGTCGCAGAAGATCGCGCCCCAGCTGAACTTCGGAACCTCGCGCACCGCAACGGTTTCCGGGAACAAGACTGCAGAGTTGGTGTCGTAGCCGGGCGTGAAGTCGATGAAGTTGACCGCCAGGAACATCTTGTTGTCGTAGGTCTCCTCGACCTTCGCCAGCCAGTCCGGCCACTGCACCGACAACAGCAGCGCCTCGAAGACACGATCCAGGTTGCCGTTCTGGGTGTACATCGGGAACACCACGAGGTGCTCGATGCCGTCCTCTCGGCACAGGTCCGGACGGAACTTCATCAGCGAGTCCAGGAAGTCGGGTTTGGCGAAACCGGACTCGACCCACTTGTCCAGGTCGAGCGGAAGTTCGGTGAGGTAGCCGGCGTCGTGCGGGAATCGCGGTGCCAGCGCTGCGATCTGGGTCTTCATCTGACCCACGAGCTCGGCGGCGCGTGCGTGCTCGGACGCATCCTCCACGGAGCCGTCCTTTGCCTGCATCAGACGCAGCTCCTCGACGGCCTCCTTGAGCGCACGCCACTCGGGGCTGCGCTCGACACCGGACCCGATCGAGGTGACGGTGGCGGCCGGTTTGCGCGCGGCGGCCGCCCAGGTCACCAGGTTGGTCCAGAAACGGCGGTGATCCAGCTCGTCGATCGAGTCGTCGCCGACCAGGTCGGAGTCGGCCAGCACCACGACGCGGCCCGCGCCATACGGGAGCGCGACGGCGAGCGGCTCACGGGAGGGGTATGCCGTGGCACTCGTGCGGGCGAGCACCTGTGCGTCGGGTGCCCCGGAGACGTCGATGACGCCGGCGCGGTAGAAGCACAGCTCGTCGACACCCGCGAGCACGCCCTGCCCGAGGCCGCCCTCGACGTCGGCGAGCACCCAGGTGGCGTTGTCGTGGAAGCGGCGGCCGCCTTCGGCGGACTCGTGCACGGTCGTGCTGGTCACATGCAGACCGAACCGACCGAGCAGTTCCTGCACGTTGTTGCCGTAGGTGTCCTGGTCGCATTCGGCGAGGACGACGAGGCCACCACCCTGCTCCACGAAGTCCACGATGGTGTCGAGTTCGGACGCGTCCAGCACGGGCGGCAGGTCACCGGTGACCTTCTCCGCCTGCGCGTCGGACGGGTGGTCGATGACCAGCACGTCCGCCCCGTCGAGGGCTGCCGCATCAAGAGCGCCCGACTCGTGACCGGTGACGTCGAAACCCCTGGCACGCAACGAGTCCGCGGCCTTCTCCAGGGAGGAGTCGGCGGGGTTCGCAGGGTTCATCGTCGCCGCGGTATCGCGCCGCAGCGCCCAGGCACTGCTGTGGGCCTGTTCGACGACCACCTTCGGGAAGACGCTCATTTCAGTCACATCCTTCACCATCGATAGAAAATTTTGTTGTTGTACACATCGTAGACCGTAAAACTTCCTGTTTCCAACCCGCTGTGGGGTTTCACTGTGACGCGGATTACGCTCCATGACATGCCGGTCGAACGCATCCTTCCCACGGCCGATGCGGCGGACCTGATCGAGCTCACCCGCGAGATCGCCGCACGCGAACTAGCCCCACGAGTCGACGAGGCGGAGCGCACGGGCGCACCGCCGCGCGAGGTCTTCCGCACCCTGGGCCGCGCCGGGCTGCTGTCACTGGCCTACCCCGAGGAGTTCGGCGGCGGCGGGCAGCCCTACGAGGTCTATCTGCAGGTCGTCGAGGAGATCGCGATCGCCTGGATGAGCGTCGCCATCGGCGTGTCGGTGCACTCGCTGACGGCATACCCGATCGACCGCTTCGGCACCGACGCGCAACGCGCGGCGCTGCTGCCGGACATCCTCGGTGGGGAAACGCTCGGCGGTTACTGCCTGTCCGAGCGGGAGGCCGGCTCGGACATCGCCGCGATGCGCACCCGTGCGACGGTGGCCGACGACGGCAGCGCGAGCCTCAGCGGCACCAAGAGCTGGATCTCCCATGCTGCGCACGCCGACTACTACACGACGTTCGCGCGCACCGACGACACCGGCGGCAAGGGCGTCTCCTGCTTCGTGGTCCCGGCCGACACGGCCGGCCTCAGCTTCGGCTCACCGGAGCGCAAGATGGGCCTGGCCGGTGACCCGGTCGCCGAGGTGCATTTCGACAAGGTCGTGGTCGACGCCGACCGGATGATCGGCAAACGCGGGGAAGGTATCCCGATCGCGCTGTCCGCGCTCGACTCCGGGCGTCTCGGCATCGCGGCAGCCGCAACGGGTCTCGCGCAGTCCGCGCTCGACCTGGCCGCGTCATACGCCGCGGAACGCCAGCAGTTCGGCAAACCGATCGCACAGTTCGAGGGCCTGGCGTTCCTGCTGGCCGACATGGAGGCGGCGATCACCGCGGCGCGCGCGACCTACCTGCTCGCCGCCCGCCTCAAGGACGCCGGTCGCCCCTTCTCCAAGCAGGCCGCCGTCGCCAAACTGGTCGCCACCGACGCCGCGATGCGCGTGACCACGGACGCGGTGCAGGTGCTGGGCGGTGCGGGCTACACGGCCGACTTCCCCGCCGAGCGCTTCATGCGTGAGGCCAAGGTGACCCAGATCTTCGAAGGCACCAACCAGATCCAGCGGCTCGTCATCTCGCGGCATCTGCTGCACGACATCAGCAACCGAAAGGGCTCCACCCGATGAAGATCGACTCCACCACCGTCGCCCTGGTGACCGGTGCCGGCTCCGGCCTCGGCGAGGCCACCGCGCGCAAGCTGTATGCCGAGGGCGCGTCCGTCGTGATCCTCGACCTGCCGGCGTCCAAGGGTGCCGAGGTCGCCGAATCTCTCGGCGACAGAGCACAGTTCGTCGCTGCCGACGTGACCGATGAGGCTCAGGTGCAGGCGGCGATCGATGCTGCGGCGGGTCTCGGCACACTACGGATCGTGGTCAACTGCGCGGGCGTCGCAACCCCTGGACGAGTCATCAGCAAGCGTGGCGTGCTGCCGCTCGAGGCGTTCAGCAAGGTCGTGCAGATCAACCTGATCGGCACGTTCAACGTGCTGCGGCTGGCCGCGGAGAAGATGGTCGGCAACGAGCCGGTCGACGGCGACCGCGGTGTCATCACCATGACGGCGTCGATCGCCGCGTACGACGGCCAGATCGGCCAGGCGGCATACGCCTCCTCCAAGGCGGGCATCGTCGGCCTGACCCTGACGGCCGCGCGAGACCTGGCGGACAAGGGGATTCGCGTCGTGACGATCGCACCGGGCACCTTCGAGACCCCGATGCTCGCCGGCCTGCC
>Ga0164242_10004091_pt1 | contig 16436 bp, 13 predicted proteins | sample OricomgcompostMG_FD_108783 | JGI IMG/M metagenome (GOLD analysis project Ga0164242, IMG submission 108783) | Miracle-Growth compost microbial communities from Emeryville, California, USA - Original compost - Miracle growth compost (MG) ...
ATTTTCGAAATCTTGGTTTAATTTTTGATCTTGATCCAACTTTGATTAAAATCGATGACGAGATCTTATTTTTTAACGAGATAATTTTTTCGATAACTATTGATGAAGATGAAATAAAATCTGAAGGAATTTATCGAAATGGAAAACAAGAAGGTTTATGGATTTCTTGGTATTCAAATGGTCAAAAATCATCAGAAGGAAATTATCGAAATGGAAAAGAAGAAGGATTATGGATTGCTTGGTGGGTAAATGGTCAAAAAGAATCAGAAGGAAATTATCGGAATGGGAAGAAAGAAGGTTTATGGATTTATCGGTGGTCAAATGGTCAAAAAGGATCAGACGGAAATTATGTTAATGGGAAAGCAGAGGGATTATGGATTCTTTGGCACGAAAATGGTCAAAAAGGATCAGAAGGAAATTATCGAAATGGAGAAGCTGAAGGTTTATGGATTTTTTGGTATGAAAATGGTCAAAAATGGAAAGAAGGGAATTATCGAAATGGAAAACTTTATTCGATTGAATAAAGATTATCTGAAAATCCCATATTTGAATAAATCAATGACAATATTTTGAAAAATCATAACTGCCAGAAGATGTTCATTCGCATAAATAACGTTCCAAACACAGTTAATTGAACAATAACAGCCCTCCCAACCGCCGTTGTCAGATGGTTTTCGAACCGCGAAACGACGCTTTTCAATCTTTTGAAGACAGAATTGACAATAACCTTTGAACCAATCTTTTTCAAGACATTCGCAGAGGAGCATTCGACAACCGCCATAACGCGAACAGACACTATCGTCGATTAATTGACTATCAACTCGGCGGTGTGAAGGGCCGAAAACCTTGAATAAAAAATCCGATTTAATCAAAGTCATTCGAAATTGAATTAATGAACACATATTTTCAAGATATTTATTTAATTCGGTCAAATCAACAAATTCAAGATTTGGTGGAAGATAAGTTTTAATCTCTTTTCGAATTTTTCGCAATGTTTCAACGGTTGAATGAGGATTATTAATTAAATATTCGGGTGGTAAAGCAATTTCAGCATATTTCAACGTTTTTTCAACCAAGATATCATAAAAAAATTCACCGTTAAGACCCTGTGAAATAATATCAACTAATTGCTTCCAAAAATAAAATGGGTTTTCAATTTCAAAATATTGTGTTGTAATCATCAATTTTTCAACGACTGGAACAATCTTCGGGTCTCTAATTCTCAATAATGAAGTCCAAACTTCCTCGATCACGGTTCGAATTCGAGGGTTATAAAAGATTTGTTCGTCGCCGAAGTCAAGATAGTCATCTTGTGTTAGAACGAAAAGATAATTAACATCGTCTTGAGTGAAAAGAGAATTCAATAAAACTTCGACTTGCCAAGATTCGGTTGTTGCTTGAAGAATTCTTTTTTCAAGAATATAAATAACCGCGTTCGGATCTGACAATGAATATTTTAAGATTTGATACAACGTTTCACTGTCAAGCCATAATTTTGGATCAAAACTACTAATTTCTTGGTAAATATCCTTTGGAATAATCATTTTTCCATCAACCGGGATAACGTCGCCGGGTGAAAGCCCGAGGTTGTTTTCAACCATCGGGACCGCTGGAAACTGAGGCGGATCAGTCATATAAACCCGGTCGTAGGCATCTTCTTGACGACTGATTTGTTTTTCGTATTCGATGAGAGAGGCTTCTATTTCGGTTTCCATTTTATTAACGAAATTAAAAAACAATGTTTGAAAATTATATCAAGATCTTGAAGAAGGAATCGTCGAAGAGCGATTTAACCATTCGGCACGCCTGTTTAATTCTTGGGACCGCTGGACGGTTTCGCGGTCGAATCCTTGCGATGGGCACCAACCATCGTTTCAGTGGGAAGATTTCTAGAGCGTCATATGTCTCGAAGTCGTATGAAAAACGAAATCTTTTCAATTCACGCCGAAATTGCTTGTCTTTATCAGGTCAAAACTGAAATCTTGAAAGTCGCAAAGCCGATTATGATCGTCATTCGGGTCAATAGTTGCGGTCAGTTTCTCAATTCAAAACCTTGCCCTTCGTGTCAAAAGAAGTTAGAAAAATACAAAATGAAAATCTATCATTCTTAAATTTAAGAATGTGTACACCTAATTATAATTTATCCTGTCAAACCGCAATATCAATAGAACGAGGAGGGCGATATACTATTCCCGAATTTTGTTCAATCGCTGGACCTGGAGGAACTCAAGCCCGAAAGGATGCCTGTAATAAATTAGGGAAACCTGGAGAATTTGGAAATGAAATGCAACTTGGTAATGGATCATGCCCTTGTCATGCTGGAACACTAACGAGTTGCGAGCGTCTAAATTGGGCTGGTCCGGTCGAACCGTGTTGTCTTGTCCCGGGCTCTTGTTTTGCTTACGGCTATCAGCAAGGTGGAACGTGTGATCCGAATGCTCGTGAAATTAGTGGTAGTTTATGCAAAAGTTTTTATCTTGGTTATTGTTCAAAGAGTGATCAAAATACCTTATATGAAAAATGGTCTGATAATGCAATTTGCCGACGAGCGCTCGATGAAAATCTGAACGATCCAACTTTTCGGTCGAATCTAATGACCGGATTTTTGACATCGGTTTTCGGAGCGGGGCCGGTTCCACAATCTTCGTCGTCGTTGGTTGACCTAGCTTATAACATCGCGTGGGATAATCCGGACGCTTCGAATAATTATCTAAAGAAAATCCTTTGTCCTCGCTACACCCGTGAAAATCTTTCAACAAATTCATTAGCAACAAAGTTCTGTGGTTGTAATCTTCCCGTGAGTCAGTATGGGACATTTGAGAATCAAGTCGGGGTGTCGCCGGCTTGCGACTCACTCTGTGTTTCGTCTCAAGTCATCAAAGACGTCGATGAAAACGGCTCACCCCTTTATTGTCAAAGCAACATTTGTATTATTGACAACGTTCTCATTGAAGCCCAGGAAACCGGAAATATCACCTTTGCTCAAGCTTGTGGTGAAAGATGTTCGGGAAGTTGTGTTTGTTATATTCGCGACGTCAGCGTTTCGGTCGGGGGGACGATCGGCAACATTGACATTAATCAACAGTGTGGTTCGGCGTCTTGTTTTGAAACGTTGTCGGATGGTTCGACGGTTGAAGTTGAGTGTCCAGGGGCTCAAGTTCCCGCTTCACCACCACCAGAAGATAAGCGATTTCCAATTTGGGCGATAGTTTTAATCATTGTTTTAGTTGTCGTTTTCTTTCTCTTGATTTTTGTTGGTCTTTTCTTCTCTTTTCGAAAGAAGAAGAATAGATAGATTTATCTCGGTCTTTGGATCACTATTCACAGACGGAAGTCTTCGCACTTGGAATAATGTCATCTGGGACAATCGAAAAAAAGAAACTGAGATAAGGTTGTCCTTGATCAAACATAAGGTAGGGATCGCCCTCCATCGGTCCTTGTTGTTCTCTGATTAAAATAAGATAATTCCCGTATTTTTGTGGAGCGTCGTAATTGTCGACGATTTTCCCCTTTAAAATATTATTACCTGGAATGTCGACGACGAACCAATAAACAGTATCCCCCGCGATTAACATCAACGAATATAACCTCCTTTTAGTGAAAGTCCATCTGACCAATGGTTCAGCGAGCACATTTCGGCGATAAACAACCTGATGATCTAAAATTTTTCGGTTTCCAAATCGGACTTCCATTTAGGAGATAAAGAAGTTTATAGACTTGCTTTTTATTTTAAGTTTTGTTCTTTTAAAGAATAAAAAAATGACGAACAAGGCGCCTTATGACTACCGCGAACAATACAAGGTTGGAAGTGATATTTTTGCCCTTAAGTTGAAGGGCGCACCGAAGAATGTTTCGGAATATTTGATGTTGGTTAAGCCGTTAATGTGTCGCTACCATTACGGAAAGATCAAATCGACCGGGAACGAGCGACTCGATCAACATCTTCAAGCTCGCTCGAACCTTCTCCCGATCAAGGAAACCGAACCAAACGAAACTTGGATTTGGATGAATGAAAACAGCGTTGCCCTCAATCATATCCTTCATCACGAACGCGACGATCTTTTCGAAGAAATGGCGAGTCGGGCTTTCTGTAAGTCATATCTTCTTCGTCAAACATTCGACGGTCAGATTATTGAACGTCCTCAGTTGCTCTTCCTCCGGGTTGCGTCGGCCTTTCATTATCCGAATCTTGAAAAGGTCGTCGCTTGCTACAATGAGATGTCGAACCTCGAATATATGCCGGCGTCCCCGACTCTCTTCAACGCCGGGTTGACCCTTTCTCAAATGAGTTCTTGCTTCTTGATTCGACTCGACGACAACATTCAGTCGATTCTTTGGTCGACTAACGCTCAGGGCTTGATTTCGAAGGCGAACGGGGCGGTCGGGATTTCTTACAGTTCTCTTCGTTCTCAGACCAAGATCGGTCATCAGGGCGTTGCGACTGGCGTCATTCAACCCGAACACATTAGCGACTTGACAACAAATTATGTCAACCAAGGCGGACACCGCGAAGGGGCTTCTCAGAATCAACTCGCCGTTTGGCACCTTGACATTGTTCAACATATTCGGTTGAACGACCGCGAAGACCCGGTCAATATGTTAAAGAGGGCGAAGACTTCGGTTGGAACCTATGACTTGTTCTGGAAGCGGGTTCAAAATGACGAAAATTGGTCGCTTTTTTCTCCCGATCAAGTTCGGGGAATTGACCGGGTTTACGGTGATGAATTCGAACAACTTTATCTTGAAGCTGAACGCGACGGAAAGGCACAAGGTCAAATTAAGGCTCGTGAGCTCCTCGATATTATCGCTGTTTCCCTGATTAAAACCGGTCTTCCTTACGTCATCAACATCGACGCGATTAACCGAAAGACGAATATGAGCAACATTGGTTTTATTTCAACCCTCAACCTCTGTCAAGAAATTGCACTTCCGGCCGATGAAATTCGAATTCCGGCTTGCAACTTGTCGGCGATTTGCCTAAAGGACTGTATAAAGGACGGTGAATTTGACTTCGTTCGACTTGCTCGGGTTGTTCGATCGCAAGTCGAGAATCTGAACGCCGTCATTGAACGGAATTATTACCCTCTTCCCGAAATTGAATTCGCAAACAAAGAATCGAAGCCGATCGGGATTGGGATGATGGGGCTGTCTGACCTTTTCCAACGCCTCAATATTCTTTTTGATTCAAATGAAGCGTCCGAATTGGTCGAAAAAATCTCGGCTTGTGTTTATTACAACGCAATTTATCAATCATCCGAAATCGCAAAAACTCAGGGTTCTTATTCGGCTTTCGAAGGGTCAAACTTCTCAAAGGGTATTTTCCAATTCGATCATTGGAATGTTCAACCGCTTGAACCGACACAATGGGGGCAAAACGGTTCTTGGGACGCCCTCCGGCAAAAGGTCAAGCGAGACGGGATCCGGAACTCTCAACTGACGACGCAACAACCGACCTCTTCGATTAGTGCGATTGCAATGAACTCGGAAATGACCGAACCGTTCTATTCAAATATTTACACGAAGCGCTCTCAAAACGGTGATTGTCTTCTTTTTAACTTTGAACTCCAGAAGGACCTTGAGGCGCTCGGCCTTTGGTCTGAGGAAATGTTTAATTGGATTTTCCACCAGAACGGTTCAGTCAAGGGTATTAGTGAGGTTTTCGGTGATGAAAAGCTCGAATTTATCGAAAAGAAATATCGGACCATTCACGAATACAGTCAACGGGTCATTATTGACCATTGCGCGCTTCGGGCGCCTTACATCGACGGAAGCCAGAGTATGAATCTGAACTTGATTGAACCGAGCGTCAAGTCAGTCTCAAACGCCCTCGCTTATGCCCAATCGAAGGGTCTTAAGACCCTTTGTTATTATCTTCGGAGTGTGAAACACACGAACGCAATCAAAATTATCCCGAAGACTCGCCCCGTCATTCAACAATGTTCTCGGGACAACCCTGAATGTCTCTCTTGTCAATAATGTCCCATTCTTGTCAATAATGTCCCATTCTTGTCAATAATGTCCCATTCTTGTCAATAAATTATCAATAAATTATCAATAAATTATCAATAAATGAATTAAAACAAAAAATTTATTTTTAAATGGATAATGAACTTCTCAAATCTGAGAAGAAAATAATTATTGATGAATGTCGAGTTCAAAACGCAACAAGTATTTGTAGCCTCGATCTTTCACCGTTTAGCCAGACGTGGCTTAATCCAATCGATCTTAAACTTGCAACTTCAACCTTTGATTGGTCATTTCAAAATTGGGGTCCGGGATTATTGTTTCCTCCTCTTCAATTTAATATTATTAAAGATGTGAAAACGTTAAACAAGAGGATTAGTATTTTTAAAATTAATGGAACCAAATTTATTCTCAAAGAAGAAGAATATGAACATCCGACCGACTACCTTCTTCACGAATTATTCGTCGGAATCCAACTTAACAAATTTTTGAATGAATCACCATTCTTTGTCGCAATTTTGGGTGGTTTCAGCGGAAGCCCGAGTTCCAACGAATCTTCGCCTTGTCAGTTCCGAGGAAAGAATAATGACAACGTTAATTATCTAATGTATCAATATATTTCAGGGATGACTTTACAGGATGCCCTTCAATCAAACACCATTGAACCAAATGAAGGGTGGTATCTGATTAAGATTGTTTGGGATGCTCTTCAGTTTGCAAACTCGAGATGTGGTTTTATTCATCAAGGTTGTCATTTGAGGAATATCATTCTTCGACCGTTGGATCAATATTATTCAATTTCAATTAGAAATAAAAAATACGTTTCTCGTTTCCTTCCAATTATCATCGATTACGGCCGAAGTATGATTGAGGTCAACGGAAAAGTCTTTTCACCGACGAATAAACAGAACAATATTCCCGCAACGACACCGCTTCACGATTTAGGATATTTATTGTTTGCCTTTCGCCAATTTTTAAAATCGCGGGGTATTTACAGCCCCAAGGGGACAAAAAAAGGTTGTGTTTTCGCCGAAGATGAAGAAAAACAATCATTAACGACTCTCTGCAAATACTTCGAAGAAAAATTAGTCTTTAAACCACCACCAGCAACCGCGAATTTAACAATGAATGAACCTTCAATCAAATCAAAATATCCGCCTTGCGAACGGGTTAATTTTAGTGAAAATGACTATCAATTCAAAGTTCGCGAATTGGAAGCTATTAAAAGAAAGTCAACGTTGAGTCATAAAATCATTATTAACCGTGATTATACTTCTTTGAAAAACGATCTTCTCGAATTTATTTCATTGGTTCGAAATTTCGGTCTTGAAATAACGACGGACGAACTTGACCAATTGAAAAGTGCTTGTCGTGAAAATATTCCTGACAAACGAGAAGTTTATTACGAATTAAGAAAATTAATATAATTTTATCAAGTGAAAAATAAAGATTGGCGATATTCAAATGATCAAAAATTTCTAATTGAGAGAGTAAATCTATTTCTATCAATTGATAAAAAAATAAAGAAATTAAATGGAAAATATCCTTTGTTAATTCTTGGTTTCATTGAATGACTTTCGAAACTTAGGTCTTATTTTTGACCTTGAACCACCATTCATTAAAGAAGATGATAAGATATTAATATTTGATAAAATGTCTTTTGAAAAAATATTAATCGAAGAAGATGAAAGAATCGAAGAAGGAATTTACCACGGAGCGGGTCCTGAAGATCAAAATGGATTAAAAAAGGGCGATGGATTTCTTGGTATTCAAATGGTCAAAAATATGCAGAAAGAAATTATCATAATGGAGGACTTATTGACTAATTTGTATATGAATGGTCAAAAATATGAAGCAATATTATTGATTTTATCAAATCGAAGATTTGATCAAAATCTTACTTAAGAGGAATATCTACTTTTCAGAAAAGACTTTATTTTCGATTTCAAAATGAATCGTCAAGATTTTCTTCGAATTGTTCATCAAACTCAAGATGAATTTCAGAAAGAATATCTTCAAGAGAAGAAAATGTTTCGTGAAATTATCCGCGAATCACAAAAGGAAATTAGACGCCAGTGGAGAATAATAAAACAACGAATTTATCGACAGAGACCTGAAGTTCGGGAAAGGATGCGTCAATATTCTCGACGTCCTAATGTTCTTTTGAAGAAAAGATTAAATTCGAAAATTTGGTCAAAATCGTTAATTTGAAAAGAATATTATTTTGTAAATTTACAAAAGAATTTTATATCCTTAAAGGTAAAACAAATAAATTAAAAAATGGATTATGAATTTGTTGAAATCGGATGCTCGGATTTTGACACGTTAATTCAGTCGATGGTTCTGAGCGAAAATGAACGAGGACTCTCAATTGAACCGATAAGTTTTTATCTTGAAAAACTTCCAGAAAAGGAAAATGTCAAAAAATTGTGTTATGCAATTGGACCAACAGCCGATAGTCTTGAAGTTTGGTATATTAGCTCAGACAAAATCGCTTCCCTTAATCTACCTTGGTGGATTCGTGGTTGTAATAGTATCGGAAAACCTCATATTACTGTTTCAAATTATTTAAAGAATATTGGAAAAAGCGATGATGAATTTACCCGCGAAACCGTGAAAATTATTACACCAACACAACTTATTGACGAAAATAACATTAAGTCAATTAATCATCTCAAGATTGATACTGAAGGGATGGATTGTGTTATTTTAAATGCCTTTCTGGACGATGGAAGGATTCTCCCAGAGAGGATCACATTTGAAAGTAATGTTTTAACAACCGAAATTGAACAGGCTAAGGTAATGAGGCGCCTTATCTTCTTAGGTTATGAAATAATCTCATCTGATGGAAATAATACAGTGGCTGAAATTCGAAAAGAACCGTTAATTTTTGGTGATGCGACTATTGTTTCTTTTATTTACGATCTTGGAAATGATATGGAACGATTTTTTTCTCACACGAATTCTTTTTTTGCGATTGATATTCCGTCAGTTATTTTCACCGAAATAAAATATCTTTCTCGTTTGAAGAGAAAACGCAACGCGATGATTATTCCAATGTTGTTTTCTGAATGGGATTCGTTTAAACATCACGACAATGCTCAAAAAGCTTTTCAAAATAAAATGTTGTCCTTTAATCGAATAATTCCGGAAAAATACACAGCTCAATATTCAATAATGACGTGGATAAAATTTGACGCGATTGATTATGTGATTAGAACTAATCCATTTCAAAGTAAAAAATTCGTTTGGTTTGATTTTGGATTGTTTCACATTCAACATTCGAAAAATCCTTATTCGATTCGAAATTTAATCAAATCAACGTCTAATAAAATCAGACTTCTTAAAATATTTCCCTATCCGAATTTGGATCATCGAGTAAATCAATGCACGCAAATCGCGGGTGGTTTTATCTCCGGTTATATGGATTATTGGAAAATTTTTATTGAACGTTTTCGAATCGCTCGCGATTTGAATGTTGAAGATGGATATGCTTCACTCGAAGAACAAATTCTTTCTGATGTCAAACTTGATGATATTTGTGAATTTAATTATGGATATTATGACGAAATATTAACATTAAAACCGGGGCCTGCAACTAATTTTGAATATATTTTTAGGATATTTTTAAATCCAAACATTAAAGAAAGGGATGAAATATTTCGCCATTTAGATCAAGGAATCGAATTTATGCCTATCGATGTTTTGAAAATATATTTGGGTTTAAAATATGATTATTTCAAGACTGAAGAACTAAAAAACGAATTATCTGTTTTGTAAATTTACAAAACAAGGAAAGAAAAAATATCATTCAGATGGTGTTGAGATGTTGCAACGAGTTGCGAATATGAACCTCGACCTCAAGGTAAAATCGGCGTTGGTCTTTGATTTCGGCCGTCTCACCGAGAACGTTGAGTTCTTGGAAGTCGCTGACCGCTCGAACAAAGTCGAAGAAGGCGTCATCGAAGATCTTGTTCATCTCGCGATAAATCCCGTGATGGAAGTCGCTGATCCGCCCTTGCCAATAGGCGTCGGTCATAATCTTGAGCTCTTGAATCTCCATATCGCGGATGTGATTGCGCTTGTTGCTGATCAGCGCGTCAATATCATTTCGAAGAGCGTAAATGTCCGCGCCTTGGTTGATCCGATCGCGAAGGTTGATGACATACATCATCTTGACGTCGAAGAGGCGCTCAACAATCCGATCGTCCCGGTAGAGCCGAGGGTTCGAGCGAATGTCGGTTAGGATCGCTTCGTTTGTTGCCCGAAGTTCCTTGATTCTCTTGCTGGTTGTGGTCAAAATCTGATTCGCGATGATTTCAGCCCCCTGACGACACGCCGTCGACGTCTCCGACACAACGAAATCCAAAAGTTCCTTGATCGCGGTTTCGAGCTGGACAACAAAATCCTCAACGAGAGGTTGAACAGTTTCGGTTCGTTGAGCGATGTATTTCTTGAGCAATTCTTCGGTGCTAGCGATTCCGTGAATGTAAACCCCGCGGATTTCGTTGAGGTCCTGGATCATCGTCGCGTCGTTGACCTGATGAGTCGAATTGAGACTCGGGATCGTCTCTTCCGTGAACGAGCGGATCTGTTTGACGTAGGGACCTTTCTTCCCGTGCTTGATGTCTTCGACGAGCGACCGAATATCGCCATACCATTGGATCTTGAGCGTGTTCGGATCCATCGCGAAACGCCCGAGTTGTTGAAGGGAAAGGCCCAGCTGATGGTAGAGGTTGACCAAACTCGCCCTGAGAGAGGCGCTGTTCTCCTTCAGAAGATTCTCGCTGAAGGTTGAAAGACAGGTCAAAAGATGATTGCGACCCTTGTTGACCCAGTTGAAACGCCGAAGAAGGGCAAGTTCGGTTTCGACATCGGTTTGTTTCTCAACGCCGTCGATGTATTGACGGGAAACGGTCAAAATCGCGTTCGGGTCGAAATGGCGAATCGGATCGAGAGAACTTTTTGACTGAACGTTGTCCATCTTGGTAAAGACATTTATCGTTCGCTTCTTTTCGGGGTCGGCTTTTTGAACCCGGTAGCAAGAAAGGGCGTTTTCGATGTCTTCGGTCCCAGAGAGGACCTGAACAATCAAGCAATTCGGGAGCTTGATATAGCGATTGACCAAATCAAGAGGATACTGATCCCAACCTCCGATCTTCGTCGCGACTAAACCGGGCAAGTCGACGAACGTCAAAATTTGACCGTCGGGTTCGGCAATCTCGACGATGATCGTAAAGTCTGCGAGAAACTTAAGGCTCTTTTCCTCCATATATCGCTTCGCCGACTCGTGAATCTTCTTGATACTGTCAATGGTCAGTTCTTCCTTCACCGAAACGATGTTTTTGTCATCGTTCTCGTAGTAAATGGTGCGCGAGAGAGGACCTCGGCGCTTTCGAACCTCGATCCGACAGATCGTTGTCTTTCCGTTGTCAATCGGGAAATCGATCCCCGTCAGCGCGCTCAGAAGGGAAGATTTGCCGGAGCTCTGGCTTCCAACAACAACAATCATCGGGATAAGTTCTTCGATAGCGATGCCTTTGTAAGCGGGAAGGCCGATTGTGTGGGTCAAGAGTGAAGACGAAAGATCCGAAAGCGCGTTCATCAGGTCGTTGTGAGAGGTCTCAACCTCGCTAATACTGCGCTTCGCCATTTTCTGTTTCAACACAAAGATAAAAGCCCGTTTGGATCACAAAAAAAGAAAAAAATAGGCTGACTGGATGAATGCTAACAAACGAATTTTATATTTTTTCTAATTAAAAATGTCTTACTACTACGAAAAATCTTATGAAGAAATCCTCGAGCAATGTTGTGAAAGAGATCCTTGTTATGATCCCTGTAAGAAAAAGAAGAAAACCGGGGCAACCGGGGCAACCGGGGCAACCGGGGCAACCGGGGCAACAGGACCTGCTGGAAGCGGTTCGACTGGAAACACCGGCTCGACCGGAAACATAGGTCCAACTGGGCCTGCTGGAAACACCGGTTCGACTGGAAACATAGGTCCAACTGGACCTGCTGGAAACACCGGTTCGACCGGAAACATAGGTCCAACTGGGCCTGCTGGAAACACCGGTTCGACGGGAAACACCGGTTCGACCGGAAACATAGGTCCAACTGGGCCTGCTGGAAACACCGGTTCGACCGGAAACACCGGTTCGACCGGAAACATAGGTCCAACTGGGCCTGTTGGAAACACCGGTTCGACCGGAAACATAGGTCCAACTGGGCCTGCTGGAAACACCGGTTCGACCGGAAACACCGGCCCGGCTGGTGGAATAGCCGATTTTCTTTATGCGTATAATAATGAAACAGGGACTGTTCAACAATATCAGAATATCCCGTTTTCAAACATTGGAATTAATCAAACAGGATTTTCTTATTCAACGGGTGTTTTTGTTCTACCGACGACTGGAACTTATGAAGTAAACTATACCGTTGTCCCGGCAACTTCACAAAATCTCACCCTTGGTCTTTTAGTCGATGGAAATATCGCAACAGGAACAGTTTTAAGTTCGACAACTTCGAATTTAACGTCAAGTTCGATTGTTCAGGCTAATAATACGATTGAACTTAACAATCTCGGACCTACAATTCAATTAACGCCTGTTTCTTATAATTATGGCCAGGTCCCGTTCGTTGTTTATAGTAATACAGGAACTTATGTCCGGGGTTATACTGGACCGTCAGCAAGTTTAACCTTGGACGTTGGAAATACTGGTATTATAATAGTATCGGTCGCTTCTCTTATTAATAATTCTACTACTCCAGCATTTATCGTTTCCGACCAATATTCAAACTTTTACAGCCACGTAATTGATCAATATTACACCGGGACCACAATTGACGTCGATAGTCAAATATTTCTTACAACTGGATCTTTAACAGCCGGACCATTGAATATAACCATTTCATCATCAGCGACCTTAGTTTCTCTTGTTATTCAAGCATTTAATATTTCTGGTGTTGATACAATTTACAACGCAACCGGAGTTAATAATACGACAACCGGACCATTTACAACAACGGGGACGAATACGCCTGTTTTAGGTGTAATCAGTACGACTAATTCAATCTCTAATGGACTAGACACGGTTGAAATTCTAGATACTGACGATCCGGGTGTTTTTGGTTCTTTGAGTTATTATTCGACAACAACATATACCCCAACCGCGACAGCTTCGAACGCAACTTCGGTTTTGATTTCATTCAATCCTCAATATCAAACTGCGTTGAGTAATACCAACACACTTTCAATTAAATATTTACACGAATAATTTTTCATATCTAAAATGTCATATTGTTTTTTCAACGATTGGTCTACCTGGATTTTCTTTTTCTGATGGAATAACAGGTTCGACGGGAAACATAGGTCCAACTGGACCTGTGGGAAACACCGGTTCGACGGGAAACACAGGTTCGACGGGAAACACAGGTTCGATGGGAAACACAGGTTCGACGGGAAACACAGGTTCGACGGGAAACACAGGTTCGACGGGAAACACAGGTTCGACGGGAAACACAGGTTCGACGGGAAACACAGGTCCAACTGGACCTGGGGGAACAACCGGTTCGACTGGGCCGGTTCTTCCGTTTTACGGTGCTGTCAATACTTCGACCGGGTCAACCCCGACTCGGAATTTTATTCCATTTGATACTGAGAGTGCTAATGTTTCAGGGTTTGGTTATACGAATGGAGTTTTTACGGTTCCAAATTCAGGATATTATGATGTTGATTATTCAGTCATTCCGGGTAGTCAAGAAACAATAAGGTTAGGTGTTTTGGTTGATGGTGCTGTTGATCCTAAAACGATTGTTTCAGCAACTAGTGCGTTAATTTCCTCGAACGTTGTCGTCAATGTTGATAATAATCTCGCGATTGTCAATCTCGGATCAACAATTAATTATCAACGTTCAAGTTTTCACTTTTCGGGATTGGAACAACCGGGGCAACCTATGAAGTAGAAGATAATACTATCACGATTCATCAGAATTTATCAGTTGCTGGAGGTTATCCATTTGTCAGTGTTGACGTGATGGTTGCAACAGGAACGACGGAAGTCTCGATCGGCGTAATAAATTCTGATACAAGTCAAGCGTATACACAGATTAGTTCTGCAAATACAACATATAATAGCGATGTTATTTATTCATTTATCTTCTATTTACCGGCAACTTTAGGAAATGACTTAGATATTTCAATTTTTCCTTTTATTATTCCAACGGGAAAATTAATCCAAGTAAACGTTAATTATTTCCAAGTCTTCGGTGTTGAAAGTGTGGGGACGCAGACAACGGCAACAGGAGCTGGACAGGGAATATTACTTAATGTTTCCCCAACACAAGCTGATAATTTACTTTTTAGTGCCGGAATTTCAACAGTTAGCGAGTCAGGTGATCAGATTTTGATAATTCATAATTATCCGATTGATCGTCAATTAATTTCAGATTCATATTACACTGTTGATACGACAAGTGCTGTATTTCAGTCTGACGGACAAGTGTTAACATTGGTCCCTATTAACGCTGAAACCTCGATATCAACGGCTGGCTCAATCACTATTCGAAAATTTAATTAATTTGCAAGTTTGAAGAATACCATCATTGACCATTTGATATTTCTCTTCTTGGTTTAAATAAATTCCGGTTAAATTTCGCCAATTAGTTTCTTTGACAACGTGTTTTAAGCTGAAAATCCTGACGGGTCGCTTGAGGATTAACATTTTGTATCGAATCAGGATCTTCGTTGTGATCGACATTGCATCAATAATATCTTCAAGAGAATTAACAAGGCTATCAGATGGAATAGCCTTATGAGTATCCTTGAGAAGGAAAGCGTCAGCGTCGTCATTTTCGTCAATTTCTTGAATTGGGAAAGGATCCGCAAATGATCCATCAATGTAGCTATAGTTTTTCGTGCTGAAAAGACCGGGAATTAAACAACTCTCGACAACGGCTTGTGAAACAAAATAATTCGGCGTTCGAAGATAGTCAAAATAAATTGGAACCGGATTATCGCGATCGCCGTTGTCAGTTGCGACAATGATTAAATGTTTCCCGGTCATTTGATAAAGCTCGGAAAAGGTTAATGATTTTGAAAATCTTTTTCTCATCCAGAAATCGATCCGGGCTTGAATTTTACTCGGAAGAATAATACCGCTTGATTTGGTCAGAAGTCCAATGTTAAAATCCCGAAGGTTGTCAAAAATATTAAAATCGATCGCTTCGTGATAAAGTTCAAACAGGGTCAACTCAAGAACAATCAAGGTCGCCAAAAGTGCCCCAACTGAAACACCGATGAATTTCTCATATTTGACCAAATCACCTTTCATTTGCAAAACAAAAATCGAACCAATCAAAAGAAGGCCCTTTTCTTTCCCCGGTCCTAACAATAAACATTTTGTCATTTTAATTTCAGTTGAAATTAAATTAGATGTTTTTATTATACCGTTTGATAATTTCCACCGTTTGATAATGTGATAAATTGAAAATAAATTTATTTTCAAACTCTTTATATATTTTTATACATCTATTTTTAGAAATATTATTCTAACTCTTTCTATTTTAATTTTTATAAAAAGCTGTTCGAAGATAATGACGTCAACATTTATCTCAAATAATTATTTGAGAAACCATATTATAAATTATCCTTAATAACTTTCAGGAGGTCCTATAAAAATTTTATAAATTATCCCAATAACTTTCAGGAAGTCCTATAAAAATTTGAGAAACAATGTTATAAAATCTTCGATTTTGCAAAATCGAAGATTTTATAAATTATCCCGGTTTCTGTTCAGGATGTTCTATAAAAATTTGAGAAACAATGTTATAAAATCTTCGATTTTGCAAAATCGAAGATTTTATAAATTATCCCAATAACTTTCGGAAGGGTCTATAAAAATTTTAGAAACCATATTATAAAATCTTCGATTTTGCAAAATCGAAGATTTTATAAATTATCCCAATAGCACTCGGACGAATCTATAAAATTTTTATAAAGCATCAAACTTTGATGTAAAATTTATTTCTAACTTTCTATTCAATGTTTTTTGAACAACATATCGTTTATATCTATTTTCAGAAAAATTAAAATAGAAAGAGTTAGAATAATATTTCTAAAAATAGATGTATAAAAATATATAAAGAGTTTGAAAATAAATTTATTTTCAATTTATCGTTTTTGTCAAACTGACGATTTTGTCAAACTGACGATTTTGTCGAACCGAAGGCAATTTGACGATTTTGTCGAACCGAAGGCAATTTGACGATTTTGTCGAACCGAAGGCAATTTGACGATTTTGTCGAACCGAAGGCAATTTGACGATTTTGTCAAACCGAAGGCAATTTGACGATTTGTCAAACCGAAGGCAATTTGACGATTTTGTCAAACCGAAGGCAATTTGACGATTTTGTCAAACCGAAGGCAATTTGACGATTTTGTCAAACCGAAGGCAATTTGACGATTTTGTCAAACC